>Ga0315316_10002204_pt1 | contig 13931 bp, 11 predicted proteins | sample M160m3416metaG_FD_203702 | JGI IMG/M metagenome (GOLD analysis project Ga0315316, IMG submission 203702) | Ammonia-oxidizing marine archaeal communities from Monterey Bay, California, United States - M1 60m 3416 | ecosystem: Environmental > Aquatic > Marine > Intertidal zone | place: USA...
AATTTATCTCAAAAAAATTTGATTTTTTTAGAAAATTATAAAAAATTAATTTCATCTAATAGTTTTCAGCAATTTTTTAATTATCGTGGAATTAATCTTTGGGATGAAATCCAATTTGTTTTTAATGAAATGATGTTTTCTCCCCATTTGCCATTTTATCTGAATTTGATTGACTCATTAATTGAATTATTTAAAAAAAATACTCCTAAAGCATTCTTTTTACCTTATGAAACTGGTCCTATTGCACTTTGTATAATAACTGCATGTAAAAAATATAATATTTCTACGATCGGTGTTCAACATGGACACATCTATGAATTTAATCCGATGTATTGCTATGCTAATTCTTTGGAAAATAAATTGAAATATGGATTTTTCTTACCTGATCATATTCTTTTATTTGGAAATTCAACTAAAAAATTATTATTAAAAAATAATTATCCTTTAGAAAAACTTGTAATCTTTGGTAATCCAGCTTTTTTTGGCTTAGAAAATTTTTTAAAAACTTTTGATAAAAAAAAGAATTTAGAAAAATTTGGTATAAATAAAAATCAAAAAATAATTCTTTTTACTACTGGAAAACTACAAAGAAAATATTCCGCACATGGTAAATATGATTATGATGAACAAATTTGGAATGAATTAATAAAAAAATTTGGTAATAACAAAAATTTCTTTTTAATCCTAAAACCACATCCTCAAGAACAGGATGTTAGTATTTATGAAAATACTGTTAAAAAATATAATTGTAATAATACAGTTATTACACATCATAGCATATATGATTTAATTTCTTTATCAGATATTGTTCTTTCTGTTTTTTCTACAACTATGATTGATGCATTATGCTTTCAAAAACCTGTAATTAAAGTGAAATTTGGTAATGAAAAAAATCCACTTTTTGATACTAATGATGTCATAGTAAATTCAAACTTAATCTCTTTATCCAAGAATATTAATTCTATTTTTTCAAACAGCAATGAAAAAATTAAAAATAATCTCTTTGAATTTATTAAAGATCAATATTCTCTTCCTGAAAATAATCCTTCAAATATTTTACAATATATTTTATCAAAAAATATGGAACAAAGTAATTAAATTGTCTCTTTTTTTACAATCTTTTAAATCATTCATTAAATTTTATCTATTTTGATATGCAAAAAAATCTAATCATCTTTTTTTATGTTTTTCTTGAAGATTTTTTACGAACTAAATATCCTCTAAAAAGATTAAGAATTATTCGTTCATTTAGAAGACGATTTAATAATTATGTTTATTCACATTACACAAAAAATTTTATAGAATTTGATGGTCGAAAAATGTATCTTGATAAAGATGATTCTCTTCATTTATCAATTAGAGATTATGCACCATTTCACAAACAATTTGTAAAAAAAATTATTCAAAAAGATGATGTTGTTATTGATATTGGTGCTCATATTGGATATTATACACTATTATTTTCTGAATTAGTTGGTAAAAAAGGCAAAGTCTTTTCTTTTGAACCAGTAATTGAATCATTTGAATTACTAGAAAAAAATATCAAAGAAAATAATTTCACAAATGTCACTGCTATACAAAAAGCCGTTTCTAATGAAACAAAATTAACAAAATTATTTTTAACTCCTAATGCTACAACTCATAAAATATCTAATAACGACCCAAGTTCTGAATGTATTGATGTTCATTCTATTACTTTAGATGAATATTTTAAAGAATTTGATGGGGATGTAAATTTTATAAAATGTGTATCACAAGGAGCAGATTTTGCTGTAATTCAAGGTATGAAAAAATTACTTAAAAAAATGGATAATCTTAAAATTATGATTGCATTTTCACCTCCTAGATTAACTGAATTTGGTTCAGATCCTTCAGAATTTTTAAAAACTTTAGTTGATTCTAACTTTTTTATTTATGAAGTAAATTGGAATAAAGAAATATTTTTAACAACTTCTGAACAATTATTAAAGAAATATGCCCTTGAGAAAAATAATGCTACTTACATTTTTTGTACCAAAGAAAAATTAATAGATATATAAAATAATTTATTTTTCATTTGATGCTTTAAAATAATTTTCATCTTGTTCATAATTATTAAACCAATTTTTATCTAATTTTTTTGATGATGGTCCAAAAACAAATGCAATAATATCTCGTTTTCTGCCTTCTGCTGGTGTACCTGCTTTATGTAAACATAATTGAGGATTACCAAAATATGCTAGGCCTTTTTTACCAGTAACTTTAGTAATAAATTTTGGATCATTAATGACTTCATCTGATAAATTATAATCCACTCTACTTCCAAAACCTTTTTTCATCAATTGCTTTGTTCTATCCTGTGTCATTATGTGGAAAGGACCATCATCATCAGTAATATCTTCTAAAGTAACAAATAATTTTAAATATTCTGTACTACGGTTATCACAATGCCAATTATTAGAAAATAATTCTGTTTTCTCTTCAATATCCTTTGGAACATGAATATTTCTCCATGCGCCAATATATCTAACATTAAAGTTTCCTTGATAATATCCCTCCACTATGTCAACTATATCATCTGTAATTAATTGGGGTAATTCTTCTATGTGTTCTTGAATTTTATTGACATGACGAGAATATGCTTTACCTTCAAAAATTCCAGTTTCGTATGATGTTTTATCATTATTTATTAAATTATTATATTTTTTACGTATAGAATCAATTAATTTACTGTCATATGGATTTTTTAATACTAGAACTTGCTTCTTGATTAATTCTGAAATTTCTGATAAATTTTCTCCATTTAGATTCGAAGTATCTTTTTGGACTATCTTTAACGATCCACTAAGGTTATTTTTAATTCCCACGGTATTTCCAAAAATTTTTTTCCCAGCTGAATAATCTACCCTGTGATAAACATGCTTAATTCTTCTACTTAATCCCATGCTACTTTTTAAAATACGATTTTATTAAATATTTGTATATCTTAAAGTTAAAAATCTCTATGAATCAATATTTTGTCTACATAAATCTCAATTAGAAATAGTAATATCTTTAATCTATGAAGAATGAATAATGATTTTTTCCAAAAATAAAATATATTTGATTGCTGAAATCGCAAATTCACATGAAGGTAAATTTGATTCTGCAATAAAACTGATTGATGCTGCTTCTGATAGTGATGCAGACATAATAAAATTTCAAATTTTTAAAGCAAATGAATTATTGGAACCTGATCATGAAAATTTTAAACTCTTTAAAAAATTAGAATTTAATTTTTCTCAATGGTCAAAATTAGTAAAATATGCAAAATCAAAAAAACTCTTAGTTTTTACAGATGTATTTGGAACAAATAGTGCAAAAATTGCTTATAAATTACAAGTGCATGGATACAAAATACATACTTCTGATATTACAAACCCATCACTATTGGATTTTTTTTCTGAATTAAAAACTACAATTCTGTTATCTACAGGAGGAGTGAATATAAAAGAAATATCAAATGCTTTGGAAAAATTAGATTCAAATTCTAAAGAAATTGTTTTAATGCATGGTTTTCAAGGATACCCAACAAAAAATTCTGATTTACATTTATCCAGAATTAAAACATTAAAAAAAAAATTTGGATTTCCAGTAGGAATTATGGAACACGTATCTGGAAACTCAGAAATATCTACCATTGCACCATTATTGGGAATTTCATTAGGAGCAACTATTATTGAAAAACATTTGACATTAGATCGATCTCTAAAAGGAATTGATCATTTTTCTTCATTAAATCCAGACGAATTTAAAAAATTATCATCACTAATTAAAATTACAAAACAATCACTTGGAAAAAATGAAATAATTTTTTCAAAAAATGAATTAGAATATCGACTAAAACATAAAAAAAATACAATAGCTAAAAATACTATTAAAAAAGATCAAAAATTGCATTCAAATTTATTTTTGTATAAAAGGACACGTCAGAAAAAAGATTCCATTTCATATTATGAATTTGAAAAAAATATTGCATCATCAATTATCAGGAAAGGTGAAATACTAACTAGAAATAAAATACAAAAACTTCCTAAAGTCGCTGCAGTTATAGCATGTAGAGTAGAATCTGGTAGATTATTTGGAAAACCAATTCAAAATATTGGTGATTTTTCTATTCTACATTTTTTAATCCAGCAAATAAGAACTTCCTCTGAAATTTCTGAAATTGTGTTGGCAATTAGTGAAAATCAAGGTAATGAAATTTTTATTGATTTTGCGAAAAAAAATAATTTAAAATTTGTAATTGGTGACGATCGTGATGTTCTTAAGAGATTAATTAATGGTGCAAAATTAGTTGATGCAAATATCATCTTTAGAGTGACTTCAGAAAACCCATTTATTTTCTGGGAAGGTATTGATAAACTAATCAAAAATCACATTAAAAGAAAGTTCGATTTTTCATTCATTGATAATATTCCAATTGGAAGTGGATATGAAATAATAAATCTTAAAACTTTAGAAAAATCACATAAATTAGGAAACAAGAGGCATAGAAGTGAATTATGTTCTCTCTATGTTTATGAACACCAAAAGAATTTTTCTATATTTAGATCTCAGCCTCCCAAAGATATTTCTAAACCAAATATTAGATTAACAGTTGATACTCCTGAGGATCTTCTTGTTGCCAGAAAAATTTTTGAAAAATTAGGCAAAGATGATAATCCTATTCCATTAAAAAAAGTGATTAAATTCTTAGAAAAAAATCCACAAATTGCAAAAATTAATTCCAATATTCCTATTGGTGTAACAAGAATTTGGGATTAAAAATAAATTAAATAAAAAGTTGATTATGATAATTTTTTATAAATTAACTCTTTAACTTTGTTAATTCCATTTAATAACTCAACATCATGTAAATTTTTAACAAATTTTTCTCTATTTTCATAATCTAACATATCGGAAATTTTTCTTATAACTATTGAATAATCTTGTTTTGAATACATGTCTATATGAAAACCACATTTTGAATAACGTACAAAAGAATGTAGTCTTTCTCTATTATTTACTGCAATTGCAATCATTGGTATTTTCATTGCAGCAATTTCGAACACAGTTCTACCATTAGAAGTAATTGCAAAATCACATCGTTTAAAATATTCTGATAGATTATCTGATTTTTCAATAATTTTAATATTGAATTTCATTTGATTCATTTCTTTTACCATTTTTTTAATCTCAATTCTTTTAGAATAGCCTAAACCTAATATTACAATTAATTCTGGTTTCTTAAGTTCCATTATTTTCAATATTTCTAAAATTTTTTGTGTTTTGTTTGTTGGATCTGTACCTCCAAAAGTAATTACAATATTTTTAACATTTTTTCTAATTCTATTTCTTTTCTGTATTCTAAATTCTTCCCTAACACATGCAAATTTTTCTCCATAAAATTCATTTTTGTTACTATTTTTTGCATAATAAATTGGATTAAACACCAAATCTGCAAGTTTTCTACCTTCACCTAAATCCTCAAAATTAACTAAAACACAATCAAATTTTTTAAGATTTTTCATATATTTTGTTGTTGTATTCAGTAAATCATTACAAATAACATCTGGATTAAACTCATCGATTATTTCTTTTAGATTATTATTGTTTGAAATAAATTTTATTTTATACCCAAATTTTTTAAATTTCTCTGATCCTAAATTTCTATTTTTATTCATCACAATAAGAATTTCTTCATCATGTAAATTATTTAGAAATGTTAGCATATTGTAAACATGTCCTAATCCAATTTCTTTACTTCCATCCACTCTGATTAGAAATCTAGTCTGTTGTTTCATTTTAAAAATTATAAAGAAATATCCTCAAAATTAATTGGAACATCATCTTCAATATCTTTTAAAGCTCTACTTCCAATTATTTTCTCATAAAATTTAGGTGGAATTCCTGTACCTGGTCTTTTAACATCTAACATTTCCTCTGAAATAATAGTTCCTTTTGGGATTTTTGATATAGAAACTACGCTTCTTCTAGCATATTTTACGGCTTCTTTTTCAACATCAAATTCAGTTCGAATTGAATTTCCTCTAGAAACTTCTGCTAATCTTAACCCATTTACCATTTCTGAAAACTCTTTAATGTCTAATGATAATCTATGGTCTCTACTTTTTGATAATGAGGTATCAAAAGTAAAATGTTTTTCAATACATTTTGCTCCATAAAAAACTGAACAAATTGGAATTGTTGTTCCAATTGTATGATCTGAATACCCTATAACATAATCATGGAATTTTTCCTGTAAAGTTTTAATCATTTCTAAATTTGCATCTTTGGGTTTTGTAGGATACGATGTCATACAATGCATAATGATTATATCGTGATTTCCTTCATCTTCAATCGTATTTATTGCATTTTCAATATCTTCTTCTAAAGCCATTCCTGTTGAAATAAAAATAGGTAATTTTTTTGATGCAACATGTTTGATTAAAGGAATATGAGTTATGTCTGCAGATGCAATTTTAAATGCTGGTACATTAAATGAATATAATAAATCTGCACTTTTTTCATCAAATGGAGTAGAAAAACAAGTGATTTCCTTTTTTTCTGCATATTCAAAAATACTTTTCCAATTATCATTTGATAGTATGTCTAATTTTTTGAATACATCGTATTGAGTTTCATTATCAATTCCATCGTCCCAATATTTGGGTGCATTCCTTGTAACTAATTTTTGTGCTGAATATGTTTGAAATTTTATACTATCTGATTTAGCTGTAATTGCAGCATCAATTAATTTAAATGCTTTTTCAACGTCACCATCGTGATTGGCTCCAGCCTCAGCAACTGTATAACATGAATTTGTATCCCCCACATTTTTATCCCCAATTTTAATTGTTCTTGATTTCATCTGCTAATATTCATGACAACAAATAACCATTTTAAATCATACTAGAAATGAGAACAAATTTTATTTTTATACTAAAAAGATAGTTTAATTGAACCAATTGAAATACAAAAAGTAGTATATAATCATGCATTACAAGAGAAAATAATATGAAAGGTGCAATATCTGGATACTGGAAAATATTTAGAGAAGAAGGATTTTTACGTGCATTTTCTTCCTTTTATGATTATTATTATTCTAAATACAAATTGAATAAAATTAAACAAACTGGAAATAATCTTGTTTTCACACATGGGTGTAAATTAGAAGTTAATCCAGATGATGAGGGATTATCTGTAGAATTATTGGTATATGGATCACACGAATCAACAACTACTGAATTTGTTTCCAATTACTTAAAAAAAAATATGATATGTGTAGATATTGGTGCTAACATTGGATATTATTCAACATTATATAGTAAAATTGTTGAAAAATCTGGTAAAGTAATATCCATTGAACCATCCCCTGTAAATTTTCAATATTTAAAAAATAATTTAGAATTACAGAATTTTAATAATTTTCAATTATTTAATTGTGCATGTGGTGAAAAACAAAATAATGTTAAATTCCTAATTGACAAACGTGCTAACAAATGTATGGTTGTAGGTGATGATTTCTCATCTACTACTTCATCAATTGTTACAATACCTGTGAGGACATTAGATGATATAGTTTCTGAATGTCAAGTAAAAAATATTGATTTTATTAAAATGGATGTTGAAGGTTATGAGTGGTATGCAATTCAAGGTTCATTAGAAACAATACAAAAATTCAAACCTACAATACAAATTGAAATACATTTTAATAGAATAGGAATGGATATTACAAAAAAATTACTGATTTATTTCAAAAAGGAAAATTATAAAATAATTTATCATGATATAAAATCTGATAGAAATCTATTTCAAAAAAAACAAAATCTAGAATATTCGTTTGATGATCTTATATCAACAAATATTGATCTACGAAATATGAATAGCTTTAAACTTATTATTGAGCATGAATCCAAGCAAGAGGTTAATTAATCTCAAAAATGATTCACAAACTCACTTTTTTCATTAATATTAATTTACAATATGGATTTAGTGAAATTTAATGAATAAAAAATTTATTCAAAATTTTTGTGATACAAAAAAATATGAATTAATTAAAATCCTCGATTTTAATGAGCGAAAAGATACTTACACTTTACTCGCAAAAATTTCAAATACCTATGATAATATTTTTATAAAACTTTTTGGGCCAAATGCATCTTCAAAAGTAGAATTATCATTTAAATCTGAAATTGAATTTTATAAAAATAACTCTTCACTTCAATGTATTTGTAAATTAATTCATTATGAAAAAAATTTTCTTGTAATTGAATTTTTTCAGGGTGATACTTTACCAAAAATAATTGATTCACATTTTTTTATTAAAAATAATAATGATTTATCAGATATTTTTTCACAAATAAATTTAATTTTTGAAAATTTTTATAATTTTAATCAAAATTTTTCTCCAATTTCTGAAAACGAGAAAAAATTTGTTGCAGATAGTTTTATAGATCGATTGGGAAATCTAATCACAAGTGGTCCCAAAGGAACAAAAAAATCTAATTTTGAATCCTTTATCCTTAGACAATTTTATAAAAAAAATTATAAAGATTTAGAAAAAAATTTGAATAAAATATTAAATTCATGGATTCAAAAAAATTATAAAATTATTAGTTCCTATGGTCATAATGATTTACATTGTAATAATTTTTTAACAAATAATGATTTTTCTAATTCCAAAATAGTTGATTTTGAAAATTTAAGATACCCTGGAATTTGGATATCTGATTTATTATATTTCTATGGAACATTTTTTGCTTTAATGTCTTCTAAAAGCCATCTTCAAAATAAAATTCAAGATCAAGCTTGTCAACATATTTGTTCTTTTGAACCTAGGCTTGATTCAAATGAAATTCGTAAAATTGTTAACCTTTTTTGCATTTCAGCAGAATCTAATTCAAGATTTAGATTACATAATAAAGGAATTAAGATCGGGAAAATTCTTGAATTCCAATCAATTGTAAAAAATCTAATTTAGTCATAATATTTTGTCTACACTTTAAATTTTTGATATATTATATTTTTATTATAGAATTTTATGGAATAGTTGATTTTGAAAAAAAAAATATGCTTTTTAATTAATAAAAATTTTTTACAATTTGGAATTGCTAAATATTTTCAATCAAACAATGATTTTGAACTTTATGCACTAATTGACGATGATCCAAATTTAAAGAATTTTTTTGAAAAACAAGATTTTGTTAAATTTAAAAAAACCATTTTTCTTAACGACTTCTCTTCTGATAAAAAACCTGATATGGATTATCTAAAAAAAATTGAAAAAAATTATAACATAAATTTATGGGATATAGCATATGCTGATAGAATTTTTTATTCAAAATATAATAAATTTTATAAATTTTCTCATGATGAAATTTTATCTATAATTGAAAGAGATTGTAGATGTTTTGAAAATATTTTTGATACAATTAATCCTGATTATGTTTTAATTGCAACAATTACTGGCCACCATGAATTACTTTTTAATAAAATGTCAAATTCAAAAAATATTTCTACATTATCTTTGGAACCCGTAAGATTTAATGATAGATATTATATTGCTAAAGGTGTTTACAACGAGGATGAAAAAATATTTACAATTCAAAAAAGTACAAAAAAAAGAACATCTAAAGAACTTGAAACATTTCTTCACTCTCACAAACCTGCACAATCTCACATAAATAATGCTAATCATAAAAATAAAATTTCAAAATGGAAAAAATCAAAAGCACTATTAGAATTTTTAATATCTAAAGAAACAAACAGTACAAATTTGTATTCTAATTTTGGTAAAACAAAATTAAATATTTTAACAAAAGGAACTGCACATTCACATGAAAAACAGAATCAGAAAAGACAATTATTTATTGATAAAAATTTTGTAAAAAAAATTAACACTGAAGACAAATACGTCTATTTTCCTTTACATGAAGAACCTGAAAAAGTATTGTTAATGGGTGCAAAATATTTTACTGAACAACTTGCTATAATTATCAATATAGCTAAATCTCTACCTTTGGGATATTGGCTTTATGTTAAAGAACACCCAGTTATGAAAATTCCAGGATGGCGAGATAAGTACTACTATCAACAAATTATGGATTTACCAAATGTTAAATTAATTCATCCTAATATTTCTCAAGAACTTGTAATAAAGAATTGTTCATTGGTCATTACAATAAGAGGAACTGTTGCAATTGAATCAACTATTTTACAAAAACCTTCGATAGTTTTTTCTGAAGATTATGGGTGGTCTTCAATACCATCAATTGAAAAAATTGAGAAATTTTCAGAATTACCTGATTTGATTAAAAAATCATTAACAAAAAATGTTACTTCCTCTGATATTGATGACTTCATGGAATTTGTTGAAAATGATTCATTTAATTTTGAAATTGATAGAATAGTTGCAGACGTTGCAAAGTATTTTCAATATTCTATTGGATATATGAAAAAACCTCCTATTGATGGAAAAACTATGGAACTTTTTTTAAATAATCTTCAAAATGATTTTAATTTTGTTGGCAATAAATTCTTAGAAAAAATTAATCAATTAAATTAGAATTTACCAGTGACTCACAAATTTTAAAATCTTCTTCATCATCTATATCTATACTGGATATCTTAGACATTTCATGTACTAACGTTTTTTCATAATCAATAATTTTTTGAGAATTTTCTAAAAATTCTTTTTTCATTACATAACAACCCCCATTAACTATCCAAAGAGTATCTAGATTTTGTCTAACTGATAATTTTCCTGAAAAATCTTTCCCTTTTCCTATGTCTAAATCTGTTTTAGAAATCATCCACTCTGGATATTCTGAAACTTGTTTTACAGAAATACATGTATTTATTTTTGGATTATCTTTCATTTTTTTAATACAAGAATCAATATCTGTATTTTTTAAGAATGGTGTAGTCGGTTGTATTAACACAATTAACGAATTTTCAGAAAATAAATGATTGAATTCTTTTATTGCATTTAGTAAAACATATTCAGATGGGACATCTTCTGCTAATTCCTTTGAACGTTTATGTAAAATTAAATTTTCATTAAAAGATTTCCCAATTTTAAAATATTCTTCAGAATCTGTCGACAAAATAATTTTATCTACTAATTTTGATTTTGATACTGCTTCCATAACCCAACCTAGTAGTGGTTTATTTCCTAATTTTCTCACATTTTTGTTAGGAACAGATTTTGAACCTGAACGTGCAGTAATTATTGCAATTGTACTCATTTTTGAAACTCTTTGATAGTTTCTTTAATTATATCTATTTCTTCAGAAATTTCACTTTGTTTTCTAAATTTATGAATGTCCATCCATAATGATTTTGAAATAACTTCTTCCACATTTGGACAACCATTTTTAGGCTTCATTTTTTTATAAATTGGAACATTGTAAAGTGGTTTTGTATATCCTGCAGCGATTAATTTTCCTGATTTCATATTAATTCCTTTAATATCTGATTTTTCATCTGATTTTAAAATATGTTTACGGTTTTGAGTTAATTTCATAAGAAATTTTTCTCTAGATACTCCAATTTCTTTTTCATTATATAAACATCCTATCATAAGAAATGAATGATCAACTTTTTTTGAAATATATGGTGGTTCTATTCCTGATGGCAATTTTTTAATTACATATTTTGCATTACTTCTAAATGATTTTAAAATTTTTTCAATTTTTTTTAATTGAACTCTTCCAAAAGCAGCTTGAGCCTCTGTCATTCTAAAATTATAACCCAAATAGTCTTCTTCTAAATAAAATTCTGCATGATTTCTAATTGCAGATGCTATTTGAATTAATTCTTCATTGTTAGAACATAACATTCCTCCTTCGCCTAATGTGGTTATGTGTTTTGTTTCTTGGAAACTAAAAATACTCATATCTCCAAAACCCCCTACCATTTTTCCGTCAACAGTTGTACCTAGAGCTTGACAACAATCTTCAATACTAAACTCAGAATTACCAAAGTCAATTTTTTCTGGTGCATTACCTAACAAGTAAGTTGGTGTTGAAATATGACATTTTTTTTCCGGAGGTAGCATACAATATGTTTTTTTATCTATATCTTCAAAACTAACTTCACCATTTGCTAATAATGCTGCACTTGGATCTGCAGTAAAAGTATAAGCTGGTAAATTTATTTTTGGATTTTTGATTTTCCACTTTTTCTCTCTTCTTCCATGTTTGATAATACTCTGAAATGCTGCAAAAATTGCCATAGTGCCAGAATTGAAACTAAGTGCATGTTTAACACCTATGTATCTTGCAAATTCTTCTTCAAACTTTTGCACTTCGTCTCCTCCACGAAATTTTGAAGTAAATCCTGAAAGATTTTTCCCTCCTTCTATTACTCTTTTAACAGCATTTACTTCATTTTTATCAAATCTATTCATTATACATTGTTTAAAATCTATCTTCTTAAATTCTTTACATATACATATTCTTCAAAACTTTCCATCGCCTTTAATCCATCATTAAAATTAGTTGTTAGAATTTTATTTTTCTTAAAATGTTCTACAAATTCTTGATACACATTCTTTAGATATGATTCATTAATTTTTTTCTTAAATATTGGTTTTAATTCATAAAATCCTTCAAAATGTTCAGATTTTTTCTTTTTATACATTTTTAATTCTGTACCAAAATTTACTATCTCTATTTTTCCTTCGGAACCCCATATGTGGAAATCATATAGAAAATAATTCAGGTTTAATCTGTTAATTGTTGTTATCTTTTCAATTTTAAACCATGATAAAATATCTGCAATATGAATTCCATCTCTAATTTGTGATATGCTCTTATTTTCTGGGGATGTTGCAAAATAAAATCCTGCTTTTTCTAATTTTCCTATTTCTGATTTGAGTTCAAAAGCTTCTTGCCATGCTTTACTCCATCTTCTACTATGATTAATTACAATGTTGATTTTTGGATTTTTTAACATTTTTTTAATTTTTTTTGCTTGAGTCAAATTTTGTGTCATTGGTTTCTCACAAAATATTATTTTTTTTGTTTTAGTTTTACTTATTTTTGAAATGCAAAATTTTAAAACTTCAAAATGTGTTTTTTCAGGTGTTGCAATTACTATTATATCAAAATCTATTTCTTTTTTTCCTAATTGCTCAATAAGTTTAAAATGATCTTTTTCTGAAATAATTTTTTTATCATATTTTTTGTGAAATTTTTCTAATGATTTTTTATCTGGATCACACACACCAACTAATTTTAGATTTGGATTATTCATTATAGCTGCTATGTGACTAGCTGGTTGTTTACGTTTATCATCAAATGCATAATGCAATCCAATTTTACCTAATCCAATTACTATTATCTTAATTTTTTCCAAATTATCACCATTCATTAAAACTGATTAATAGTTTTTTATAATTCATTTTGAAATCTCAAAAAATTCACTTATTGAATCAATCATATACTTCATTTCTTCTAATTTTAAATCTGGGAACATTGGTAGTGAGAGAATTGTGTTTGAAACAAATTCTGTAGTTTGAAGATTTTTACTATAATTAGTTTTATCATTTTGATAAAACTTTGATTTGTGAATTGGATGAAAGAAAACTTTTGACATTATTCCTTTTTGAGCTAAAAATTTAATCATTCTGTCTCTTTCATTTTTACTAGACAATCTAATTGAATACAATTGATATGCATGAGTAAACCCTTTTGACTCTTTATGTAATTTAATATGTTTAAATTTTTCTAGTCGCATTGAAAGATATTTTGCCTTTTTTCTTCGTAACATTATCAACTTATCAATTTTTGATAATTGTGAAATACCTATTGCTGCTGTGATGGATGACATCCTCCAATTATATCCTAAGGAAATATAATTTGGTTTTTCTATTGATGAAAAATAGTTATGAGTATCTAATCGTCCATGTGAACGAATTAATTTTA
>Ga0315316_10002206_pt1 | contig 13928 bp, 11 predicted proteins | sample M160m3416metaG_FD_203702 | JGI IMG/M metagenome (GOLD analysis project Ga0315316, IMG submission 203702) | Ammonia-oxidizing marine archaeal communities from Monterey Bay, California, United States - M1 60m 3416 | ecosystem: Environmental > Aquatic > Marine > Intertidal zone | place: USA...
CTGATATGCCTGATATTCAGCGAGCGAGAATTTGGGACAAGGCTGAAAGCTAAGGCTAGTACTCGATCTTTACAGTCCCAGACAGCCCATCATTACCGATTCGCCCGATAATCTCACTATAAAGTGTTTGATTAGCAATTAAACTCTTTATAAGAGCGGCTGATCGTTCTTCTGGAACTGAAATTAGCATGCCGCCTGATGTTTGAGCATCAGCCAAAACCATGAATTCGAACTCGGATATTCCCTCGCCGTAGAGAACTTTGCCTTCGAGGGCTTCCATATTTCGTCGAGTTCCACCTGAGGTTGATCCGGCATGTGCCAGATCAATTGCGCCAGGCAAGAACGGAATCGCCGACCAGTTCACTGTAGCCGAAGTGGCACTTGCTTTCATCATTTGTACCAAGTGACCAAGCAGGCCAAATCCGGTTACGTCGGTTGCCGCGTTCACACCCACTTCTTGCATCGCCGCGGCAGCACCCTTATTGAGAGTCGCCATTGAGTTGACTGCGGTGACAATCGAATCGGCAGGAGCAGTTCCAAATTTCCCGGCGGTCGTTATGAATCCTGAACCGATTGCTTTAGTAAGAATCAAAACATCGCCCGGTTGCGCGTTCGCGTTCGTAATCTGTTCGCCAGGGGTGACGATGCCGACTGCGGCAAGACCGTATTTAGGCTCATTGTCGTCGACAGTGTGACCACCAATAATCAATATCCCTGCTTCTTCAGCTTTAGCTTGGCCGCCTTCGAGAATCTTGGCGATTACATCTGTGCCGAGATCACGAGGGAATGCCGCAATGTTCAATGCTGCGATCGGAGTACCTCCGACTGCGTATATATCGCTTAATGCGTTTGCAGCAGCGATTTGACCATAGTCGAAAGGATCGTCGACGATAGGTGCAAAGAAGTCATTTGTGAGTACGAGGGCGACGCGATCGTCTATCCGGTAGATGGCAGCGTCATCTCCGGTTTCGGTTCCAACCAGCACGTTCGGATCGGTGATGGTCGGTGTTGGCAGCTTGCCCAAAACCTGGGCAAGTTCACTCGCGCTGAGCTTTCCAGCTCAACCGGCGCAAGCTGCCAGTTCGGTTAGTCGTACAAGTCTTTCACTCATAGTTATTGAATCGTGCCATACCAGAGTGAATAAATACAGACCAACAAGATACGGATGTTGCACATCGTGTGTCAGTATCTGGTTAGTTAGATTGTTCTTAGTCGATCTATAGTTAATTTATTGCCAAAGCGATCTTGCCATTCAAATTGACGACGGTATTCACTAGACTGACAATTGGATACTTGAATTTCAACCGCAACCGTGGGGTTACACTTTGCGGCTGCCTCGTTTAGCATCGTCCTTGGTCTGTCGTAAAAGTCTCAGGTTAGAGAAGAAAACCTTAATGTCCAGAATCCCAGAATCCGAAATACTTCCGATAACAGCCGACCTTAGCGACAGCGGTAGACTTGCGATCGGCGGCTGTGATGTTCGTGATCTTGTTGAGAAGTACGGCAGCCCGCTGTACATCTACGACGAGGTGACTCTCCGTGATGTTTGCCGAGATTTCGTCGGTAGTTTCACTGCTGAATATCCGAACACGCACATCGAATACTCTTCAAAAGCGTTTGCTAACCCGGTAGTTTCGAAAATTATCGAAGAAGAAGGTCTTGACATGGATGTCGTGACCGGTGGCGAACTTGCTGTTGCGATTGCTGCTGACTTCCCTGCTGAGCGCATGAATTTTCACGGTAACAACAAGGGTCGTGAAGAGCTCGTCGAAGCGCTTGGTTACGGCATTGGACTGATCACCCTCGACTCGTTCGCCGAGATCGAGCTTCTGAACGAAGTCGCTGGCGAACTTGGCGTGAAGCAGCAGGTAATGCTTCGACTTTCGCCGAGTATTGATCCGCACACACATATGCTCACTTCGACTGGAATTTTAGACTCGAAGTTCGGATTCTCGATCGAGACCGGAGATGCCGACCGCGCGGTCAAACAGGCGATGGAACAAGACAATCTTGACGTTGTCGGCGTTCACTTTCATCTTGGCTCGCCGATTTTTGAACTTGAGCCGTATTCAGAGGCGATCGACTACGTCTTGAAGTTCTCTGCTGATATGCGCAACAAGTACGGACTCGAGATTAAGAGGTTTAGCCCCGGTGGTGGATTTGCGATTGGCTATATATCCGACACGCTTCCACCTGCGATGAGCGACTACGCCAAAGAGATTGTAGTAGCCATACGAAAAGGCTGCGACACGTACGGACTTGATGAACCGATCGTTTCTGTCGAACCCGGTCGTGCGATCGTAGGTCGAGCCGGCGTCGCTGTGTACACCGTCGGTGGCATCAAGACCATCCCTAACGTTCGGACGTATGTGAGTGTCGACGGTGGAATGGGCGACAACATTCGTCCTGCGTTGTACGACTCTGAGTACGCGGTAGTACCAGTGGATCGTCCGAATGCAGTTCGCAACCATACTGTCACAGTTGCAGGGAAGTTCTGCGAATCTGGCGATGTTCTTGCGCGGGACGTTGATCTTCCCGATGTCGAAACAGGCGAGCTATTGGCACTCCCTGCTTCAGGCGCCTACTGCCTGATGATGGCGAGCAATTACAATATGCAAACCCGCCCGGCGGTCGTGATGGTGAACGATGGCGAAGCCCGAGTAATCCGCCGTCGTGAAACCTACTCCGATCTACTCGCATCGAGTCTCGATCTTGACTGATCTAATCTCAACCGAAGTCATACGCCCCCCCGTTGTTGGGTGGACGACGTTTGGGCATCCGGGTGCGACGCGCCTTTTATCGAGATCGTCCGAGAGCGGTCGGTTGGCACACGCCTATCTGATCACTGGCCCCAACAAGGTTGGGAAGCGCACGCTCGCGCTTGATATCGCCTGCATGGTTAACAGCGAAGCTGTAGTGGACATGTTTGGTGAGGCTCCGAATATAGATCTCAACAGCTCGGTTCAGGCAGGGCGAATTCGCAAGGGCATTCATTCGGACGTTCGGGTGATTGATCCAAACACTGAATCCTCAAAAGACAAGAAAAAATCTTCAGGTAGCGATGATGATAGTGGTGAACGACGAAGTCGGATGGGTATTCGAATCGATCACATTAAGGATTTGATCGAAGATTCCGCCACGACTCCATTCGAGGGTCTCAAGAAGGTGTTCATCATTGATGGCGCTGATCTTATGAACGCTGAAGCTGCGAATGCGTTGCTGAAAACTCTCGAAGAACCGGCTGATGATGTAATGCTTATACTTCTTGCTCCTTCGGTGGAGTCGATCAAGCAGGAGACTGTGATTTCTCGATGCCAGACGATCGATCTTCGGCCGGTCGATATAGAAGTGATCGAAGCTGAGTTAATCGAAAGATTTGAAGTGGAAGAATCGCAAGCACGCTCGCTTTCACGTCTGTCTCGTGGCTGTCCCGGCTGGGCAATCGACGCTTTAAACGATTCGACAATTGTCGATGGTCATAATCAGTCAGTACTCCGGTTAGCTGAGATCGTTACAGGCAATATTGAAGAAAGATTCAGGTATGCCCGTCAGACCGGCGGGCAGTTCCGGCGAGATCGTGACGCTGTTTTGGCAGAGATGCAGCGCTGGCTCGAGTGGTGGCGCGACATAGCGATGATGCGTCATAAGCTGGATGGGCATGTGACCAACACCGAATGGGTGGAATTACTCTCAGAAATCGCCAATCAGATGAAAGAGTCTCAGATCTCTGCAGCCGTGACTTCGATTCAAGAAGCGACACTCGCTTTAGAAGCGAACGCAGTTCCACAGTTAACTTTAGAGGTGCTCATGCTCGATCTGCCGTGGGCGGACCCAGCGAAAGTCCCATCGCTCACTTTTGACGATAGCGACGACACCGAATATTAGCTAGTCGGCCATTGAGGCTGCAGTCGATAGCTCGCCGCTCGACGTATTCGATTCAGGAACCATCCATGGTACGAACGGCAGCCATGTTTTCCTGAGCGATTCTAGTTTCAAGAACGAGTATGGGTTGGGTCGAGGTTCATAAGGTTTGTTTCGCAGCCTCATCCCCGCCTCTTGGAGCGTTCGAGCGGCCTTCCTGTGGTTGCAAGCCTTACAGGCGCTAACAACATTCTCCCAAGTAAATTCTCCGCCTTTGCAGCGAGGGTGAACGTGGTCGACAGTCATATCCCGTGGCTTCGCCCCACAGTACTGACAAGAGTTGTTGTCACGAGAGAAAATTTCGTTGCGCGACATCTTTCGTCGCTGGAGCGGTCGTCTGACCATGTAGACCAGTCGTATCACGTCAGGTCGGTCGAAAATATCGTTGATGGTATGAACATATTCACCGGTATCTTGAACTGATTCAGCCTTGCCTTTACCCACAAGTTTCACAGCCCTACGAATATCGCAGATGTTGAGCGGCTGATAGTTCTGATTGAGCACCAGTACTGGCGCCCGAGTGCTTTCGCTCATGCGGTTTTCCGTTTTTCCATCCCTGGCTTCGATGCGCCTATTTGTGAGTGAGCTTACTAGCTGTTTATTGAACGTCTACTTAGGGGACTATAGTTTCAAAGGTGAACAGGGGGAACTATTCTTGCTCGTCTATTGCTTGTTCGAGTAATTCTAGTGCTTTGCCAAATTCGGCTGGAGCGAATGCGGTAACAACAGATCGTATATCAATAAGCGATGGAACCAACGTCGATTCAAGTAGTAAGTTTCGACCCTTGTCTTGGCCGAGATTCTTGGCGAATGCAATTGTGTTACCAGTGATCTTGTCGGTTATGCCTTCACTGCCGTCGGTCATGATGTCGCCAACGCCGATTTCTGTTGCTTCGACGTCCTCTACAAACGAGTAACGAGCGACAACGGTCAGTATTCCGCCCGCTATCAGAACACCGGCGACGAGTCCAATGACGATGCCACCGATACTGTTTATCCAGCCCATGAACGTAACTTTTATAGCCTTATTAATCATCGAAGCGACAATGCGGCAGGCGATGAAGACACCGGCAAATATGATTACGTAACCGATAGCCGTAGAAACAGCCTGGCTTTCAACTCCATCCCATATGAGCGACAGAACTCGCCCGGCGAACAGTCCGCTAAGGAACATTCCGACATAGATAGCCGCTGCGTTCAATACCGCTGAGACTAATCCAGTTTTGTACCCCCAGAGCGCGGTGGACGCAAAGGCAATAATCAGAATCCAATCTAGAACGTTCATTGCTTCAAATCTCCAAGGTCTGTAGTCGAGTTTTTGTACTCAATTACACGATGTTATCGTCGAATCATTACCTAAATATTTATAACGCCCATATGTCGGATGAGCGATATTTTAGCAGTAGATAGTTAGGCTAATTAGAGTGACAGTTCTGTGGATGTGGTCAAATATAGGTAATACTGAGTTAAGTTTTGAATGGAGAACGTTTGTCGAATACATGTAGCACCCGCCCGACGATTGCAATTGATGGACCTGCTGTTTCTGGAAAATCTTCTGTTGGCCGATCGCTTGCAAGTCACATCGGATATCGTTTCCTGGATACCGGTCTCATGTACCGTGCTGCAACTTGGAACGCCATAAAAAACGGCGTCGACGTGAGTGACCCGACAGCGGTCGCACAAGCAACCGAACGTATAGATTTCGCTGTTTCAGACGGCGAAACTGGTGACAACCTGATTGTTGTGAATGGTGAAGATGTTACGAAGCATTTGCATGCCCCTGCTGTTGATGATTCCGTTTCGTCGGTAGCTTCCGTTGGGAGAGTTAGGGAAATCATGGTTGCGGAGCAACGTCGATTAGCTAGCGGCGGTGAAATTGTGATGGTCGGTCGAGATATAGGAACGATCGTTATTCCTGAAGCTCCACTCAAGATTTATCTAACTGCTACCGCTAGAACTCGCGCACATCGACGATATAAGGAATTCATCGCAGAAGGTACCGAGATTGAATTTGGGGACATTCTTCGTTCGATGGAGCAGCGTGATCTCATCGATTCTTCTCGTGAGAATTCACCGTTGAGAACCGCTGAAGATGCTCATGTCGTCGACACGGATGAATTGGCATTCGATGAAGTTGTGAATTATCTCGTCGAACTTGCTAAGGATGTTCTCTAAATGGCCCAGTGGCTCTTCCCTGCTTTAAATTTTGGGTTCAAAACCACACTCAAGCTGTTCTCAGATTTCGAAATCGAAGGAAAAGAGAACATACCTAAATCAGGACCGCTCCTCGTCGCTTCGAATCATATTTCTAATCTTGATCCAGCCATCGTTGCAGCTGCTCTTCCTCGTCCACCAGTGTTTATGGCTAAGAAAGAACTTTTCAAGTACGGGTTCGGTTCGGTTTTCATGAAGGGTTATGGAGCGTTTCCTGTGGACCGTCATCGTGCTGACGTTAGAGCGCTTAACTGGATAACCCGGATGTTATTAAGTGAACACCGTATATCGATCGTATTCCCCGAAGGGACTCGGAATAAACAAGGCATACTGATGAGAGGGCAACCCGGACTCGCACATATTGCGATGTCGACCGGCGTGCCGGTCATTCCATTTGCGCTTACTGGCTCAGAAAATTTGCAGAATCCAATCAAAGTGTTCAAGCCAACGGCTACATTAAGATTGAAGATTGGAAAGCCGTTTATTGCGTCGAGGGTTGAGGGAAGTGCTGCGAGAAGAAAAGCGGCTGCAGTCACTACTGAAACTATGGTACGAATCGCCCGCATGCTTCCTGAAGACAAACGAGGCGCATACACTGATAAGTGCGGTATTGAACTGAAAGAAACGTCCGATTTCACCTGGTCGACTAGTGAGGTATTCGTCTAAGTGTGTGGAATATTTGCATACGCCGGAACTCAAAACGCAGTTCCGCTTGTAATCGATGGACTGCGGTCTGTAGAGTACCGCGGGTACGACTCAGCGGGTATTTCTGTCATCGATTCGTCCGGTGCGATTCAGACAGTCAAGCGGGGGGATCACAAGTTATCGCTCGAAAACCTTGCGTCCGAAGTGGCAAACGTAAAGCTTGCCGGAGTCGTTGGAATTGGTCACACGAGATGGGCTACGCACGGTCTGGTCAATAAGCAAAACTCTCACCCGCACGCATCGAGCAGTGGGGCGATTTCTATTGCGCACAACGGAATTATAGAGAATTTCCTTGAACTCAAAGATGAATTGCTTGACACCGGTGTTGAGTTCAAATCTGAAACTGATTCAGAAGTACTGGCCCATTTAATTGGGCACAGCGTTGCTTGTGGTACAAGCCTGCGAGAGGCTGTGACTGACGCGGCTAGTCGGATAAAGGGCAATACCGCTGTCGTAGCTGTTTCTACCGCTGAACCCGACATTGTCGTTGGTCTTAGGATAGGTAACGCCGGCGGAATCGTTGTTGGAAAAAACGATGATGCCGCTGTGATGTCATCAGACACGATCGCTTTACTTCCGTATACATCAGAATTTATTTATCTCGAGCCCGGCGAGATTGTGGAGATCCGCAAAGGTGAAGTTCAGCTATTCGATTTTGAAAACAAGTCTATTTCTCGTGAAGCGGTAGTCACTGCCCAGAATTTTGAGGCTGCGCAAAAAGGCAATCATCCTCACTTTATGTCGAAAGAAATATCTGAACAGCCTGACACCGTTAGAGCCGCAATGCGTGGAAGAGTGGATTTTGCGAACGGAACGATATCTCTTCCTGAAATTTCTCTTTCTCTCGACCAAATCAAGTCGATTGACCGAGTGATTCTTACAGGTATGGGCACCTCCATGCACACTGGAATGTTTGGTGCGTCTGTAATCGAATCAATCGCTCGTATTCCCTCGGTGTGTGAAAACTCATCTGAATTCAGGTACAGAAATCCGGTTATAAACTCGAAAACCCTCGTAATTGCTATGACTCAGTCGGGGGAGACTGCCGACACTTTGGCAGCGATGGAGCATGCGCGCCAGGCGGGTTCGATTGTAGGCGTTATTCTCGAAATGGAAGAATCACAGGCGACCCGAGTCGCTGATTTTACTTTGGGTGTGAAGGCTGGTCAGGAAATTTGCGTTGCATCGACCAAAACGATGATCGCCAGTATGACGACTCTGTTGGAACTTGCTGTCTTTTTAGCGCAGGCGCGTGGCGTTATCGATGCAGCGCAAGTAAAAGAAGTCGTGGGACAGATGTCGGAATTGCCATCGTTAATTTCTTCGACGCTCGATCTCAATGTCGAAATTACTGTGCTAACGGAACGCATTTCCAAGTACAAAGACCTGCTTTATCTGGGTCGGGCAGCGCAGTTACCGATTGCTCTTGAAGGCGCTCTAAAGATGAAAGAGATTGCGTACATCCACGCCGAAGGTAATCCTGCGGGTGAAATGAAACACGGGATGAATGCTTTGTTGGGTTCAGACATGGCAACGATCGTCTGTGCTCCTCAAAACGACCTCTATCCGAAAATGCTCTCGAATATCAGCGAAGTGAAAGCACGTGGCGGTGAAGTCATAGCAATAGTCAGTGGAAACGACGAAACGATTGAGCGTGTTGCCGATTACGTAATTCGAGTTCCCGAATGCCCAGAGCTGCTGCAGCCTTTTGTAACGCTCATTCCACTTCAGATTCTCGCCTATCGCACTGCGTTGGCGCTCGATCGTGACCCCGACAAACCCCGCAACCTTGCAAAGACGGTAACGGTCGAATAATTGGTAATGCCCGATTCGTACTAATCGCCATGAATAAAGCGTAACATCGTCGCTCTACTGGGAAGCAGCTTGTTTTGCTCAGCTGTTTCCACTACTCGAATCGATCTTATTTAGCTTGGCACCGACAGCAGAACAACAGCCTTGGACACGATTCAAAGTGAAATTCGCCGAAAAGGCCGGTGCACTCAGCAACACCAAATACCGACGGTACTGGCTAGGTTCGCTTGGTTCTGTAGGTGCAATTCAAATAGCGACGATGGCGCAAGGCTGGCTTATCGTAGATAAGCTGGGTGGATCGCCACTTGCGATCGGTTTTTTGGGCGCAGCGACCGCAATCCCCACGATTATTGTGAACTTGTTCGGCGGTGTGCTAGCGGACCGTGTCGACCGCCGTAAGCTAATTATATCCGTATCGGTGGCGTCGTCGTTATTGATGCTGCTTCTTGCGGTACTTGATTCAACCGGTCAGATCGAAATATGGCACGTCGTTGCGATCGCATCGGTTCAAGGACTTGTGATGGGATTCGATGGTCCCGTTCGTAGTTCGTACTTTCCGCTTTTAATCGACCGTAAGCACATGATGAGCGCTGTGGCGCTTGGCTCAGTTATGTGGCAGTTCAGTCGACTCGTCACTCCGATTGCGGGAGGATTTCTTATCCGATACGGTGGAACCGAATCGGTCTTCTACGTTGGTGTAGTTGGCTGGGCAAGCATGCTTTTGGTGATGATTTCTTTACGAATTAAATCGTCACCACCCGATAAAACTCGAAATGTTGTCGAAGACATGGTTGAAGGTGTTAAATTCGTTCTTTCAAGACGCGATTTCATCTTGCTGATTGGGCTAACTTACGCCACTCACTTCTTCGGAATGCAGTACATGCAGTTAATGCCCTTTTTCGTTCAAAGATTAGGAGTAGATGAGACCGGTCTTGGAACACTGCTTTCGGTCGTAGGACTCGGCGCACTGACCGGTACATTGGTCGTAGGACGAGTCAGGAGTCATCCAAAAATTGGCTACATCATGCTTGGTGGATCGTTGACGTTCACTATGGCGATAGCCGGTTTCGCTTACGCACCGAATTTTCTTATAGCAGTCGCATTCCTATACATCGCCGGGCTTGCGAACACGATCTACTTTGTCGTTGCGATGACGGTGCTTCAGCTACGGGTGCCAGAGCGAATGCGCGGGCGGGTGATGGGCGTTTACACGATCACTTTCAGCCTGATTCCATTGGGAGCAGTGATGGGTGGAACAGTCGCATCGTTCTATGACGAGCGAATTGCTGTATTCCTTGGTGCCTCGATACTTGCAACGATCTTCGTGATTGTTGGAATTACGCAGCCAATTATTCGTAATTTGGACGGATCAAAATTGGTTGATTCGTGAGCAGTTCAAATTTAGATATTGATATAAACGTTGACTCTAAGCAGATAGAACGTCGTACGAGCGCGTTATTATTCAAGCCGTTTCGTATCTACTTCGGTGGCACCATACTAGCTATGAACGCACTTAGGCTGGGTGCTGTAGCGCAGGGTCTGTTGATGTGGGAATTGACTGGGTCTCCGCTCAGCCTTGGCGGAGTCGCAGCCGCAACTGCGTTGCCGATGATGTTTGTGAACATATTTGGTGGAGTGTTCGCTGATCGATATGAGGCAAAATTCCTTCTTGGTGGATCAGCGTTAATTGGTGCTTTGCTCTTCGTGCTGATTGGAGTGCTGGACTTAACGGATACCGTTCGCCCTTGGCACGTATTTTCGATATCGATATTCGCTGGATTTGTATCGGGAACCGATCAGCCATCGCGTCAGGCGTATTTTCCTTCATTAGTGCCAAAGTCGGCGATGAAAAGTGCTGTGACGATAAACGGATCACTTATTGCTTCAGCATCAGTAGTTGCGCCTACTGTGGGCGGATTGATTATGGCCGAATTCGGCACACCGTTTGGCTTCTTCATCGCTGCGCTTGGCTGGTTCGCCATGTTCGCAGCAACCGTTGTGCTGCCTCGACGCGGAACATCTATCGTTCAGCGAAGTGTGCTGCGCGACCTTGGTACAGGGTTCGGATATATCAAAAATCATCGAGTGCTGTTGGTGCTGTCGATTCTCGCTTTTTCCAACATGCTTATGGTGTTCGGATGGATCGGCATGTTGCCGGGATACGTCGAGCTGTTTGGTGGCGGCAAACGAGAAGTCGGCTTCATGTTTTCTTCGGCGGGTGTAGGGGCTTTAAGTGGAATAATCGTCGCTGGACGACTTTCACCTGGTCGGCGCCTCGGTTGGATGATTCTTGGGGGGGCAGCATCTTTCTCATCTATCATGTTGATAGTTTCAAACTCGCCGTCGCTAGCGCTTGCTATGCCGCTGGCAGCAGTCGCTCACTTCGGCAATGGTTTGTTCAATATTTCTTCTATAGTCACTGTTCAACTACGTGTACCTGAGGACATTCGTGGGCGAGTTATGGGGGTCTTCGCTATCTCGCAAAGCATAGGAATACTCGGTGGGCTTTGGACAGGTACTCTGGCGACCGTGATAGGTCTGCGATATGGAATGATGGTTGGGCCAGCGATAATGTTGGTTATGATCTCTGTAATTTTTTTCACTCAACGAAAAGTAAGAAATTTGCATGAAGATCCGACGCAAGACAGGTGACCGAAATAGACTGCGCATATAGTCTTGAATTTGATGGAATCTAACTCTAAAAATACGAAACCTAACTTAAGCGTAGTGCGTGAGCGGCTTGAAAAGCGTGAAGAGCTTTTGTCGCCATTCGCATCTCGGTCTGTTGATGCAGTACGGGCAATAGCAGAAGAGGCTTCCGATACTCGGACCGAATTTCAGCGCGATCGTGATCGAGTAGTTCACACGAACTCGTTTCGTCGGCTCAAACATAAGAGCCAGGTATTCGTCGCTCCGCAGGGCGACCATTTCACCACTCGGCTAACTCACGTTATCGAGGTTTCGCAGGTAGGGCGGTCGATAGCTCGTGGGCTAAATCTGAATGAAGATCTTGTCGAAGCTATCGGTCTAGGGCATGATCTCGGGCATACGCCGTTCGGTCATATCGGCGAAAGCGTGCTGAACCAGATGATTTCTGGCGGATTTCATCACAGTCGGCACTCGGTTCGACTAATTACACTGCTCGAAAAAGATGGCAAAGGCTTGAATCTGACCGAGCATGTGATCGACGGAATCAGAAATCATTCGAAGCCAGAAGGTAAGTTCTTATCGAAAGAAGCTGTAGCAAATCTTTCTTTGGAAGCTCAGATCGTTCGAATATCAGACGCACTCGCCTATCTGGCACACGACATTCTCGATGCCCTTCGTTCTGATTACATAAAGATTGAAGATCTTCCGGTCGCAGCAGTAGACGCACTTGGCGTTAGGCACTCGCAGCGAATCGACGCCGTAATTCGAGACGTCGTTGAGTCGTCTTGGGATTGCACTGGTGAAATCGAAATCGAGGGTGGGGATCAGCCGTGGATCAGGATGTCGCCAGAACTTGGCAAGATCATTACCGATCTTCGAGTGTTCATGTTCGACAACTTCTACCACCCGATCAGTGCTTCGGTAGAAGGGCATAAGGCTGCGGCTATCGTTGGAGTGCTGTTCGAGCACTATAATCGAAAGCCCGAGTTGATTCCCGCTTGGCTGAGAGAGATCTCAGGATCGACAGAGCGGGCCGCCGCAGACTTAGTGTGTGGAATGACCGACAACTACGCCTTAATGATGGCTGAACAAGTCAAACCTGGGTTGAGTGATGGTGTGTTTCAGGGTCGAATTTAGAATTCACTTAAATTTACCCCCGTTTTGGATACGCTGGGAAAATCCAGCCCGTATACTTTCGTGACAGTAGTGCCTATCCGCATCCGTGTGAAATCTGAACTCTAAATATGGGATATTGCATCCCATAGCAAGAGTTTCTGGTCGCATCTTTTTAAGATGCGCTGAGTTTTAAATTTATGGCGTTAGTCGACGAGGTAAAAAGTCGGTCAGATATTGTTCAGGTCATTTCAGATTACGTGGACTTGGATACTTCGTCGCGCCAGCCAAAAGGTCTTTGCCCGTTTCACACTGAACGCTCACCCTCATTTGTGATCTACCCTGAATCGGGCAGTTGGCGATGTTTTGGTTCGTGCGCCGAGGGTGGCGATGTTATCTCCTTCATGGTCAAGAAGGAAAACTTGTCATTCCTAGAAGCACTTGAGAATCTGGCGAATCGTGCTGGAATTAAGGTTGAAGAGCATACTAACGAACAGCGTAAAAAGCCGATCACTGGCCTTATTGAGGCTAACGAGATTGCCTCTGAGTACTTCCTTTCAAGATTGAAGGCCCCAGTTGGCGCAAAAACTCTTGAGTACTTGAAAGATCGAGGAATTGATGTAGACACTGCTGTTCGTCGCGGGCTGGGATTGGCTCCAAGCGGAATGGAGACGCTTTCCGGTCATCTGCGAACAAGGAATGTTAATGCACGAACGGCTCGTGACGCTGGTTTGATCACGCGTAAAGATGACGGCTCTTGGCGAGATATGTTTACTGGGCGCTTGACGATAGAAATTCGAGATGCACGAGATCGGATTATTGGCTATGGTGCTCGAACCCTCGACGGTTCAGAGCCAAAATATCTAAACACCCCACAAACGGATGCGTTCGACAAGTCTTCGATTATGTACGGGCTGAACTGGGCCGCAGAGTCGATTAGAGCGTCGAACGAAGCAGTGGTTGTCGAAGGATATATGGACGTTATCGCCGCTCATGAGCATGGCTTTACGAACGTTGTCGCCTCCATGGGAACGGCAGTAACCGCCCAGCAACTCGATGCTTTGTCACGTCATGCAACTGCAGGTGGTACTGGAACGATCATCCTGTGTCTTGACTCTGATGCTGCCGGTGAAGCAGCAACGATGCGGGCGCTGGAAGGGGTGACAGCTGAATTAAGCACAGGTAGGCGTAAAGGAATCGAGGTCAAAGTCGCTCGTCCTGATGGCGGAAAAGACCCTGACGAAGCTATTAGATCAGATCCTGACAGCTGGCGAACTTCCTTGTCCGCGGCAGATCCTTTACTTGACTATCTAATTGTTGCTAAGTCAAAACTTCATAATCTTGAATCGGGTCAAGGTATCGCCGACTTTGCAAACGGTGTTGCTCCACTTATTTACAACATAACGAACGACTACGACCAAGATCGTTATTGGTCGACAACTGCGAAGCTTGCAATGATTACCGAGCAACGATTGAAATCGATAGTTGATAAACCTCGTTCAGCCTACGGTAAA
>Ga0315316_10002209_pt1 | contig 13921 bp, 7 predicted proteins | sample M160m3416metaG_FD_203702 | JGI IMG/M metagenome (GOLD analysis project Ga0315316, IMG submission 203702) | Ammonia-oxidizing marine archaeal communities from Monterey Bay, California, United States - M1 60m 3416 | ecosystem: Environmental > Aquatic > Marine > Intertidal zone | place: USA...
GTCGTGGCAGGATCGTGCAGCTTGATAAACAGGAAAAAAAAGGAAACAGCCATGTGGTGATCGTCACGCCGACTGACCAGCGGGGGCGCATCACCTACCACGCGGGTTTCGGATGGGAGCGTGCCGGTGAGATAACTTCGGAAGATAAGTGGAAGCAATACCTGGAAACATACACCGAATCGCCGTCCCGCGTGCGGAAAGAAGCAGCGGACGAACCGCAGATCGAATTGAACACCGACGACTATCAATCTTCGTGTGGAATTGAGGTCACTCAGGACGCGTCGTTGGTTCAGGTCACCTGGCCGCTGGATTCCGGTCAGCGCGGCCGACTGACTTTCGACCTGACACGCAATCGTCCGTTGATTCACACCGCCGCCGCGTCGTCGAAAGACTCTGCCTCGTTTCGGCCAATCGCCAGGGGGCTTGATCCGATGGTTCAGGTTCGCATTGGAAACCGTGATCTCGAAAAACGCGGTGGTTGGACGGTTTTCTTCGACCGCATGCAGAGGAAGCCAAGCGAAGTCTTTCGTGCCAGGATCGAACAGAAACGGGCGATCGTCACCAGCAACGCGCGTCGCGTCACGCTGACGATTGGCGATGTGTCAGCGGGTCCTTTTCAGGGGCAATTGCGTTGGACGTTTTACGTCGGCAGTTCCTTCGTCCTGCAGGAGGCGGTGCTGAAGACGGAGCGGGACGGCACAGCTTTTCTTTTTGACACCGGCCTTGTCTGCCGCCAGGCCGAGCCGACTAAAATGTCGTGGTGTGAATCGCTTGGACCACTCCAGACGGAAGCGGCCGCCACAATCAAGAAGCCCAGGAACCTGGCCGTTCGCGGCAGAGCCGTCGCCGCCCAGTTCTCCGGTGGCTCGATCGGGATGTTCCCGCCTCCACACCGATACTTCTACCCGTTGGACTACTCCACCAATCTCAAGAACATCTGGATGGGTCCGAACTACGGCAATCAATCGTCTTCCTTCGGCTTCGGCATTCGGCATGATCCCGAGGGTGACAATCGCTATGTGCCCTGGTTCAACGCACCGCCGGGCACCGAGCAGGAAATGGGTGTCTTTCTCGTGTTCTCTGACGGCGCAGCAGATCAGGTGCTGGAAGACGTCGCCCGGCTAACTCGGAAAGACCGGTTCGCCAGGATCCCCGGTCACGTAAAGTTTGCGAGCCATTTCCATGTGGAACATACCCTCGACTTTTTGCGGCAAAGTATGGGCGCCACTTACACGGATGTCGTTCCTTCCTCCGTGAAGCAGCCGCAAATCTGGAAGTACACGTTAAAGCGTCCCTCCGATGATTGGACAAAACCGAACTTCGATGATTCTGACTGGAAGTCCGGACCGGGCGGTTTTGGTCGAAAGGGCACGCGCGGCCTGAAATTTGGCACGCCATGGGACACTTCGGATATCTGGCTGCGGCGCAAATTCACGTTAGCCGAAAAACCGTCCGAGGCAACGAGATTGATGCTCCATTATGACGAGGATACAGAGGTCTACCTGAACGACGTCCTTGCGGCGTCCGTCACCGGGTTCAGCACGGAGTATCGATACCTTCCCATCAGTCGTGAGGCGATGCAAAAGCTTCGAAAGGGTGCAAACGTGATGTCTGTTCACTGTCAAAACGATGGAGGTGGACAGGCCATTGATACAGGGCTGGTCCGTATCGACAAATCCTCAGGGGCCGTTCCGGCGGAACTGCAGTCGCCAGGATTCGTCGATGTGTTCAAACGAATGGGGATTGATATCGTTCACCTGGCAGAATTTCACAATGGCCGTACGCCGAAACTCAAAGCTCCGGTACGCCTGAAGCAATTGGAAACGCTCCACCAGGAGTGCCAGCGTCTGAGTGATGACGAATTTCTACTGCTGCCCGGAGAGGAACCGAATGTACACCTGGGCGGGCATTGGATCAGCTTCTTTCCGAAACCGGTTCTCTGGGTACTGAACCGTCCGGAGGGAACACCGTTTGTCACGGAGCACCCGCAGCTGGGTCCTGTGTATCACGTCGGTGGCGAGGCGGACGTGCTGCAGTTGTTGCGAGCCAAAGGCGGGCTGGCGTGGACCGCCCATCCGCGAATCAAATCCTCAACGGGATTTCCTGATGGCTACCGCGACCGACTGTTTTATCTGTCAGAGCAATTCCTGGGTGGCGCCTGGAAAGCGATGCCGGCTGACTTGTCGCAGCCGCGACTGGGCTCGCGCGTGCTCGATCTATTAGATGACATGTCGAACTGGGGGACGCCCAAGGTCGTTCTCGGAGAAGTCGACGTTTTCCAAATCGCAGCGGATCATGAGCTCTACGCCCACATGAACGTGAACTATTTGCGCCTTGACGAACTGCCTAAGTTCGAAGACGGCTGGCAACCCGTCGTGGATGCGCTGCGGGGCGGGCAGTTCTTCGTCACAACGGGCGAGGTATTGATCCCCGAATTCACGGTGAACGGTCGAAAGTCCGGTGAGAGTGTAACGGTCGTGAAAGGCCAAAGAGCCGAAGTGCGTCTGGATCTGAAATGGACATTCCCATTGGCCTACGCTGAAATCATCACCGGAGACGGCCACGACATCAGACGCCACAGAGTGGACCTGTCTGCGACCGAATCTTTCGGAGAAATGTCGCTCAAGGTCGACGCTGACGTGACCGGTCAACACTGGCTGCGAGTGGAGGTTTGGGATATCGCGACCAACGGCGCATTCACGCAGCCTGTCTACCTGCACCGACGTTAATTTCCTATTGCACCTCACTGACCTACGGAATGAAATATGGAACGCGTAACACTTGGGCGCAGCGGGCTGTCGGTTTCTCCGATAGCGTTTGGGACGTGGCAGCTGAGCTCGCGTTTCTGGGGCGAACAGCCGAAGGGCGACGCGATCGCGGCGATGCAACAGGCCTTCGAACTGGGCGTCAATTTTTTCGATACAGCCGATGCCTATGGCGATGGGTACGCCGAGACGGTGCTCGGTGAAGCGATTCGTGACCTGCCCCGGGACCAGTTGGTGATCGTCACGAAGTTTTTCAACCACTTCAACCCGGACGGCACCCGTTACCCCGACCTATCGCCCGGATATCTGGCCGAGCGATGCGAGGCCTCGTTAAAACGACTGGGGATTGAAACCATCGACGTCTGCTTACTTCATTTCTATGACCAGTTGACCCCGTTGGCCGAGGTTGCCGGGACGCTGGAGAAGCTCCGCGACCAGGGAAAGATCCGCTCTTTCGGTGTGAGCAATCACAACGCAGAGCAGTTGAGGGCGCAGCGTCATTTTGGTGCGTATGACATCGTTCAGCCGGAATACAGTCTGGTAAACACGGGGATCGAAAAGGATCTGCTCCCTTATTGCCAGGCGGAAGACATTGGCGTGATGGTTTACTCGCCATTGCACAAGGGGCTGCTTACGGGAAAGTACACGGGCGACGAGACCTTCAACGATTTTCGGGCCAACCATCCCGATTTCCTGGGTGATCGATATCGGCAGTTCTGCCAGGCGGTCCAGGAGCTGCAGCCGATCGCCGAGGAGTACAGGTTGAGTATCTATCAGCTTGTACTTGCCACGACTCTGTTGCACCCGGCCGTCCATGTGGCGATCTGTGGTATCAAGACGCCGGCGCAGATCGCCGAGGCCGCCGGGGCGATTGGAACGACCATCTCGCGGGAGGACTATTTTGCCGTACGAACGGCTCTGGCGATCGGACAAGGAGTGAAGGTCGTTGACGCCAGGGGCACTCGCAAGTAATCCGACCAAGAACCTGACTGACGGACCGCACGCGAAGAAATGCGCGACGTAAACTTCGTGTTGCTTCACAGGAAACAAACGATTCAGAAACCTGCATTCCGATCACGTTTCTGTGAGATGCCGTTGAAAAGTTGATCTTGCAACTTTGTTCCTGGCACCTACACGGACAGCACCAATGGCTTAGAGTCGTCAGCAAAAACCAGTGACGAATACCCACGTCCAGATATTTGACAACGACCCAATTCACGGACTGACTAGCAGACCATTGCGTATTGCGACCCCTGTCCGTCAGTCGATAAATCGCTCCCGTCTCTCCTCCTGAAGCTACACAATGACACAAGTCGTTACGTTCCTGTTGCTACTGTTACCGTTGCCGCTGGCCGCTGTGGAACGCCCCAATATCATCTTGATCATGGTCGATGATATGGGGTTTTCGGATCTTGGTTATCACGGCGGTGAAATCAGCACACCCAACATCGATGCGCTGGCTCACGGCGGCGTTCGCTTCTCACAGTTCTACAACAGCGGCCGTTGCTGCCCGACCCGCGCTACCTTGATGACGGGCAGTCATCCTCACCAAACGGGGATCGGTCATATGACACTGTCCCCAGGTAAGAAACCGGGTAAGGCGAAGCCACCAGCCTATCAGGGCTACTTGAATCGGCAGTGCGTCACAATCGCCCAAAGTCTCAAACAACACGGTTACGCAACACTGATGGCCGGCAAATGGCACCTGGGGCAGGCCGAGCAATCCTGCTGGCCGCTTCAACGTGGCTTCGACAAATATTACGGATGCATCGCAGGCGCAACCCGCTTCTTCCATCCTGTGGAGCCCCGTGGAATGACGCTGGGAAACGAGCAAATAGCGGAACCGGCCAGCACGACCCAAGAAGCGTTTTACACCACAGATGCCTACACTGACCACGCCATTCGATTCGTGTCAGAACATCAAGCCGACGGCACAACTAAACCGTTCTTCCTGTATCTCGCCTACACGGCGCCACACTGGCCCCTGCAGGCCTTTGAGGATGATATTGCCAGGTATCGAGGGAAATACTCTCGTGGCTGGGATGCGCTGCGCGAGACGCGTTTCCAACGTCAACTCGATAGTGAGCTGATCAGGAAAGGTACGCAACTATCGCCGCGAACGCCAAAAATCCCTGACTGGGATTCGCTCGATGCCAACAAACGCGATGAAATGGACCTCAAGATGGCCGTCTACGCCGCGATGGTGGACCGAGTGGACCAAAACATCGGCAAACTTGTCGCTCATCTGAAACAGGCGGACTCGTTTGACAACACACTGATACTGTTTCTGTCGGACAACGGCGGCTGCCAGGAGGGCGGCATGCTTGGACGGGGCGAGTTCTACAATATCGAGGAACGCAACCGGCAAACCAACAACAGCTATGGTGAAGCCTGGGCCAACGCCAGCAACACACCCTTCCGACTCTACAAACACTTCGCACACGAAGGCGGCACGTCCACGCCGTTTTTCATGCATTGGCCGGAGATGATTCAGCCACGCAAACACTGGTTCCGCTCGCCTGCGCAATTGATCGACATCGTGCCAACCCTGTTGGACGTTGCCGGTGCGACTCATCCTGAGCACTTCAACGGAAACCCAATCCCCACACTCGATGGAATCTCGTTGCGCAGGGCATTCACCGGGGATCGACTCGATCGGAGTGAGCCATTCTGTGTGGAACATGAAAACAACGCCTTCGTTCGCGACGGTGACTGGAAACTGGTCGGTCGTGGCGTTTCACCAGCTGCTGGCATCGTCCACGCCAGGTGGGAGCTGTACAACATCGCCAGCGATCGCACGGAAACCATCGACCTCGCAGAATCGCATCCAGCGTTGGTCAAAAAGATGTCCGACCACTGGGCCAAATGGGCCCGGCGTGTCAATGTCTACCCGAAGACAGCACCCAAACGATAGCGGCTGTTTCCTGCCATACGGATCTACAATCCCGACTGGAACATGACGCCGAATGAATGGCTGGTCTGGAGTAAAGAAACGAGCATCTCCGAAGAAAAGGGCAGAGACACCGACAGGAATTCAAAACGAGAATAGAATCAACCGACATGAACGCATCTATACTCCCTGACATTCGTTGAGCATCACTTTGCCTTGCGCTGGCCTGTCTCTTTACCAATCCTTTGGTGGCAGTGGAATTCCCTACGAATCGTGGGCGCTCCATTAAGCGTGTTATAATGCACGGAAGGAGTGTCAGGAATGTCTAAGAAATCAGTGAAACAAGTTCGTCGTAAACACAGTGACGAATTTCGTCGGAACCCGTACGTTTCGTCGCTCGTTCAAGAACCCACCCTTTGATAGTTCTGTTCCTGGAAACTCATACCTTTTCCAACGCAGGAAATCCGTGTCATCTGGTCCATACGTTTTGTCGGAATCGGACTGCATTTGCCCCGGCGTACCCCACGTGGCAGAATTGGCCAGATTGCTGAGCGATGAAATCAACGTTAGTTGCGACTGGTCTTTTCCCGCCTGGTCACCTGCAGGCAGGAACACCGACTGATCGACGCTGAACCCACTGTGTTCCCAACTCCGCATGTTCTCGACAACTTCCCGTTCGAACTTCTCCTCGGCCAAGTACAACGTGAACACTTTTTGCTGCCAAGCGACCAACAGTCGCTCCCTATCGAGTTCGGGGAACTCCAGGAAATCGCCCTCGGGTGAAAAGGCTCCGCGGGTAATCAGCACGTGGATGTGCCCGTGACCGTCTGTGTCGCCAGCAGGACATCGATTGCAAATCGTTCGCACAGAAGCGTGAACCGACTTCCCTTTTCAGCCCACGGAAGGTTGACCTGTTTGACCCCGTGAACCACACAGTCTCGTCCTGATCTCCGCGAACCTCGGCGGTCATCCCAAAAGTCTTTCACCACAGACGACACAACGCGGCCTTCGGCTGCAGCCCAATTGTGTATCGGGCTTGTGTCCTGTCGCTCTCAAGCTCCGCCCCGCTTTGCGGGGCGGACGGAACTCAGCCCACCGATTCATCGGTGGGGACCCGGCGGTTAACATGAACCACAAGTCCCAACGGGACGACGGACGCGATCGGCTCGACAGAGAGGCTTCACGCCAACGCGAGTTTGCTGGACAAACATGTTCAGGCGTGGATGATTGGAGCCAGGAATGCGCGCAGGAAAAACAGTTCAACGTTTGCAGTGCAGAGAAGGAACACTCCGACAACATCCCCAACACGGAACTTCGCAGAGATCTACGAAGTCTTGTAGTGTGACATTCGCGCACAACGAACGAAGGTTCAACATTGCTAGAACAAGGTCCTCGGTCGCGCGACGTTGCGGCCGGGAGAGCCCCGTCCCTACGTAAGTCGTGCCCACATTCGACGAAATGTGATGAACGCCGGACCGCGTCGTGGTACAATCGGGCGTCGATCCTTCCAATCAGGTTCCCCAAGGTCATTTCCATGGTCGTTCGCAACACTCGGTTTGCCGTGCTCGCAGTGGTTTGCATGGCCGGCCCGTCCGACGGGGCCGATACGGCTCTTAATCTTTTCACCAAGAACCCGGCCGGGGACCTGATCCTCGTCGTATCCGATCAGCCGGACGATCTCCAACAGTACGCCGCAACCGAACTCGTTCGGCACGTTGAGAAGACGACGGGCGTCAAACCCCGCCTGGTCAAAGCGGCAGCCATCCAGGCCGACCGGCTCCCCGTCGACTCGAACGTGATCGTACTCGGCCAAACGGACGACAACCCGTGGCTGAAGGGCCTTGCTCAAGAAGGTTTCTTCAAACCCAACGCGAACGAACAAGGCTACTCACTGCGCATCGACGTCAAGCCCCACGAGGCCCAGGGGAAGCGTTGGGTGGTTGCGCTCGCGGGAGCCGACCCGCGGGGAGTGCTCTACGGGGTGCGGGATTTCTGCCACTTTCATTTCTACAAGGACGCCGACGGCGTGATGCTTCGGCGCGGACGAGTGTCGACAGCGCCGGCGCTGAAGGTGCGGATGCTCTCCGAGTCGTGCTGCAACCTGTTTTCGGCGGACAACGATCACGACGGCTTCATGCACACGGCCCACTTGAACCGATTCAGCCGCAACGTGGTTTTCAACAAGCACTACTTCGTCGATTGGTTGAGCGAGTGGAAGGTGAGCCACGTCAACTTCGTGTGGGGAAACTTTGCCGCCTATCGTGAGCCGGCCAGGAAATTCGTGGCGTACGCGCATTCACGCGGCGTACGCGTCTTCGTGCACTACGTGCCCTATCGACCGGGTCACGAAGACCCGCCGCCGACGGTCACGGCGACGAAATTGGGTTCGGACAACGCGGCCGATTGTCCGCGCGATCCGGCCGTCAGAAAATGGTACACGGACCGGTTGACCGAGTTGGTCACGCAGGAACCCCGTTTTGACGGCGTGATCATCGAATCTCCCTATCACGACGGTGTCTACTGCCAGTGCGAGATTTGCCAGGGTAAGAAGAACCCGTTTCCCGAGGACGTGCTGTTGGCCGAGATGACCGAGATCGTTCGCGACAAGCGACCCGACATGCCCATCGTCAGGGTGATGAAGCAACCCGTGCCCGACGCAGGAGCCGGCCAGCGGTTGGCCGCTCAGCTCAAACCGCTCGAACGGCCCCTCGATTGGCACGTCAACACCTATCGCGATCGCGAGCACCGTAAGCGTTGGCACGACCTGGGACCGAAGTTCGGAACCTATCTCAGGCTCTATCGTTCGGCTTTGAAAGGCAAGGACGTCCCTGCGGAAATCGACTTCCTCTACAACGATTTTCGAATGAGCGCCGAGCGAAACGTGCTGGCCCACGGTTTCTGCTACCGATTCTACGGCGGCCGCTACGGCAGTTTTCCGGTCGAGAAGGACCAGGCCATGCTGGCCCAATATCCCCACAAACGGGGCCCGCTCTCCCTGGCGCTGCTGGGTGAGGCAGCTGCCGATCCACTGGTCGATCCCGAGTTTCGCCGTCACACGCTGAGGCGCATTCACGCGATCACCATCCCCGATTATCCCCGTGACCGAGTGCTCACAGCCGACGAGTTGACGGCCGACGCCGGTACGAAACGCGCGGACAAGAAGCCGCCGGCGGGGCCCGTCGTCCAAAGCCCGGCGTTTTATCCCAACCCCACAAAGCTGTTTCGCTGTCAGTACGGCATTCGCGAGGATGCGTTCACGCTGGTGCAGTCGTGTGTCGATTTCGACAACGACGGAGTTCGCGAACTCGTCTACGGCTCGCGAACCAACCAAACATGCAGTCTGATTCGCGCTGCCGACGGAAAGGCCCTGTGGACCACACCGCTGGCCGGCCTCTGCCAATCGATTTCGGCACACGATCTGGACGGCGACGGCCGCTACGAGATCCTCTTCCTCACCAGCAACCCCGGTCGGCTCTACGTCCTCGATCACGCGGGCCGTGTCCTCAAGCACTGGGACGCCGACGACGCCAAGGTGGGCAACACGCCCGTCATCATCGATGCCGACCACGACGGCGTTCTCGACGGCTACCTGGGCACGCGATCGAAGTATTTGGTTCGCCTCAACATGAACGACGTGAGCCTCATCGCCCGCCGGCCGGGCTGGGTGCAGTGCGGCTGCCACACCACGGCCATGGACGTCGACGGCGACGGCCGCTGGGATCTGTTCGCGGGTGCGGGAGACGACAATCGCGCCAAAGGCGTGATGCATCGGTTCGATCCGCTCACGCTCGAGACCGTTTGGTCGCACGAGACCAACGACAACGCGTCGAGCGCCGATCCGGTGCTGGTCGACATCGACGGCGACGGGCAGGTGGAGATTGTCAAATCGGTCGACAACTACGGCCGGGACGACGCCCACGACGGCGTCTACGCCTTCGAAGCCGACGGCACCCTGCTCTGGAAGGTTGACGGCCTCAGCGGTGAAGACTCACCCAACGTGGCCGATCTGGACGGCGACGGTTCCGTCGAAATCGTCGGCATGACCTTCGGCAGCGAAGTTTACTGCTTGGACGCCCAGGGAAAGTTAAAATGGCGGAAGGACCTGCGTCCCCAGTTGACCGACAAAGCGCACGCCTATATGGCCCCCATCCTCTGCGATCTCGACGGGAAGCCCGGACTGGAGATTCTGGCCATGACCAACGCGGGTTACACCCAGAAGGGAACGGACCCGCTGCTCAACGCCCAGTTGTTCGCCCTCTCACCCACCGGCGAGATCCTTGACGTCCTGGACATGGGCGGCTCGCGGTATTGGGGCAAAGGCTTCTGCTGCAACGTCGACGACGACCCCCATCTGGAACTCGTCGTCTCCGGCAGCGGCGGCCTGGACGTCATCGAAACCCGCGGGCTGGGCCCCAACACCGAACATTTTCAACGCCGCCGCGATTATCGCCGGCTCAGCGTTCTACCCTGGGCCTATGAAGACACGTACTTCATCCACCGCGGAGAGAAGAAGGGCGTCGTCAACGGCACCGACGACCTGATCCTCGAAAAGACCGACGGCCGCTTCCGCAAGACCGGGAGCTTCACCACCGAACTCTTGACGCCCCCGCCCGCCGGGTTCTTCAACCGCTTGCGCTACAAGGCCCACACGCCGCCAGGGACGAAGATCACGGTCGACATCGTTGACGAATCGGGGCAGGTGTTGAAGCAGGACACGGCTTCCGAGGTGAAACTGCATTTGGGCGAAGGGGTCCGGCTGCGGTTTATCTTCACGACAACCGCCCCGGCGGCGAGTCCGAGGCTTGACGCGTATAGTCTTTCGTTCGGTTTATGAATGTTGGCGTGAGGTGGCGGTCATCTTTGCGACGAGGTGACCAACGCGCGTGCGTAGTGACACGGGTTTCGCTGACTTCGCCTCGTTCGTGCCGTCGCGATTTCGCGGTCGGGGCAGGATGCTCGCGTTCGACGTCCGCCGGAAACCGCCGGGAAGTCGCTCTTCATTCCCGTAGGGGCAAAAAAATCGAACGACGCGGTTGATCTTTGACAAGTGGAATTTACGAACGCCGCGCGAGCCGAATCTCAGCCCTGCTGTCTGTCACGACATACCAACACTTTTCCCGCGAGTTCCCGCGTCTCAGAATATCCGGTTCCTATCGGCAGCGAAACACCGCACGTCAAACGCGTGCACATACTCGTCTCGGCTCTCACGTTAATCGCAATACCCGGACGCTGTTTTCGCAAAGGACCGGTGACGGCCAGCAGACACTCGTCCGTCCCCCTGGCCGGATGCGTGGAACCATGTCGTAATTGCGCGAAGAAGGTGTGCTGCGTGGTGACTCCTTGATGATCTGCGGAAATTACTGGTATTGATCGTAATAGCCGTGGAACATCGTGACCTGCTATTGGCCGTGCGTCGTTACGTCTGTCGGGTCGATGTCGAGCGTCACGCAATCTTGCATGCAACTCAGGCAATGCCTCCTGTACTGTAATCGTTCTGATCACACGAAATGACTTTGCTTTGTCCCTAACCGGCGGTTGTCGTTGCGCGCGTAGCACGAACCGACCTGAGTTAGAAACTCGTCGCCCGTGACACACGTCAAAAACCACCGCATTCTGATTTACGGCGATCACCAACATTCTTGTTGACGACTTGCTGAGCAAGTTGGAGTCTTGCCGCGATCGGATTTATTTCTCAGTTCTGTTTAGAGAGGCACCGTGTCAGACCGAACACTATAATTCACTCCTGTGTTACGACGATCGACCAGCCTCGCCATCAATTTGTATCAGAAAAGAATCATGAAACAACGAGCCCTGTTGTTGAGCACATTGTTATTCGGATTACTGCCATCTTTGACAGCCGACGACAGGGCCAATTCAGAGAGAGTTCACCGGATTACCCTCGCGGAATTCGAGACGACGTTGACGTTCTGGGCTCGAAAACATCCTGAGCTTCTTGAACTCGACCGCCTTGGAGAATCCGAGTCGGGGCTCGGACTTCACTTGCTGAAGATCACCGATTCGAGCGTCGAAGACCGTTTCAAGCAGGTCGTGCTGGTCACATCGCTTCACGGTGGTCCTGAACGATCCGGAACAACCACTGCATTGCATTTCGTGGAGTGGCTGCTGGGCGATTCTGAGGAGGCGCGAGAGACACGTCGAAATCAGGTCCTACTCATCATGCCCATCAACCATCCGGAGGCGTTCTTTCGGACGGACCGCTTCATGAATAAGGCAGGGATCGATCCCTACACAGGAGGCGGACCCCAGCATTGGGATCTAAGCAACCTGAAATACAAGTCATCAGACAAAGCTCCTGAGGTCAAAGCGGTGCTGGAAGTCGTGGACGCGTGGAAGCCCGATGTACACGCAGATTTGCACGGTACCGGTCTGCAGGAGTACCCGCTCGAAAACCTCGGCGACCGCACCCGATACCAAGGGCAGATCATGTTCGAAGTCACCGGCTCGGCGTATTCGAACTACGCGTTAAGACCGTGGGACTGGCGGGTAACCGAAGCGATGATCAAGGCCGGTGAAGAAGTCGGATTCCCGTCGGATAGGTTTGAAGCGGACGGTCAGCGATCCTTCCACGGGCCCGTCATGAATCCGATTTCTGATCGAACATGGCGAGGCCAGCCGAACTTCTACACGGCACAGTATGGATACGCGAAGTACCATACCATGGTGAGCGCATTCGAAATCGGTTGGGAACAGAGTGGTGTGGCGCGACTGCGCGGATTGCTTCGGATCGGTAATCGTCGGTGGCAGAATGAGTCGTACGAAGGATATCCTGTCGATCGTGTCAAGTCATTCGTTGGCCATTTTGTCACGTCATACGGGAGCACTCCGGCGGAACGACGACGCAGTCGTGTGGAACTTTGGCAGAAACAGGGGCAATTCACACAGGCCATTCTCTACCCACAAACCGACGGCCGGGACACGTATTTCGTCGCGACATCCACTGCAGCCACAGCGGCGCTAAGCAAGAACATCGACGAATTTCTCGCCGGCGTTTCAAAGCGAGACGACGTCAACGCCGATGGTTTTCAGAAGCTCATTCGAAGTGGTCCCGAAGTTATTCTGGCTGTAGACAAGGCTCGGTCCGGCGATCAGGAGATCAACCCGATTGAGCACGGGATCGGATTCCGGCTGCGACTGCCCTATCGCAATCCATCAATTGACGCTGTGAAACTCAACGGAGACACCCTCGGAAAAAGTGCGACCGATGGTTGGCAGTCGTGGTTCGCAAACGGGTTCACGCAGATCCAGATAAATCTGCCACCGACTTTCGCCACAAAGCACGATCTGTTCATGATCTCCTGTGAATATACTCCCGACGTGGTGCGGCGAATCGGTTGGACTCCACCACAGCAGGTATTGGATCAGTTGAAACGGTAAGGACAACCTGTCCGAAGAATGGGTCGCGGACATGCCTTCGGCAAACTTACGTCGGCCACCATCGGTCCCAGGAAGTCGTCACGCGTGATACGCGCCGAAAAACCACCGTGCTGATGGCACAGATCTTCGACGCCGGCATTATGTGTCAGAAGCTCCATACCACTGTCGAATAGCCCAGGGGAGGTCACGAATTTCGCTGAGTCGGCCCTTTTTTCGGGCGACCATACCGACGTAACTCAGAGTGCGAATTGGCTCATTTTTCGGCACTCAGTGACGGACCGCACCGACAGCAACATGCACGGGATGTATATGGGCCGAACAATTCTGAAGGGCCGCACCGGTGTGCTGCCGAAGGCCTGTTTTACGGGGGAAACGCATTATTCCGTGCAGATCCTGCGCGAACTGCTGGGACTCAAAACGGTCACGGTGGGCACGCTACCCGATGTCGGGATGGATCCCGATGACCTTGCGGAAAAACTGGCACGGCATACAGACGCTCCCGTTCTGGTGGTTGGGAAATTGGGACCACTTTCTAAAGGAGCCGTCGACAATGTCGACGGAATTCAGGAGAAACTGATCGGTCGTGAGAGCTATTTGCACCTCGATGCGGCATTGTTTGGCGGTTATCTCCCGTTCACGGAGCATGCCACAGCGGTGTCGTGGCGGAACAGCGATTCTGCAGATTCCGTCCGGTATGACTCAATCGCGGTTTCCTGCCATAAGTTCTTTAGATATCCCTCCCCGGCCGGATTGTTTATCACACAGCAGAAACTGTACGACGAATTCAACGTACTGTTTAGCCGGCTTCACAACTCCGAATACATTCATCAGGTCCCGGGGACGATCACCTGTTCCAGCGATGCGGTGAAGT
>Ga0315316_10002212_pt1 | contig 13914 bp, 8 predicted proteins | sample M160m3416metaG_FD_203702 | JGI IMG/M metagenome (GOLD analysis project Ga0315316, IMG submission 203702) | Ammonia-oxidizing marine archaeal communities from Monterey Bay, California, United States - M1 60m 3416 | ecosystem: Environmental > Aquatic > Marine > Intertidal zone | place: USA...
ACAAGTGCTACTCTAACAAACCCTACTATTGCTCAAATACTCGCAACAACATTTACGTTAAATGCAAGTGCCGACATTACATTAGACGCTGGTGGCCAAGATATTATTTTATCAGATGATGATACTATTGTTGGTACTATTAGTATGGGTAATTCTGATCTAGCAATTAGATCCAGGGTTTCAGATAAAGATTTAATATTTAAAGGTAGTGATGGTGGTTCCGAAATCACAGCATTAACTTTAGATATGTCAGACGCTGGTGCAGCTATATTTAATCACAATGTAACTGTAGGAAATAATTTAGTAGTTTCAGGTAACTTAACTGTTTCTGGTGATACAACAACTGTTAATACTTCAACATTATCCGTAGAAGATCCATTAATTATAATGGCGTCTGGTAATAATGCGGCTGACGCTGTTGATATTGGTTTATATGGATTATATGACACAAGTGGTTCACAAGATTTATATTCAGGACTGTTTAGGGATGCTTCAGATACTAAATGGAAATTATTTAAAGACCTTCAGGCAGCGCCAACTACTACTGTTAATACAAGTGGTACTGGTTATGCAACTGGAACATTAGTTGCTAATTTAGAAGGAAATGTAACTGGTAATGTTACAGGTAATACATCTGGAACAGCTGCTACGGTTACGACCGCAGCTCAACCTGCAATTACTTCAGTAGGAACTTTAACTACTTTACAAGTTGATAATCTTAACATTAATGGCAATACAATATCATCTACAGCAGGTACTGATTTAAATATTACACCATTAACAGGACAACAAATTGTATTAGACGGAACAATAATAGTTGACGCTGGTGTAGTTACTGGAGCAACAAGTATTACATCAACTGCATTGGTTGGTGCTTTAACAGGAAACGCTTCTACAGCAACTGCATTAGAAACTGCTAGAACAATCGCTGGAGTATCTTTTGATGGTACTGCTAATATTGCGATTGCGTCAACAAATTTATCTGATACTGCTTCAATTGCATTATTAACAGCTTCACAAACTTTAACTAATAAGACATTAACAGCACCAACAATTAACGCAGCTACCGTAACAGGCGCTGTAACATTTGCTGGCGATGTAAACTTTGACTCTGGTACTTTATTTGTAGATGAAAGCGCAGATAAAGTTGGGATTGGAACGACTACGCCTGCGAGATCATTAGAAATTTCACAATCAATTCCAGTAATCAGAATAACAGATACGGACGCTGCCGCTGGATATATGGAAATGGCAGGTGCAGGTGCTGAATTTAAATTTGATTTAGATAAAGATAACGCTTTAGATAATTCAATATTAACTTTTAGAGTTGATGGTAATTATGTAATGAAATTTAGAGATGGTGCGTCTGAATTTGCTGATGGTAGTGCTGCTTTTCCAAGTATTACTAACATCGGAGATGTAAACACAGGATTATACTTTAGTGCTGCTGATACAATGGCTTTTTCAGCTGGTGGTACTTCACAATTTACAATGGCAGATGGAGTTATAGCTCCTGTTACAGATAGTGATGTTGATCTAGGTACAAACTCTTTACGTTTCAAAAATGCTTATATAGATAGTATCACAGGTGCTCTTACAGGTAACGCTTCTACAGCAACTACACTTGCAACTGCTAGAACAATTGCAGGTCAAAGTTTTGATGGTTCAGCAAACATAACTATTGCTTCAACAGATTTATCAGACACAGCAAGTATTGCTTTATTAACATCAACACAGACTTTAACTAATAAAACTTTAACAACACCTACTATTGCTCAAATTAATGCAACTAACTTTTTACTAGACGCTTCAAATAATATTGATATAGACGCTGGTGGTGGAGATGTAACATTTAAAAAAGGTGGTACTGCTTGGGGACTATTCAAAGAATCAAGTGGTGACGCTGTATTTGAAGTTAAGACTAACAACAAAGATATGGTCTTCAAAGGTGAAGATGATGGTTCATCTATCACAATGCTTACACTTGATGGTTCAGACGGTGGTACTGCTATATTCAATAAAGATATAAAACTTGGTGATAGTAAAAACATTGAGTTTGGTGCAAGTGGCGATTTAAGATTATACCACGATGGTTCAAATTCGTATATAGATGACGTAGGAACAGGTGCTATTGTCGTTAGAGGTTCAGCAATTAATATACAATCAGATAGTTTAAATCTTAAAAACTATGCAGGCGATGAATCATATCTAGTAGGTACAGCAGATGGTGCTGTAGAAATCAGATACGATAATAGTAAGAAATTTGAAACAACATCTTCAGGTGTAACAATAACAGGTGCGGCTGTCGCTACTGGATTTACTGGTGCTCTTACAGGAAACGCTTCCACAGCAACTGCATTAGAAACTGCTAGAACAATTGCAGGTGTATCATTTGATGGTAGTGCAAATATTGCTATTGCGTCAACTGATTTATCTAACACATCAAATATTACTTTAAATGACGCTTCGCAAACTTTAACGAATAAAACATTAACTACTCCTACTATTACAGAAATAGATAGTGGTTCTACAATTACATTAGACGCTACAACAGATATTAATTTAGACGCTGATAGTGGGTATGTTTATCTTAAAGACGCAGCTACAGCTGTTGGACTTTTTAAGTTAACTGGATCAGATTTCTATGCCAAATCTGTTGTACAAGATAAAGATATAATATTCCAAGGAAATGATGGTGGTTCAACTATCACAGCATTAACTTTAGATATGTCAGACGCTGGTTCTGCTATATTTAATCACAATGCAACTATAGGAAATAATTTAGTAGTTACAGGTGACTTAACAGTAAATGGTACAACTACAACTGTTGCAACTACAAATACAACTGTAGCAGACTCACTATTAGAATTAGGAAATGGTACTTCAGGTACTCCTTCCAATGACGCTGGTTTAGTAATAGAAAGAGGCGATTCAAATAACGCATTTATAGGATTTGACGAGTCGGCAGATAAGTTCATTGTTGGTACAGGAACATTTACTGGTGCTTCAACAGGCAATCTAACAATTACAACTGGAACATTAGTTGCTAATTTAGAAGGAAATGTAACTGGTAACGTAACAGGTAATACATCTGGTACTGCTGCTACAGTTACAACTGCAGCTCAACCTGCAATTACTTCAGTAGGAACTTTAACAGCTCTTTCAGTTGACAATATAACTATAAACGGCAATGATATTTCCTCTACAGCAGGAACAGATTTAACAATAACTCCATTAACAGGACAACAAATTGTACTTGATGGTACAATCGTAATTGACGCAGGTGTAGTTACAGGTGCAACAAGTATTACAAGTACTGCATTTGTTGGCGCCTTAACAGGAAATGCTAGTACAGCAACATTAGCTTCTTCAGCAACTGCATTAGCAAATGCTAGAACAATCGCTGGTCAAAGTTTTGATGGTACTGGTAACATAACAATTGCTTCAACAGATTTATCTGATACTTCTGCTGTTTCATTATTGACTGCAAGTCAAACATTAACAAATAAAACATTAACAAGTCCTGTAATCAACACAGGTGTTTCTGGTTCTGCTATTGCTGATGAAGACAATATGTCTTCTGATTCGGCAACGAAATTAGCAACACAACAAAGTATTAAAGCATATGTAGATGGACTAGCTTTATCATTAATTGATGAAGACAATATGTCAAGTGATAGTGCTACACGTCCACCTTCTCAACAATCAGTTAAGGCTTATGTGGATGATAATGTTTCAAGTGTTTCAGCTTCAAGTACAACTACATTTACTAATAAAACAATATCAGGTTCATCAAACACAATCACAGGATTAAACGCTGCCAGTATGGGTGGCGGAAGTGTTTCAAACACAGAATTTGACTTTTTAAATGGGGTCACAAGTGCAATTCAAACACAATTAGATAATAAATCAACGAAAGGTTTTGCTATTGCGATGGCAATTGCATTATAAATATATAAATAAGAGAGATATAATATGGCACAAAATTTTAGAAGATATATAGCAAGAAACGTTGGGACGTCTGCTTCAACACTTTTTACTGCTAACAGTTACGATACTGTTATAGGTATCGCTTTGGCGAATACAACGTCAAGTGAAATTAAAGTAGATGTTTATATTAATGATGGATCAAATGACTATTATCTTATAAAAAATGCACCTATTCAAACTGGTGGGGCTTTACAAATTATAGACGGAGGAGCAAAATACGTAGTACATTCTGCTGACGTATTAAAAGTAGTATCTGATACTGCTAGTTCTTGTGATGTAGTTGTAAGTACAGTAGATGATATATCAAGTTAGGAAATAAATGGCTTACATAGGAAATAACGTTACACAAACTGCTGTTGATACAACAGATCAAAGATTTGACGAATTTAAGGCAACATCAATTGACGCTTCTGCTGTACAGACGATATTTTTAGGCGGAGATGAAACGGCAGTAAGTGGTTCTCCAGAAGACGCTTTCGGCGTTTCTTTGAATAATGTAAGTGCTGATTGTAATCACAAAACATATAGAAGAATTGATATGGGTAATGTAGTTGCCGTAGTAGGCGTAGTTGACTTTGGTTATGTAGCAAGTTCATAATATTATGAATTTTAGGAAAATAAAGTAACGTAAAAAAAAAGGGAGTTCAAATAACTAAATATTATAAATAATAGAAGTTAGTTTGTTACAAAAGGGAGAGAACAACAATGCCAACAATTTTACAATTAAGAAGAGGTACTACTGCTGAAAACGCTGCCTATACAGGCTCAGTTGGTGAAATAACGGTAGATACTACATTAGATAAAGTTATCTTACACGATGGTTCTACTGCAGGTGGTACAACGGTTGGTAACTTACAAGGAGTAATTCAATTAGGTAAGACAGCAACAGGAGAAATAGACACTTCTTCTGGAAATCTTACAATAGATTCAGCAGGCGGCACAGTCGCCATTGACGATAACGCAACAGTTTCAGGAACATTAGGTGTTACAGGAGTAGCAACATTTTCTACTCACGTTGCAATGGGCGATAGTGATATTTTAAAAATAGGTGCTGGACCAGATTTAACATTATACCACGACGGAACAAACTCATACATTACAAATTCAACAGGTGCTTTAAAAGTTGCAACAGAAACTTCTGGTGTAGCGATTACATTAGGGCACTCAACTTCGGAAGTTACAGTTGCAGATAACCTTACGGTTACTGGAAACCTTACAGTTTCTGGAACAACAACAACTGTAGATTCTACAACAGTTAATATACAAAATGCTTTTGTTTTTGAAGGTGCAACAGATGACGCTTACGAAACAACTTTAACAACAGTTGACCCAACAGCAGATAGATCAGTAAGTTTACCAAATGCTACTGATACACTAGTTGGTAAAGCAACAACAGATACACTTACAAATAAATCAATTGATTTAGCAGATAATACACTTACAGGTTCTTTAGCAGAATGGAATAGTGCATTACAAAGTGAAAGTTTTGTTTCATTAACAGGTTCAGAAACATTAACAAATAAAACTTTAACAACACCAACATTAACTACACCTGTTATTAATACAGGTGCAAGTTTAAAAAATGGTTCATCTAGTGCTGGTTACGCTGATTTTTATGAAGATAGTGATAACGGTACAAATAGAGTTAGATTAATTGGACCTGCTTCTACAGCAGATGTCACTTTAACTTTACCTGCTTCTACTGATACATTAGTTGGTAAAGCAACAACAGACACATTTACAAATAAAACATTAACAAGTCCTGTTATTAATACAGCAGTTTCAGGAAGTGCTATACTTGATGAAGACGCAATGGGATCAAATAGTGCAACTCAACTTGCTACTCAACAATCAATCAAAGCTTATGTTGACGCAAAAGCGACAGCAGCAGATTTAGATTTAACTTCAGACTCTGGAACAATTGATATTGATTTAGATTCTGAAACATTAACAGTTGCTGGTGGTACTGGAATTGATTCAAGTGCTACAGGTACTACAGTTACAGTTGCTGTTGACTCAAATGTTGTTCTTTTAACAGATAGTCAAACTTTAACAAACAAAACTTTAACAGCACCAACAATTACAAGTCCTGCAATAAATACAGGAGTTTCAGGTTCTGCCATAAAAGACGAAGACAATATGGCGTCAGATTCTGCTACTCACTTATCAACTCAACAATCAATTACAGCATACGTTGACTCAAAAGTAACAGCAGAAGATTTAGATTTAACTACAGACTCTGGAACAATTGATATTGATTTAGACTCTGAAACGTTAACAATCGCTGGTGGTACTGGATTAACTTCAAGTGCGACAGGAACTACAGCAACACTTGCTATTGACAGTACAGTAACAACATTAACAGGAACACAAACATTAACTAATAAAACATTAACAAGTGCTGTGTTAACAACACCACAGATTAATGATACTTCAGCGAATCATCAATATGTATTTGCTGTAAGTGAATTAGCAGCAGATAGAACAGTAACTTTACCTTTACTAACTGGTAATGACCAAGTTACTATGGATGCTCACGCAACTACATTAACTAACAAAACAATTGATTTAGCAGATAATACTGTAACAGGTTCACTTGCTGAGTTTAATACTGCATTACAAAGTGAAAGTTTTGCTGGTCTTGCGGCTGCACAAACATTAACGAACAAAACTATATCAGGTTCTTCAAACACATTATCTAATATTGCTAATGGTTCATTAACCAATTCTGCAATAACAGTTTCAGATGGTTCCAATACTACAGCAGTTGCTCTAGGCGGAACAATGACATTTGCTGGAACTAATAATGAAGTAGAAGTTGCTGAAAGTTCAGGAACAGTAACTATCGGATTACCTGCTAACGTAACAATCTCTGGAAACTTAACTGTTTCTGGCGATACTACTACAGTTAATACTGCAACATTGGCAGTAGAAGACCCATTAATTTCTCTGGCAACAGGAAACAATGCGGCTGACGCTGTTGATATCGGGTTATATGGATTGTATGATACATCTGGTTCACAAGACCTTTACGGTGGTATCTTTAGGGATGCTGGCGATGGTAAGTGGAAAGTATTTAAAGACAATCAAGCAGCTCCAACAACAACTGTAAACACAAGTGGTACAGGATATGCTGTTGGAACAATTGTTGCAAACCTAGAAGCAACAACTGCTACATTGGGTGGCGTAGATATTTTATCTACAACTAATAGTAAAACAGTTACGAACAAAACTATTAACTGTTCTAATAATACAATTTCTAATATTGTTTCATCTATGTTTGCTAGTGCTGTAACATTACAGATACTAGATTCTGGTGGTTCAACTGTTAAGACAATTGTTGGTTCTGCTACGTAATATTTAATTAATCCCTTAATTATCTATTTTTACCTAACGCATTTATGCGTAAACTAGGATTGAGCCTTATTAACAGTTAAAAAATCTTATAAATAGTAATAAAGGAACTATTAAATGGCTAATCCAAATACCAGAGAAACATTAAAACAGTATGCTTTAAGAACATTAGGCAAGCCTGTTATTGAGATTAACGTTGATGACGATCAATTAGAAGATAGATTAGATGAAGCGTTACAATATTTTTCACAATATCATTATGATGGTGTTGAGAGAACATACCTTAAATATAAAGTTACACAAGCAGACGTAGATAGAATAATATCTCCTGATGGAGATACTGCTTCATCAATCACTAAAAATTCAGTTACTACTGCATGGACTGAACAGAATAATTTTATATTAGTTCCAGAAGCCGTATTAGCAGTAACTAGAATATTCCCATTATCAAATAGAGGCAATCAAAATATGTTTGATATGAGATATCAATTAAGATTAAACGACCTTTACGATTTTTCATCAACATCAATTATACATTATGATATGGTGTTAAGACATTTAGATTTTTTAGATCATTTATTAGTAGGTGAAAAACCAGTAAGATTTAATCAATATAATAATAAACTGTTTGTAGATATGGATTGGAAAACAGACATATCTGTAGGTGAGTTTCTTGTTATTGAATGTTTTAGAAAATTAGATCCAACAGTTATGACAGATGTTTATAATGACATTTATTTAAAACGATATGTTACAGCATTAATCAAAAGACAATGGGGTGCTAACTTATCAAAATTCAATGGCGTTGCTATGTTAGGTGGTGTTACTCTTAATGGTCAACAAATATTCCAAGAGTCACAAGACGACATAAAAAGATTAGAAGAAGAAATAAGAGGCACATACGAAACGCCTGTAACGTATATGATAGGATAATGCCATGCCAGTTAATCACTACTTCCAAGGTGGCAACGGAATTGGAAACACAGCAGAAAAAAGATTACACGAAGATTTAATCATAGAAGGTCTAAAGATATACGGCCTTGACTGCTTTTATTTACCAAGAACACTAGTTAATAAAGATTTAATTTTAGGAGAGGATACTCTTTCTAAATTTGACGCTTCATATATGTTAGAAATGTATGTTGAAACGCAAGAAGGATTTGCTGGTGAACAAGAATTAGTATCTAAATTTGGTTTAGAAATTAGAGAAGATACAACGTTTATGATTTCTAAAAGACGTTGGCAAAATCAAGTTGATAATAAAGCAACTTTAATAATAACAGGTAGACCAAATGAAGGTGATTTAGTTTATGTACCTTTGATGAATAGTTTTTTTGAGATACAGTTTGTTGAAGACCAAGAGCCATTCTTCCAATTAGGAAACCTCCCAGTTTATAAATTAAGAACAACTAGATTCGAATACAGTTCAGAAAAATTTGATGTTGGTAGACAAGAAATTGACCAACTTGAAGATAGATTATCAACAGATATATTAAAAGAACAATTAGTATTAGAAGATGGTGGTGGTATGTTATTAGAAAATTCTGATACAGTAACAGGTGTATATGAATATGTAATATTAGAATCAGATGATTACAATTTAGCAACACAAACTAGAGATTATGCTGATAACACTACATACGAATCAGACGCTGGTTTTGGTACTGAAAGTACAGCAGATGATATACTAGACTTTACTGAAAGAAATCCATTTGGAGAGGTTGACGAGTAATGTTTGGACAAAGATTTTACCACGAGTCATTAAGAAAAGTTGTTGTAGCATTTGGTACAATATTTAATAATGTCATTATTCATAGAACAAATAGTGATGGTGATGTTGTGCAAAAAATAAAAGTACCTTTAGCATATTCGCCTAAAGAAAAGTTTTTAGTAAGATTAGAACAACAACCTAATTTAGAACAAAGAGAAACTGCTATATCATTACCTCGTATGGGGTTTGAAATATCAGGTATATCTTATGATTCATCTCGTAAGTTACAAAGAGTAGGTAAGTTTAAAAATGTTAATACTTCAGACGCAAGTAAACAATACTATCAATATAATCCTGTTCCATATAATATATCTTTTAATTTATATTCGTTTACAGCAACTGCTGAAGATGGATTAATAATTATAGAACAAATATTGCCTTATTTTCAACCAGATTATACTGTTACAATAAATGCAATTCCAGATATGGGAATTAAAAGAGATGTACCTATTACTTTAAATTCTGTAGATTATGCTGACAGTTATGATGGCTCATTTACAACTAGAAGAGCAGTTAATTATAGTTTAAACTTTACTGCTAAAACATATTTGTATGGTCCTATATACTCTAAATCTATTATTAAAGAAACAATAACGGATTTATATACAGACACAACTGGAAGTCCTACAAGAGAAGAAAGAATTGTGGTTGTTCCTAATCCGACAAGTGCTGACGCTGATGATGATTTCGGATTTACAACAACTATAACTGTTCACAAGGATTCTAAAAATTATAACCCAAGTACTGGAAGTGATGGATAATTATTATGACTATAGACGACAAAATAAATGAAGCTCTAGGTATCACACCAGAGAAACCTGCTACAAAAGCAGTAGTTAAAAAAGAATTTACTCCACCTGTTCCTAGATTAGAAGATAAGGACAAAGAAGATGTGGATAATGATTACAAATACAGCAGAGAAAATTATTATAATCTTATAGAGCGTGGCCAAGACGCAATACAAGGTATATTAGATATTGCAGGTGAGAGTCAACACCCACGTGCTTATGAAGTTGCAGGTAATCTAATTAAACAAGTTGCTGATACAGTTGATAAATTACAAGATTTACAAGCTAAACTTAAAACATTAAAAGATGTACCTAACAAAACAACAGCAACTATTAAAAATGCTTTATTTGTAGGTTCTTCAGCAGAGTTACATAAAATGCTTAAAAACAAAAATAAAAATATAACTCCTGAGGAAGATAAAAACTTTAAAAAAGGTTTTAATCCTGCGGAGCACGTATATGACTGAAGCATATCTAGGAAATCCTAATTTATTTAAAGCAAATACAAAGATAGAATACACCGAAAAGCAAGTACGTGAGATTGCAAAGTGTATGGAAGATCCTACATATTTTATTACAACATATATTAAGATTGTAAATATTGACCATGGTTTAATACCATTTGATATGTACAAGTTTCAGGCAAAGATGGTTGATACTTTTCATAACAATAGATTTTCAATTGCAAAATTGCCTAGACAGTCAGGTAAATCAACAACAATCATTGCTTATCTATTACATCAAGTTATATTCAATGATAATATAAACGTTGCAATATTGGCCAACAAAAGTTCAACTGCTAGAGATTTATTAGGCAGACTTCAACTCGCATACGAAAATTTACCTGCTTGGTTACAACAAGGCGTTCTCAATTGGAACAAAGGTTCACTTGAATTAGAAAATGGTTCAAAAATACTTGCAGCTGCAACATCTTCAAGTGCGATCCGAGGTGGTTCTTATAATATAATATTCCTTGATGAGTTTGCGTTTATCCCTAATAATATAGCTGAACAGTTTTTTAGTTCAGTTTATCCTACAATTTCATCTGGTCAAACATCTAAAGTTATGATAGTTTCTACTCCACATGGAATGAATATGTTTTATAAACTTTGGAATGATTCAGTACATGGAAGAAATGATTATAAACCTATAGAAGTACATTGGTCTGAAGTTCCAGGTAGAGATGATAAATGGAAAGAACAAACAATAAGAAATACTTCCGAAGCACAATTTACTACCGAGTTTGAATGTGAGTTTGTAGGTTCAGTTGATACACTTATTAATCCAGCAAAGCTAAGAATGTTATCACACCATACACCTCTTATTTCAAATGCTGGAATAGATGTGTATGAACAACCAGTAAAAGGAAAAGATTATGTAATGACAGTTGACGTTGCTAGAGGTACTGTAAGAGATTATTCAGCCTTTACTGTATTTGATGTTTCAAAAATGCCTTATCGTATGGTCGCAAAATTTAGAGATAATGAAATCAAACCTATTTTATTTCCTCACACAATAGAAAGAGTAGCAAAAAATTATAATATGGCTTATGTTTGTGTTGAAGTAAATGATATAGGACATCAAGTAGCAGACGCTTTACAATTTGAATTAGAATATACAAACTTATTAATGTGTATGATGAAAGGTAGAGCTGGACAAATATTGGGTGGTGGATTTTCTAAAAGGGGAACACAATTAGGTGTTCGTATGACAAAACAAGTAAAAAGAATAGGCGCCTCTAACTTAAAAAGTTTAGTTGAAGGCGACAAAATGTACATACCAGATTTTCATACAATACAAGAATTATCAACATTTGTAAGACGTGGTAGTGGTTGGCAGGCTGAAGAAGGTTCTAATGATGATTTGGTTATGTGTTGTCTTATATTTGCATGGATAACAAATCAAAGATATTTTAAAGAAATGACAGACCAGGATGTTCGTGCTAAAATGTATGAAGAACAACAACACGCAATAGAACAAGATATGGCACCATTTGGGTTTATGGATGATGGTTTAAATGATGATAGTTTTCAGGATGACAAAGGCGAAACATGGACACCTGTTACAGTAAGAAAAGGAGAGATGCTGTAGTAAAGGTGACAAAATTTATAAATATAAACGAGATTAAATGATACTTATTAGCTAATAAGAGGAGAACAAACATATGGCATTTCAAGTTTCACCAGGTGTTCTCGTACAAGAGAAAGACTTAACAAACGTAATCCCAGCAGTAGCAACTACGATCGGTGCTGTTGCAGGTCAATTTAATCAAGGTCCAATGGATGAAGTAATATCTATTGCGTCTGAAAAAGAATTGGTAGAAACGTTTGGAAAACCTGACTCTACAAACTTTGAATACTTTTTTAGTGCTGCTAGTTTTCTACAGTACTCATCAAGTTTAAGGGTTGTGCGAGCTGCAAACACTTCAAGTGTAAACGCTGTCGTTTCTGGGACAGCTTTAAGAATAAAGAATACAGAGCATTACTCTAACGGTGACGGAAGTACAGGACCTTATAACGATGGTTCTGCTAACGTTGGCGAGTGGGCTGCAAGAACAGCAGGCGCTTGGGGTAATAACTTAAAGATTTCAACGTGTCCGAGTGCAACGGCATACGAAGAAACAAATAAAACAACAACTAATGACTCTTCAACAGCAGTAGGAGATACCACTATCGTATTAACATCAGGAACTGATTTTAATGTAGGTGATATCGTTAACTTCGGCGAATCTGGTGGGCACGAATACAGAATTACAGTAGTTTCAACAAACACTATAACTTTTGTAAGACACCCTTCAGGCACAGGCGGACTACACACAGCTGTTGCAAATGGTACACAAGTAAGACGAAGATGGCAATACTATGACCTAGTAGATAAAGCACCAGCTACATCAACTTATGCTTCTACAAGAAGTGGAGTAAATGACGAGCTACACATTGTAGTTATAGATGAAGACGGCGCTATATCAGGTACTGCTGGTGAAGTTTTAGAAGTTTATGATTCACTATCAAAAGCTTCTGACGCTAAAACACCACAAGGTGACACTAACTATTATCCAGATGTAATCTACAATAGATCAGAATATATCTATTGGATGGATCACATTGCAACTGGTTCAAATTGGGGTAGTACAGCTTCTGGAGTAACTTCCACAGCTCTTACAGCACCATATAGTAGATCACTAGTTGACGGTGCAGATGGTTCCGCGGTTACAACTGCTGAATTAAAAACTGCTTACGAACATTACAATGACGCTGATACAGTAGATGTTAACTTAATCATCGCTGGTAAAGGTGACGCTACTCACGTAGATAACTTAATTACAATCGCTGAAAACAGAAAAGACGCAATCGTATTTGCTTCTCCTGAAAGAAGTGATGTAGTTAACGTAACAAACTCTACTACTCAAACAACTAACGTTAAAGGTTTCTTTGACGCTGTTAGAAGTTCAAGTTATGTAGTTTTTGATAGTGGGTACAAATATACTTACGACAAATATAATGACTTATTTAGATACATTCCTTTAAACGGAGACGTTGCTGGATTGGCTGCAAGAACAGACTTAATCGCAGACTCTTGGTTCTCACCTGCTGGATTTAACAGAGGCGGAATTAGAGGTGCAGTTAAACTTGCTTACAACCCAGTCAAAACTCAAAGGGATGAATTGTACAGAGCTAGAGTAAATCCAATTGTAACTTTACCAGGACAAGGTACACTCTTGTTTGGTGATAAAACTGGACTATCTACGCCGAGTGCATTTGATAGAATAAACGTAAGAAGATTGTTTATCACTTTGGAGAAAGCGATATCAACTGCTTCTAAATTCCAACTATTTGAATTTAATGACGAGTTCACAAGAGCTCAATTTAGAAATATGGTTGAACCATTTTTAAGAGATGTACAAGGCAGACGAGGTGTTACAGACTTTTTAGTTACTTGTGATACTTCTAACAATACTGCTGATGTTATTGATAGAAATGAGTTTAGAGCAGATATATTTGTTAAACCAAA
>Ga0315316_10002213_pt1 | contig 13912 bp, 13 predicted proteins | sample M160m3416metaG_FD_203702 | JGI IMG/M metagenome (GOLD analysis project Ga0315316, IMG submission 203702) | Ammonia-oxidizing marine archaeal communities from Monterey Bay, California, United States - M1 60m 3416 | ecosystem: Environmental > Aquatic > Marine > Intertidal zone | place: USA...
TACTGATTAATCCTCTAATTACATCAAATCTATCACTTGTAAAACTATTAAAAGAATTTTCATTTACCACCACGTATGCACCACCCCATAAATGACTAATCACCCCATCTGGAATTCCCATTTGCATTTTCCATATTGCTATGGGAATGATTGTAACAAAAAATAAAACTAATCCACAAAAATAGAATTTTTTAAAATTATTTTCATTTTTAAATCTATTCAAAAAGATTATTGTTGCTGGAATAATCAATAGTAGACTTTCATAACGAATTATAGATGATAAACCCAGAATAAAAAATGAGAAAATAACACTATTTTTTCCACGATTAAAAAATAAAGCAAAGAAACTAACAATTAAAAAAATAAAAAATGCATCCGTTATGCCCAAAAGTGAATTCTCTATTATGTATGGTGAAAAAATAAAAAATGATGCACCAATTACAGCTAGATAGTCTTTAAGAAATTTCCTTATAAAGAAATACATTGGGATTACAGTTAATGTTGAAAATATGACTGAGCATATTTTTTGCAGAGCCATATAATCTAGATAATTCTCAAACCGTACATTCTGAAAAATTATTGAAAGGAATAATGGCCATCCGATATTTGTTTTATCATATCCTATTGGCAAATTTCCTAAAATCGATATGTCCATTCCTAAAAAGAAGTATCTTAATCCATCAAGCACTAAAGGTATATCATTATGTAAATAGTGTATTCGTAAAAAAAAACCTACTAGTGTTATACTAATCAAAAAAATTAATGTTTTTGAAGAACCCATAAGTTCACTTTCATTTCTTAACATTTTTGAATTAATTCTTATTTTCCTTTACCACAGTTACAAGTGAAAATAATAAAATTGCTGTCATCATTAATACAATACCAATTAAAAAAGATGATGCACCAACTACTGTTAAATTAGTATTCAATCTACCAATTTCAACATAATATTGTACTGCAAAATATGAAAATGTACTACCTATAATCAAAAAAATAACTGCTGGAATCCCATAGAAAGTTAATGGTCTTTGAATTGATGTATATTTTATTGTACTTATAATTACTGATGAACCATGTCTAATTGGATTGTGTGTTGATGTGTTCCCTTCATATAAAATTTTGATTGGGACTTCAGAAATTCTAAACTTTTTTGTACTTGCCTTAATTAAAATTTCAGTGGATATTCCCATACCCTCTTCTGATGGATTTAATTCATTTAGTACATGTTTTGCATATGCTCTAAAACCACTTTGAGAATCAGTTAGCTTTTCTTTCATGGTGGCATTTGTAAGACTTGTTATAATCTTTATTCCAACTTTTCTATATTGTGGAACTTCCCTTTCACTACTATCTAAAAATCTTGATCCTATCACTAAATCTGAATTGTTGTTGGTAATTGGTTCTATAACTCGCTCAATATCTTTAATATTATGTTGGCCATCTCCATCAAATGTAACTAAAATATCACAATTCATTTCTTTGGCTTTAATGAAAATGCTTCTTATTGCTGCTCCATATCCTAAATTTTTTTTATGTTTTACGACCATTGCACCAAGATCTTTTGATATATTGTAAGTCTCGTCAGTTGAACCATCATCACATACTATTATTTCATATGAAAGTTCTTTTAATTTTCCAATCAACTCTCCAATATTTGCCTCTTCATTGAAAGCTGGAATTCCAATCATAATCTTCAATTTAATACCTTTTTTTGATTTTATGATTTATGCCTATAAAATATACTACTCAAAGTTTTTCTGTTTCTTCCAGATTTTCAAGACACTCTTCATTGATTTTGATAGAAAATATAATTAAACATCTTCTAGAAGATTTCATATGATAATTGACGAAATTATTGCAGTTTTAGAAAAGAATGGCTATGATCTAGATCCTGATAAGATCTTAAGAATTGAAACTATGTTGGCATCAATACATGATGATAATCAGATTAACAAACTTGATTACATTATTGATTGGTTTAATAAAAAAAGAGAAGAATCAGATATGATTGTAGAAGAAATTGGCATTGATGAGCTAGATAAATGGACCGTGGATAAAAATTCAGGAAATATAACTCATGATTCCGGTGGATTTTTTCAAGTAATTGGAGTTAAAGTTACAAATACCTTTGACCGTGAAGTTGGAAAAAAAGGTTGGACACAACCAATGATTGCAAAGAATCCTGGAGGGATCTTAGGAATTTTAATGAAAAGAATTAATGGCATACCCCATTATTTGTTACAAGCAAAAGCTGAACCAGGAAATATTGGGAAGTTACAATTATCACCTACTCTTCAAGCTACAACAAGTAATTTACTAAAAGCACATGGTGGATCTAAACCATTGTTTGCAGAATATTTTGATGAAGAAAATAACCCAAACATCATCTATGCAAAGTGGCAGTCAGAAGATGGAGGTAGATTTCATTTAAAATCAAATTATAATATGATAGTAGAAGTGAAAGAAGCCAAAGACTTGCAAATTCCAGATTCATTCATTTGGGTTACATTATATCAGATTAAACAACTAATGAAGATTGAAAACTTTGTTGGACCACATGTAAGAGGAATTATTTCCTATCTGTGAGAAAAATGGAACCTTTAAAATTTGGTATTATTGGTTGCTCACGAATTGCTAAACGTTCAGTTATTCCTGCAATAATGAAATCAGAATTTGCAGAACTTGAAATAATTGGTAGTACTTCTGATGGAAAAGTAAAAGAATTTGCCAAAGAGTTTGACTGCAAAAAATTTGGTAATTATGAAGATGTATTTTCAGATGATTCAGTTGATGCTGTGTACATCTCAACACCAATTGGAACACATGCAGAATTATCCAACAAGGCAACAGCAGCAGGTAAGCATGTTTACGTTGAAAAATCTTCTACATACTATCTAGAATATGCAAAAGAAATGGTTGAATCTGCAAAGCAAAACAACGTACGACTAATGGAGGGTTTCATGTTCCGATTCCACCCACAACATCAGAAAGTACAAGAATTGATTAATGAAAACAAAATTGGTGAACTTGTCGCGTTCAATGGTAGTTTTGGGTTTCCAGCCTTTCCAGAGGGCGATATTAGATACAACGATCTTAGAGGTGGTGGATTCTTGAATGATTCTGGATGTTATCCAATTTGTGCAAGTAGAATGATCTTTGATGAAGAACCTATTTCTGTAGGATGTACATTACGATATAATCAAGCAGATAATCCTGTTGATGTTAATGGTATTTCTATTTTGATATATGGAAATAACAAGAATGCATCAATCGTATTTGGAAATGGAAACTATTATCAAGCAAAATATGAAGTATGGGGAACAGATGGTGTGATATCCGCAGATAGAGCTTACTCTTTACCTCCTGATTTTTCAACTAAGATTAATCTGCAATATAATACAGAAAATAATTGGGAAGGTAGACGAAATGATACTTTCCAAATCCAACCAAAAGATCATTTTCTAGAAATACTTGATACTTTTTGTATGGAAATTACTGGAACAAAAAATGCATCATATAATTTTGAAGAGGAATTGTTGAAGCAGGCAAAAGTTATGGAAGCTCACAGACACTCTTCGGATACAGGAAAGCAAGTGTTTCTTAGCGAATTATAATGCAGATTTGATTACTTTGATTACTGCATCTTGATGTTTTTTTGTTATATTTGGGAATAGAGGAAGTCCCAAAATTTCACCATAAGTTTTTGTTGTATTAATTACATTAGCTTTTTTAGCAAACTTACGATATGCAGTATATTTGTGAATAGGCATCCAATAAACTGTTGTTGTAAGTCCATGATCTTTAAATTTTTTATACAATTGATTTCTTGATAATTTGAAAGGTCTTGTAACTCGAATAGTGTATAGATGATATGAATGACTTTTGTCATTTACCATATCTGGTAAAACTATTCCTGGAATATTCTGTAAATTCTTGTTATAATATGAAGATGCATTTTTACGCAGTTCGTTAATTTTTTTGATTCTTTTTAGTTGTGTTATGCCTAACGCTGCTCGAATTTCATCTAATCTATAATTATAACCGGGCTCAACAATATCGAAAACCCATGGATACCCACTAGAATATCTACTTTTTAGAGATCTTGTCATTCCATGACTTCTCAGTTGTCTCACTTTGTCTGCAATAGTTTTTGAATTAGTAATCACCATGCCTCCTTCCGCTGTCGTAATATTTTTTGTTGGATAAAATGAAAAACAACCTGTACTTCCCATTGTACCTGTATGTTTGGATTTATGAAATGTTCCTACTGCATGTGCACAATCTTCTATAACTTTTAGATTATTATCTTTTGCAATATCTAATATCTCTTCAATATTACAAACTTGACCATAAATGTGAACAGGAATTATTGCTTTAGTTTTTTTTGTAATACTTTTTTTAATATTTGAAGTTGATAAAAAGAAATTATCTTTGTTAATGTCTGTAATTACTGGTTTAGCATTACAGGCTAAAACTGCATTTGCATCTGCAACAAATGTTAAATCTGGAATAATTACCTCATCATCTTTCCCAATTCCTAATGCCATTAATGATAAATGTAACGCAGCAGTACAATTTGAAACGGCTACTGCATATTTTGCTTTAGAATATTTACAAAAATCATTTTCAAATTTTTCTAATTTAGGTCCAAGTGTCAACATAGTCTGTTTTAGAGTTTCATTCACAATTTTCTTATCTTCATTTGAAATCCATGGTTCATAAGCAGGAAATTTAATTTTTGAGTTTTTAGAAAAATTTTTCTTCATTTTTTTTAACACTATGATATCTCTATTTATTTTGATTATTTCCTAATATATCCTCATAAAGATCTAAGGAATTTCTTGCCATTGAAACACAATTACACTCTTCATGAACAAAATTATATCCTTCTAACCCTAATCTCATTCTTAATTCTGAATTATCAATTAATCTTATAATTGCATCAGCTAATTCCGTTGAATTTTGAGGCTCGACTAGAATGCCATTTTCGTTATGTTTGACTGTAAATGGTATGCCATGTGATCTTGTAGATATTACTGGTTTTTTGAAAGCAAAAGATTCCAACGGAACTAGTGGTGATAATTCCCACTCTGATGGCAACACAAGAAATTCACTATCATCATATGCTGATATAACATCTTCTCGAGGTGGATTTTTTATTACATGAATATTGTCTTCTAATCCAAATTTCTTTATCATATATTCCATATCTTTTTCATAACCAAAATCCACTCCCATTATTATTAGATGTAAATCTGTTCTTTTTCTTTCATTCTTAACAATATTCATTGCATGAACTAAATCTTTTATTCCTTTACTCTTTGAAAACCTTCCAACAAAAAGCATGAAGTCATAATTTATTTTATATTTCTCTTTAAATTTATTTTTACTAACTAACGTCTTCAAATTGACACCATTTCGAATAATCTGTATCCTTGATGTTTTATTCAATTCTCTAAAAATATTTTTTTCATACTCATTTGCTGCACTTATGGCAGAAGCATCACGAATTATTTTCTTAATAAAAATATTCTGTATTCTGTATAGTATTCTAATTATAAAACCTGACTTATCAAAAAATGGATGTGTTGTTAAACCACCTTGATCAGAAACTACTAATGGAATATTGACTTTTTTAGATAAATACCATGCTATTATAGATTGAAAACTTCTTAACCCAATTGTATGTATGATGTCTGGTTTATCTTTTTTTATCTCATCATACATTGAAGGATTGACATAAAATAATTTTAATGCAAATAATACGTGTGTTCTATTTATTTCAAAATTAAACATCTTCTCTTTTTTTGGTAATTCTCTGTTAAACTTATTTGCACCATTACTGAAATCTAAATCTGTAGTATAGATAGTGACATCATGACCTAATGCAGAAATTTCTCTTGCAAGATCAACTGCCAAAAAAACAATTCCTCCAAATTGAGTCGCTGGTAGTGATGCTGGGCATACTAGTGCAATCCTCATGAATTTCTTCTTAATTACTGACTTTTAGTTTATACTACTAAATCTCTTTTGATTTATCTTGTAAAAAATTTTCAAATGATGTAAACTCAAATTTTCCTAATAAATTTTCCATCTTATCATACGCTTTATTGATATTATGATACGTGATAAAATGATCTTTTTTTGGTAATTCTATTTTAGGCATAAATTCTGGTGTCAATTCCCATGAGTGAATATAAAAAACTCCTGGTATTCCTTCATTTTCATAAGATTTTATGGCATTTTGTATAATACGTGATGGGAGTGTTCTCAAGTAAAATCCACCAGCAGCAGGAATTTTTTTCCCTAAGAATCTTGTTACAAGTAATGGAAATTCAATAATTTTTCCATTACTTGTATTTCCTTCTAAAAAATTGCCTGAAATTCTATATGGTTTTCTTTCTGCATTTGGTATTCCATACATGCTAGTTTTTGCTGGAACTATGCTACTATCATACTCGTAATTATTTTCTTCTAATACATTGATTAACCAAGAACTATTGTTATTTAGAGAAAAACTTGGGGCACGAAATCCTTTTGATTTTCCATTAGTTAACTTAGCAAATCTCTTAATCTCTTCTTGAAATTGATCTTTTCTATTGGGTAGATCAATTCTTGTATGTTTCATTGTATGAAATGCAATCTCGTGATCATTTTCTAAAATTTTATCTAATAATTCGGGTTTAAATTCTAAAAGTTCGCCGACAACAAAAAATGTGGCCTTTGTTTCATTTTTTCTTAATAATTCTAAAATTTTATTAATTCCTTCAACTACTTTTGGTTGATTATCATTATTTTTTGAAATATGTTTTTGGATTAATTCTGGATGAAACCAATCTTCAAAGTCTATTCCTAAAATATTCAAATCAATCTCTCAATGTTCAATCTTTTTTATAACTCTGGCTGGATTTCCAACAGCAATACAATAATCTGGAATATCCTGTGTTACTACACTACGTGGTGAAATTATTGAATTTTCACCTATTGTCACTCCTGCCATAATGATTACTCCTGGATTAATTGCTGCACCTGATTTTATTAACACATTTTTAACTTTACGTGGATATTTTTTCTTTAAAAATAAATTTGATGAAAAATTTCCATGAGCAAAAATCATTACATTTGAACCAATAGCTACATTATCTTCAATTTCTATTAATTTTGGATATACCAAATCAATCAGAACATATGGATTTAAAAAACAATTTTTTCCAATTTTTACTCCTCTAGATTTCTGCATTTTTATTGCAAAATTTGAATGTGGAGATGAATATGCAAGACAATGTAAAATCCAACTCCGCAAAAATTTTATTTTTAATCTAAAAACATCCAATTTATTTGAACATCCATAATAATCCATAACCTCTTTTTCATTAATTGGTAACGGATTTTCCTCTTTTTCCATATAGTTATCTAAAATTATATTTTATCATCTAAAGCTTACTAAGAAAAAATATTCACTTGAACTAATTATTTTTTATTTGTAGGTGGTTATCCATCTTACCATTCTATCCATGCCAAACATGCCATCCCACGGTGAATCAAAGAAACTCATTTTTCCTAGAGGTGGACATCTATCTCCACCAAAAAATGTAATTCTGTCAACTAAATCGAATCTTTCCTTATCATTAATCGCTATTCCAATTGATTGAATTTTCTTATTATCTTTTAAAATAACACTATTGTCTGTATATGGCCTAACATGAATAACTCGTGAAAATGTAGGTTGAGCAAACCCTTCTTCATTCGAAACGATCACTGTCCAGCTCAAATTTTTTGATGAAATTACTTTACCTTTTATCTCATATTCTGAACGAGTTGAAATTATTTCTTTTGATTTATCCTCTGTTTCTTTTACCTTTGGCAGTAAAATTCTTTCAACATTTTCCATTGCCTTAGATAAGGAATCTGAAAATTCAGAAATAATCTTTTCATCTTTTGTTTTTACAAAAATAGTATGAGGTGACGAACACGCATATTGATCAAATGTACTTACATCAAGTGCTATCTTTTGTGATAACTCTGTCATTTGATTTTTGATTGATTCCTCATCTATGATTATATATGAATACTTTGGACCATAGATTATATCTTCTGTGAATGGATTTTTTGGTAATGCTGTAATTGACTTTATAGCATCATGTCCGCCCCATGCAACTCTAATGTCTGCTGAATTAGATAATATTCTTTGATTTTTCTCATCATCTTTGTTTATGTATACTACTCCAAAACATTTTAGAATATCTGAGCCAGAAATTTTCTCAGTATCAATATCCTTCAAACTAGATATCAAATTTACTAATAAATTATAATTTGACGGTGCTTTAATTATTGAAACATTTTTTGTAATTAAAGATTGGATTACGGAAAATATTCCTAGTATGTCTACATTTCCTGCAATCCAATGACATGATATACCTCTTGGTTGTGCATGAAACAAAAGTTTTGGATCACCTAAATCTACAAAACTATCTAATGAATGTCTATTTCCATGAAGTGCAATATCAAGTTTATTTTCTAGATGTGACTTTGAAAGAAAATTTTTAACATGTGATGAATTTATCCCTATCTCATTTTGAAAATTATCCGACCAATTCTTTCCTACATTATCCACATAATCTAAAATGTCATCAATTTTTTGTGCATGTAACCATTCTCTAGATGTTTTAATTGATATGATAGATTCTTCAACTGAAGTAATTTCTGAATTAACTAATTCTCCATTTGAAATTAATAATTTAGTCAATAGTATCTCCACATCCTTTTATGTCTGCTTTTTCTGTTCTCTTTTCAAATCTAAAGTATTTTCCTTTTCTCCCACAACTACAATCATCAACTCCAAGAATCTTCCCAATATCATCTGAAAGCAGAGAAATTCCTGGATAACTCTGTGGAATTGGAGATACAAGTTGAATAAAACCTGACACACCTATATTTTCAATTTCTAAAGTATCAGTATTTCTAATGAAGACTTCAGAATATGTTGAAACGTGTTTATTCCCTTCACTACAGTCAGGATAGATTGTGCCTAATTGTTCTGTCATTCCATAAATATCTATTATATTTTCTTTTTTACAATTAAAAAATTCTGATACTTTTTCATTAAATTCTTCTTTATTCACTTTTTTATCACTTAATTTTTTCCAACCTCCAATGTGAATTATTATTGGATTTTCAATATTCTTGAAAAATTCTTTTACATCATTATTATTTTCATTTTCCAATATAATTGTGTAAAGTAACCATGTGAAGCCCATGATGCAATAATTCTTTTCATTTAATTTTTTAAATTGTGATATATCTAATTTTAATTTAGAATCTAGACCAAATTTTATTGATTCCATAAAAGGAAAAAATCCTCTAATAGCTGATTCACGAGATTTAACTTCTCTAGAATTACCTAAATCACTTTTTTGATCAATTATTAAAAAATTTTTTTTATTAATGAGAAAATCTTTCATTATTGACACCAATGCTTTAGTTTGTCTTTTTGAAGTAATTTGATCTAAAAAAATTGTACTTGGTGAATTACTAGTTGTTGCACTAGAATACACTGTCTTTATTATTTCTGATTCTGGAACTGATCTTAATTGAAATGTTTTGAATAATGAGACTGGCAAAAATGGAATATCCTGAACTAGAAATTCTTTACCAGGTGAAAAATTCCTATTATCGCATATTTTTCTAAATTCATCTGATTTCTCATAATGAAATTTTATTGATTCATTCATTGCATTATGAAAGATTTTATTTTTCTCTTTTTGAGATAATGAATAAGGGTCTAATTCTAATAATGTTTCAATATGTGATTTCATTATTTCTCCTACATCAAATCTTTTAATTCATAACGTTTAATTTTTCCATATTCTGTACGTGGAAATTCATCTACAAATTGAATATTTATTGGGACTTTATAACGTTCTAATTTTTTCACACAATGTCTAATAATTTCTGATTCCTGAATATTACTTTCAATAGTTTTCTTAGCAAATAATTTCACAACTTGACCAAATGTATTGTGAGGTATGCCTATAGCTATTGACTCTTCAATTCCATCTAATTCATTTACTATCATTTCTATTTCACTTGGAATGACTTTTTCACCACCCACATTTATCATGTCATCAATTCTCCCATCGAGATAAAGATAACCTTCTTTATCCAAATGACCAACATCAGAAGTTTTTAACCATCCATTTTCAATATTTCTATTCATTTCTTCATTTTCCCAATAACTCTCAATTACATTTGGACCTTTGATACATATCTCTCCATTTTTTTTTAGATCATCATTATATTCTATTTTAATTTCAACATTTGAAGCTGGAAGACCTACTGAATTGTATTTTCCTAATTTTTCATCAAATATCATGAATGCAGATCGTGATGCTTCAGTTAATCCATAATAAGTTGCAATTTTACCTGTTTTCAATATTTCTATTATTTTTTTTACTGTATTTTCTGAAATTGCTGTACTGTTTGTAATTATTAATCGCATATTTTCACAAGCATTTTTTGTATTGTTATAATAATTCTCTACCATTTTTGAAAGCGTTGCTGGTACTGCAGCTAAAGTAGTTGCTTGATGCTCTGAAATACTGTTCAAAATATTTTCAATATTTGTTGAATTCTTATGTAAAATAATTGTTGAACCTATGTACAATCCAGTATGAAGACATCCTAAACCAAATGAATGAGAAAGTGACAGTGGAAGAATTTCACGATCAGTTTTTTTATATTGTAATTTATCAACAATATTTTTAGTTGAAAATAATACATTTGCATGAGTTATAGCTATTCCTTTTGGTTTTCCAGTAGTTCCTGATGTGTAAATTAAGTATGCAAAATCACTAGTTTTTATTTTCTCTATATCAAAACTTTCTTCTAAAGACATTTTTGTAACATCTAGTCTGTCTAAATTTATTTTTGATTCATCTAATTTAATTAAATACTGTTTAGATGATATTATACACTTTGGTTTTGCAGATATTATCTGATCATTTAGATTTGTTTTTGAAATATTTGGTGATATAATATGTGCAATATTGGTAGATTTCAAAATTCCTAAGTATGTTGTAATGAATTCAATTGAATTTTCTAGCATCATGCTTACCACTGAATTTTTTGGATACATGGAAAGATTTTGTGCTACTGAAGATGACATTTGATCAACTTCTTCATATGAATATTTTTGATCCTGTGTAATTATTGCAGTTTTTTTAGGATTGCATTCAACAGATTTTTTTAAGAATTCTGGAATTGAGTTCATATGTGTGATTTCACATAATTTAACAAATCATCTGCACTAGTAATTGAAATTACATCATCAATATCGATCTGAATATTAAATTTTGATTCTGTTGATGTGATTAATTGCATTTGAGTGAATGAATCCCAATCTTCATAATCTGATTGCTGTTTTTTCCAATCAAAATCATTGTCATTTAATTCAGGAAATAGATTGAAAAATATATTTTTAATTTCTGTTTCTACATCGTTTGATTTACTCAATAATCAAAAATCTCTATACATTGAACATAAATCTTGTTATGAACTAATCTTAGATTAATACAACAATACTAATTAGATAAATTATGAAATTTAATCTATGTTAAATTCAACAATACCATTTGGCATTGGAATTGACATTATAGATATTATGAGATTTAAAGTAAAACCCTTGAAAACTAATCAAAATTTTTACAAAAAAATCTTTTCAGATTCTGAGATAAAATATTGCCAAAAATTTCGTTCATCTTATGAACATTTTGCAGGAAAATTTGCTATAAAAGAAGCAGTTATCAAAGCAATACCTGAGAAAATTTCTTTTCTTGATATCTGTACTTCTCATTCAAAAAATAAACCAAAAATTTTACTAAATAATGAACTAAATAGAAAATATAGATTTTTAGTTTCAGTTTCTCATGAAAAGAATTATGCAATATCATTTGTTATGGCATTTAAGAATGAAAAATAATGTTAAAACTAGTAGTAAATAGTACATAATAGTTTTATTCACTTTAAAATCCATTCAATTTAGAGAGACATGAGTGATTTACTTCAAATAAAAGGTCATGATATTAGCTTAGAAAATTCTGATGTATGGGCAGAAAAGGCTAAAGGAAAAAAACTTGTTCTAATTGATTTGGCAAATTGTGAAGATATGACTATTAAAAAAAGACGATCGATCAATGTCTATGGATTTCCTATAGGGATAATGTCTCTTGCAACATATTTGAAAAGATTTTTGAATACTTTAGAAATCAAATTAATGGACTTTGGAATTGAATATAGTAGTGAAGAAGAATTAATTGAAATTATTAAAAAAGAAAACCCTGATTTTATTGGTTTTCGTGCAATATCTGCTAATCTAAGAATTTTGAGTCCGTTATTAGCCGAAGTTAGAAAATTTTGTCCTGATTCATTAATAATGGTAGGTGGTCCATATGTTTCAGAAAAAAATACTGATGAATTTGTTGATACAGATGCAGATGCTTTTTTTATTGGAGAAGCAGAGGCAAGTCTATTAGAAGTTTTGAAAAGAGTTTTAGATAAAAAAGATTACAGTGATGTTAGTGGAGTAGCAATTAATAAAAAAGAACATTATGTTGATGGTAAACCAGTATTTCGTTTTGGAAGAATGGATTTAATAGAATTTGAAAATCTTGGATTTCCAAGTTATAATTTAGTTAATACTGATGAATATTACAAGAGCTTCAACTGGGGTTATTCTCGAAATAAATATGCACTAATGGAATCTACACGCGGTTGTCCGTACAGTTGTACTTATTGTCATGTCATATTTGGTAAAAAAACAAGGTATAGAACACCGGAATCTGTAATAGATGAAATTAAAACTCTAATAAATGATCAAAACATTACTGATCTTTTCTTCACTGATGATATTTTTAATATAGATAAGAAAAGAGCTACTCGAATATTTGATCTAATAATTGCTGAAAAAATCAAAGTTCGTATACATTTTCCAAATGGTTTAAGAGGTGATATTATGGATGAAGAATTTATTGATAAAATGGTGGAAGCAGGTGTAATTTCGGTTGCATATGCTTTTGAAACTCCTTCTCCAAGAATTCAAAAATATATGAAAAAAAATGTACACTTGGAAAAACTCAAAAAAGTTGTACATTATACTTGTACCAAAGGAATAATGGTTAGATTATTTTTCATGTATGGATTTCCTACTGAAACTGAAGAAGATGTGAATTATACCTTGGAATTTATGAAACAATTCAAATATGTTGTTAGCCCATATTTCTTTGCTTTAAAATATTATAGAGATACTGAGATGTATGAACAAGCTCAGGAACAGGGATTTAATATCAGTACGTTAGATAATTCTGCCAAAGGACTATACACTGAATTTGAATTCTGTGAAACTCCTTTATTATCTAAAGAATTCATGAAGAAAGTACATTATCGTTGGTTATCTGAAATAATTTTGAATAAAGAACGATTTACAAATGCACTTGAAATTCAAAAAAAATTTCATACTGATGAAGAGATAATTGCTTATTACTCATCATTTTTTGGTAAAGATTTTGATAGTATAGAGTCACTTCTTAAACTTTGTAAAACAACTGATAATGAATCTGTACAAGATGAAATAATTGGACAGAAACTTACAGGAAATACTATAGATAGACCTGAAATAAAGAACTAATTTATCTCATAGAAACTTTCTTGTGAATTGACTCAATTTTTTTATAAAATTTCCTAACGATTCATTATTTTTAGAATCCATCATTTTTGGTATTATTATGTCATCTTCAAATATTTTAATTAACTCTCTATCTGAAATCAGTCTTTTGTTTTGAATTTCTCTATATCTTGAATTGATATGTTTGAAATTTTTCAAAATACTTAAGGTTGCTTTAAATTTTGAGAGTAAGAC
>Ga0315316_10002216_pt1 | contig 13902 bp, 13 predicted proteins | sample M160m3416metaG_FD_203702 | JGI IMG/M metagenome (GOLD analysis project Ga0315316, IMG submission 203702) | Ammonia-oxidizing marine archaeal communities from Monterey Bay, California, United States - M1 60m 3416 | ecosystem: Environmental > Aquatic > Marine > Intertidal zone | place: USA...
CGCACTCCCGTAGTAAGCCACAAAAATAAGCGTAGTAAAAAAACTACGCTCCCATGAAAACTTACCGCTTTATGAGCAAGGCCACGGTGCAAGTAGGCGGAGGTACACAAAGTAGAAATTTGAGTTAGGAAGGCACCAATTAGTATCGAAAATACGACATTCACTTGAACTCCTTTTGAACTACTCGTCGAGATTTCCAGCGCAGAATGATGAAATGAAGTTACTCCCCACCGTCCAAAGACTGTAGTTAGGACCATAGCTCCTCCACAGGAAAGTGCTGCACCTTGACCCCTCTTTAACTGTTCTTTCTGCAATGCTTTGGAACATGGACCAACATTATTCTGCAGTCACACTTGGCATCGAAGGCGGCATCGCTACGATCCTTCTGAATAGGCCTGAGCAGCTCAATGCATGGAACAACGAGATTTCCGAGGGCTTAGACAACTATCTCCTAGAATGCGATAGAAATGATTCGGTTCGGGCTGTAGTAATTTCAGGTACAGGGCGAGCTTTCTGCGCTGGAGCAGACCTGTCTGGAGGGTCAGATACTTTTGATCCTGACAGAGAGCGAGATCTTGATGACGACAGTGAAGCCCGAACTTCTAAACTCTTACCTCATCAAATATCTAAACCCGTGATTGCAGCAATCAACGGTCCTGCTGTTGGCGTAGGTGCTACGTACCCACTTACCTGCGATATACGTATAGCAAGCAGCAACGCTCGGATCGGTTTCGTCTTCAATCGCATCGGAATGCTCCCGGAGCTAGGTTCACATTCGCTATTACCAATGCTTGTTGGATTCGGGAACGCGTCGCGTTTGTTAATGAGCGCCGAGATTATCGATGCTCAAACAGCCTTGGCTATGGGGCTAGTTTCGGCTATTTACGAGAGCGATGAGCTACTTGACAGAGCAATTGCGTTAGCTCAACTCCTTTCTTCGGCCGCTCCTGTTTCAGTGGCAGCAACCAAACGCCTTCTATGGGCTGGGCTTGGTAAAACATGGGCAGAAATGCATGCGGCTGAGAGGCCAGTTTTTGATTGGATCGGGAAACAAGCTGATGCAGCCGAAGGAATTCGAGCTTTTCTCGAAAAACGTCCTCCAGAATGGTCAATGAGCAGTTACCGAGATTTACCTGATGATCTTTTTGATTAATCCTGCAAAGGATCCCGAAAGGTAAGCGCACCACTTTCTTCGGTCAACCATGAAAAAACTGTTTGTGGTCTAGCAGCGACCATGGCTATCGAGTTTTTCTGACGCGGGAAAAGACCCATAAAAATTTTCAGTAATGGCTCAGCGAATCGCATAAGCAGAGTTTTAGCTTTCCAGCCTCTTAGCGAAGCAGTCTCATAAGGCAAATTGAGACCATACTTAAAAAAAATCTTAGGAGTTCCGGTCGGGTCGCATGATCGGATAGTTTTTTGGAATTCTCGCTCAGTCCATCTGTATACATAGTTAGGCACGGGACCGTTTTCTAAACCTCCGCTCATGCCCCCTTGGTGCCGCACAGCCTCGATCTCGTAACTTGAACTGAACCCAAATCGGGTAGCTACGCGCATCACCATCGAATCTCTAGCTTCAACCGCAATAATTCCGACGCGACAACAACGATACATTTCAGTCAGAGCACGGTGGGGCGAAGCACAGTGGTGCAATCCATCGACTACAACGACCCAGTCATAGGATTTATCGACATAGGTTAGAGACTGAGCGTCTTGATAGTCCCATTCGTATGGGTACAGGCTATCGTTAACTTGGCCCGCATCTAAATTCGTAATCGTTGCTTTCTCCATCTGAAGCAGCTCAAAAAGATCTCGCTCTGCTGCGCCTCCAGCCACCACTAAGATAGAAGAGGTTGTCGTTAGTACATTGTCCGTGAGTAACTCCTTGAAAACTTTCAAGACAAATTTCGTGCGCATTACTGTGAACTTACACCTCTTGGCCAGTGGGGTACCCCTTTAAGGCCTGGTAGTCGTTTACCATCTTCTTGAGGTGACATCATCAGGTCTTAGCTTCGATTCACCTATCTGGATTTTCGACTGAGGAGTTCGCGTTGCACCGGTTCCATTTTGCTGCGTCTATAGCTGTTTCTATCTTTGTCTTAGCTGCTTCAGCTTGCAGCGGCGGAGGCACAACAACAGTGGCTCGCAGCACTACCACTACGAGCGTTGTACCCGTTGTAACTACAGTTCCTCAGACAACTTCAACTACCACTGTTCCTACTAGCACCACTGTCGCAGAAATCATTCCTACTGCTCCGTTTACTGGATTAGCTAGTGAGTCCGACCTAAGTCGGCCTGCATTTGTTGTGAAGATAGATAATGCCCCACAGGCTCGGCCACAATGGGGCATTAATCAAGCTGATGTGGTTTTTGAAGAGCTAGTCGAAGGAAACATAACGCGCTTTGCTGCAGTATTTCATAGCCAAGACACAGAAAACATAGGACCTGTCAGGTCCGCTAGAACAGGAGACTTTGAGCTTTTAACAAATTTAAATCGTCCTATTTTTGGTAACTCTGGCGGTAATCCAACAGTGATGAAACTTCTCAAGGAAGTTAACATGGTGCTAGTTGGTGATACCAACGTTGGGGGAGAAGCATATTGGCGCAGCTCAGAAAAAAAAGCGCCACATAATCTTCTGACTAGCACACCTAAGATTTACGCTTCATCGAACGGGCAAGGCGGTACACCGCCTCAAATGTTCAACTACCGATCCGATTCAGAGGAAATTTCATCTGCAGCACGAGAGATTCAAGGCGTGAACATAGATTTTGGCGGACACAAAATTGAATACCGCTGGAATACAGAAAGTAAGGGTTGGGATCGGACTCAAAACGGCTCACTGCACCGAGATCACGATGGAGTTCAGGTTGCACCTGAAAACGTAATTATACAGTTCGTTCAATACGGAAGAAGCGTGGCTTTTGCCGGGTCTCCTGAGGTAAAAGTTATCGGAAACGGAAATGCTTGGATACTAACTGATGGCCGGCTCATCGCTGGAAAGTGGAGCCGCCCCACTTCAGGTTCCCTCACCCAGTTCAGAGATCTTGAAGGTGAAATTATTTCGTTAACGGCTGGCAGAACTTGGATAGCTTTGCCTCGCGCCGACACCGCAGAAATTTTAGAAAATAGATCTAATTAAAAATTTAGGCCTCATTCTCATTAATTTGGCAAGTCATAAACTTCTTGCCAATCAAGCTGATCATCTTTGGGGAGAATTAAATTCAAATCAGCCATGATGCTCAGCAATCTCTGACATTGCTTATCACCAAGGCGATCCCAATGAGGTTCTTCAAGCTGATCAGTAGTTTGCTCTATCCGGCGCCGGCCTTCGCTGCAGGCATCAGTAACCAGTCCTCTACTATCAAGCCATCCACGGCCTTTCAATGTTCTTAATGCTTCTTCATGTTCACAAGCATCCCATCCAGCTTCACCCCGGATCCATTCCTCCGGAGCCTCACCGACTGCTACCTGACTCACCACAGCTTCGCAGCCATTGAGCCCTTCCATAACCAGCGCTATTAAGTGGCTGCCACTCCGATGCTCCCTAAGTAAGGTACAACCATGCCAAAGAGCCAGATGCGGCTCTTTCGGCCATGGGAGCCCCTTCCAGCCGGCGTATAAGGCTCGCCCCATCCCATCAGCACCATCCACCACATAACGCACTAGGCGAGCTGCTTCAGCTACATGCTCGCTTTCAGTAACTTCCCCTAGCTCTCTCTTCAAAGCGCGATCCATAGCTAAATATCGAGCCTTTAGAACTACCTCAGGACTGGCGTATCCCCAAGCATCGGGAATCGCTCTTTGAACCCTGCGAGGGGAATAATAAAAAGTTAACGAACCGACTGCTCCATCTGACAGGGAGCCAAGAGGCGCTACCCGAGTAGCGAAATAGTTCATGAAAAAGCCTTTTAACCCTATTTTTTCGGCCTCTTCTCTAACTTCCGGCGCCCAATAACATAGCTGATGGTAGCGCTCAACTGCCTCCCACATCGCCCTTGCCTCGATACTCATGTTTGTTTGCTCAATACTTGTTCGGCCAAAGTTTCAAGCTCTTCTGACCAATCATCAGGCGGAACTACGGGTCTCATGAGAAACTTCGAATAACCAGCTTCTATCCAAGCATCTATCATTTCGTCTAGCCTCTCCCGCGAGCTCGGAATCAAAAGCTCAGGGTCAACGCCAGGAAAACGATCAGCCAAATTATTCTTCACTACGTCGGGTAAGGGACGCCAGCTATACGAGAGGTTCGCACCAAAGTGCTCCTGGTCTATAACCCTGCCCGCATTTTCTGCAGCTTCGATCACTTGAGTTCGTTTCTCTGCAGCTTGGTTTGCTGTCATCATGCCAGGTATGTAGCCATCGCCTATCTTGCCAACCCTTCGAAGCGCTCCAGGAAGCTGCCCTCCAAGCCATACTTCTAAAGGTTCTTGGATCGGTTTAGGATCTATTTTTGCTTCCTTTAGTCGAAAATACGGACCATCGTGGTCCACTGTTTCTTCAGTCCATAACCGCCTGAGTAAGGGAAGCAACTCGTCGAGGAGGCCACCGCGTTGTTCTTTCTCAACATTTTGAGCCAAAAGTTCAGGGCCCTGGTTAAGCCCTAACACGCCAATCAGAAGAAGGCGGCCACCCGATAATCGATCTAATTGAGCTAGCTCTCGAGCCAGCCGAACCGGGCTACGTCCGGGTAAAATTATGTGCGTCCCGATCTTAAGTTTGGTTGTTCGTGCCGAGGCATAACTCAAACCAATTAACGGGTCGAAAGACCCGCCGAGCATCGTTTCAGGTAGCCATACCGAATCGAACCCGAACTTCTCTAAGTCTTTAAGTAAAATATCAAAGTCTTCTAACTTAATATCGCTTGTTCCTCGACATGTGAAACCGAATCGAACTTTCATAATCTTCACAGACCCACATCGGATAGTCGGTGCGCATTAATGTCACCGCTAGCACAATAATAGTCAAACCTTAGTCGGCTTGACGTTCAACAAAATTAAATCTTGGGACATCTGACCAAAGCCTTTCGATGTCATAAAAAGCTCGAGTCTCCTCATGAAAAACATGAACAACAAAAGGCCCAAAATCCATTAGAACCCATAACGAATCTTCGAGCCCTTCGATTCTTAACGGACCATCACCACCAGCTAATTTAACAGCCTCTTCGACTTGCTCAGCAATCCGTCGTACCTGCCGGACGTTGGTTCCGCTTGCAATCACGAACCAATCAGTAATTGAAATTATGTCACCTACATCTAGGGCCACGATATCGATAGCCTGCAGTTCAGATGCACCTCCGCCGGCCGCTTCCACCAACTTCGATAGCTCCGCGCCTGTCTCTCTAAATTCAAAACTCACCGTGCGGACCTACTATCACCATCGAGGTTAGGAAAAACTTGCCGTAAGATCACTTACGATACAGGCCAGAGTTCTCTATATACGAGTTGACAGGTTCACCTACTAAATGTCGGATCGTTTTTCCTTCCCTCACCCGCTCTCTTATCGTCGAACTCGAGATATCTACCGACTCCATTTCTAGTCGCTGGAATCGCCACCCTTTAGGAACATCACGAGCCGACCACGCCCTATCTACCACAACTATTTGTACCAGCTGCCTTAGCTCCTCAGATCGATGCCAACTCTGCAAACCCCCTGCAGCATCAGCTCCCAAAATCAAAGAAATCAGAATTTTTTTCCTACTTTTTTCATGTAATTCCTTAACCGTATCGATGGTGTACGAAGGGCCGCCACGTCTGATTTCACTGTCCGAGACCACAAATTTTGTGGTCTCGCCTACGAGGGCTTGAACCATTTCTAGTCTAATTTTTGCTGCCGTAACTCTTTGATCACCTGACTTTTGCCAAGGATCATTCGCTACCACAAATCTAACTTCGCTCAGCTGTAAGGCTTCACTAGCGGCATTGGCTAAAGCCAAGTGACCGAAATGGGGCGGGTCAAAAGTCCCGCCCACGATTCCAATCCTTTCGACCATTTTCATATTCTATTGCTTTAGTGTTGGCAACAGAGGTAGATCATGGACTACAGTTGGATGGTCCAAGGTTCAGCTGCACGACAGCCGAATCTAGACAACAATATGGTTCAAATTTTTTGAGCCGCGGTAACCATTTTCTTGTGACTCACGTCACCAAAATTGCCTTACATGACATCTGTCCGTATGGCATAGTCAGTAGGCAGCGAACAGACACATCCCCCTGATGCGTCAAAGTTTGATTTTTTTCAGACTTAAATGACCGGTGGTTGACCCCTCGGCGGAGTAAATAAATTATGAGTGATTCAGTAGGCCAGTATCTAAACGAAATCGGCGCGGTTGCCTTGCTAACTGCTGACGATGAAAAAATGCTCTCCAAAGAAATAGAAGCGGGTCGCGAAGCTCGTATTCTTCTCGAAGGTGAAGAACCGGTAACCGTCGGAGAGCGCCGTAAACTCAAAGCAGCAGTTCGAACCGCTGAAGCTGCCCGAGATAGATTTATCAGAGCAAACCTTCGACTGGTAGTCTCAATCGCACGTCGATATCCGTTACCACCAGCCATGGAACTCCTTGATCTCATCCAAGAAGGAAATCTTGGACTGGAACATGCCGTTGAAAAGTTTGATTGGCGTCGGGGTTTCAAGTTCTCCACGTATGCAACATTTTGGATTCGCCAATCAATAGGCCGAGCGCTTGACCAAAAAGCTTCGCTCATTCGCTTGCCTAGCGACCGTTCAGCGAGCCTGAGAGCTGCTCTGCGTCACAGCGGTGGCGACGGTGATGGTCTGGACGATGAGAATGCATGGCTTCAGCGCATCAGCACCCCAACTTCTTTAGATAAAACTATCGGAGATGATGGCGATAGCTCGCTAGTCGACTTGATCGGCGATAGCGCTCCCGGGCCAGAAGATCATGCTCTTGAAACTGATAAAAAAGAAATGATTGTCGGCCTTCTCGACCGCTTAGATCCCAGAGCTAAATTAGCAGTAGCTAGACGATTTGGACTTCTTGATGGGGAAACTCATAGCTATCGTGAAGTAGGAGAAGAGTTGGGCGTGACTGCCGAAGCAGCGCGACGATTAGTTAAACGAGCCGTCGATGATCTGCGAGAAGACGCTCTAGTAATTGTTGCCTAAACTATTTACGTCTCTTCAGCGCTTAAAACTCCAAAATAGAAGTCCACAATTTCAAAATATTATAAAACTTAACCTTTTTCTTTTGGACTAAAAGCTTTCTACCCTGCACAATTAGAAACGTGACTATTACCTGGCATCCCGGTTCATGGAATGACTGCCCAGCGGGGCAACAACCTTCGTGGCCCGAAGCAGATTTTTACAACGAGACACTACACGAACTTGGAACTAAACCGCCGCTAGTTTTTGCAGGAGAGGCGCGTCGATTAACAACTCATCTCGGACGAGTCGCGAATGGTGAAGCATTTGTTTTGCAGGCGGGCGACTGCGCCGAATCATTTGATTTGAGCAGCGCTGACGCTATTCGAGACAAACTGAAGGTGATACTTCAAATGGCTGTGGTGCTGCAATATTCAGCCGGACTACCTGTGGTCAAGATAGGTCGCATCGCTGGCCAATTCGCTAAGCCGAGATCATCAGGAACCGAGACGCGCGATGGAGCGACCTTACCTAGTTTCAGAGGCCACATAGTAAACGATATTAATTTTGAGGAATCCTCTCGTAAACCAGACCCCAACAGACTACTGCAGGCTTACAATACCTCAGCCGCTACTCTCAACCTTCTTAGAGCTTTCACTCGTGGCGGCTACGCCGATCTTCGACAAGTGCATGAGTGGAATCAGGAGTTCGTTGCGTCAAGCCCGGCAGGTAAAAGGTACGAAATTTTAGCGGCCGGTATAGAAAAAGCCCTAAATTTCATGACTGCATGTGGATTCGATACTGATGATGCCGCTATGCGGCAAGTTGAGCTGTACACGAGCCACGAAGCTCTCCTCCTAGGCTACGAACAAGCTTTAACAAGACAAGACAGCATTACTGGTGACTGGTATGACTGTTCAGCGCATATGCTTTGGATAGGCGAACGTACTCGCGAGCTAGACGGAGCGCACGTCGAGTTCCTTAGAGGCGTTCACAATCCGATTGGGTCTAAAATTGGCCCTTCAACCAGTCCTAGCGATGCCCTAGACCTTTGCAACGCCTTGAACCCAGATAAAATTCCAGGACGCCTGACGCTCATCAGCCGCATGGGAGCGGGAAAAGTTGGCGAACACCTACCAGCGATCCTGGAGGCGGTTTCGGCAGCTGGACATCCGGTTGTTTGGCAATGTGATCCTATGCACGGAAACACCTACGCTACCGAATCAGGTATAAAGACACGGGATTTCGATGTCATTATGACCGAGGTTCGTGAGTACTTCGAAATTCATCGGGCAACAGGAACTTGGCCCGGTGGTGTTCATTGCGAGCTTACTGGTGACACAGTCACCGAGTGCGTCGGCGGTAGCGATTCTCTGGCAGCCGATCAGCTAGGTGAACGTTACGAAACAATGTGCGACCCCCGCCTTAACGGGCGACAGTCGTTAGACCTAGCATTTGGGGTTGCAGAACTCTTATCTGGATTCAGGTAAATAACCTGAAGACCCACGTTCCCAGGGAAGGCGTCACGGCCTGTTTCTATCCGGCCAAAACAAAATCGAAGGTTATTAGGCTAAATGGTCTACGAAACCCTCTAGTTGACGTAGGTTCCTACATTCAAACACGCCATCTGTGTGAGTGGAATATTCACTAATAACAGAATCACCCGTGTCCCAATACGATTTAGGTTCGGGATTAAGCCAGAAAGTAGATCTAGCTTTCTTAGCTGTCTCCTTTACCACCCAAGCGTTAGTAGCGTGATAGTTGTTCCGAGCATCACCTAGGAACATTACTGTTGATTTAGAACTAATTTCGTGACCGAACTTTTCCCAGAAAACACCAAACGCATGTCCATAGTCTGAGTGACCGTCTACCCACACGACATCTGCCTCAGTGTTTACCCGGTGCACAGCATTATTAATATCTTCTTCGTCTTGGAACATCCTGGTAACTTCATCAATCCCATCGATGAACACAAAAGAACGTACCTTACTAAACTGATTTTGTAGGGCGTAGACAAGGTGCAGAGTAAACCGAGCAAACGCAGCAACTGAGCCAGATATGTCGGCGACGACAATCAACTCTGGTTTATTCGGCTTCGGGTTCCTAAATCTAGGTTCTGCTGGCACGCCGCCATAGCTTAGCGACTGTCGAACGGTCGCTCTGAAATCTAGCGGCCCACGACGCTTGTGCTTTCGCTTTCGCGCTAGTCTGGCTGCTAGTTTCCTAGTCAGCGGTTGAATGGCTTTACGAATACTTGCCATTTCTTCACGGCTAGCGTGCATGAAGTCTACGTCTTCAGGAAGTGGTTTCTTCAAGGTCTTAGCCATCGCTTCGACACCACGATCAGCTACTAGACGCCGTCGAATCTCTGCCTCAATTTCTTTTTTAAGATCTTCGATCCGGTTCTGGAACTCTTCCCGTTCTAAACGCTCTTGCAGCGAGGTTAGATCACTCTCCGACTTCTCCCCTGCCTCTTCCATCATGCGCTCGAGCATTCCGTCAAGATCCAGGTTACGTAAGGTCCGATATAGATAATAGGTGCCGCCCACAGGTCGCCCAGGCTCCATGCCAGCAAATTGAGTGACAGCAGCTCTAGCCATCGCCGCCATCATCGCCTCATCGCCATTCATAAGAGCGCGATATAGCATCTCAGCAATTTCTTCCGGGCTCATATCTTCGCCCGAGCCTCGTCCTCCCATGCCTTTCATCTGCTGAGACATCCACTCTTCGAGCGAATCCTCGTCAATCTCGCCATCTTCATTCTCGGTAACCGAATATTCTGGGCCTCGCATGGAAAAGTAGACTTCGAATACCGTCTCGAAAGCTTTCCAATGTTGTTCATTTTTAACTAATGTCGTAGCCAACGCATACTTAAACGCATCCCTATCTTCTATGGGAATGTGTTTAATAGCTTGCATCGCGTCTAAGTTCTCAGTTAGCGAGACTGGCAGACCAGCGTTACGCAGTTCAACTACAAAACCACTCATTAAATCGAGCATCTATTTAGCCTTCGATCGATAGTTCCTTACGGACTTTTTCTATATCTGACTGGTACTTGAGCAAAATATGAAGAGATTCCTTAGCCGTTTCGATATCAATATTGTCAATACCTAGCAGCACCAAAGTTCGTGCCCAATCTAGTGTCTCAGAAACAGATGGACTCTTCTTTAATTCGATCTGTCTAATCGACCGAACTACACGCGCTACCTGTTCCGCTAGATTATCTTCGATCCCGTCTACTTTGTTGAGAACAATTTCTTTCTCCCGATCTAGCTGTGGGTAATCAATATGCAAAAATAGACAGCGGCGCTTCAAAGCCTCTGACAGCTCACGAGTGTTGTTAGATGTGAGAAAAACCAGTGGAATCTGCTTCGCCTTAATAGTTCCTAACTCAGGAATTGAAACTTGATAATCTGACAGAATTTCCAGAAGTAGCGCTTCTGTCTCTATCTCAACTCTGTCTACCTCATCGATGAGCAACACAACCGGGTCATCAGCGGTAATTGCTTCAAGTAGAGGTCGCGTCAAAAGGAATTCATCATTAAAGATATCATCTTGGACATCTGCCCAATCTTCGTTACCAGCATTAGCTCCGCGATCTGACTGGATACGGAGAAGTTGTTTTTTGTAGTTCCACTCATAAAGCGCTTTCGCTTCATCAAGCCCCTCATAGCATTGGAGACGAATAAGTCTACTATTCATCATTGCCGCAACCGACTTAGCTAGTTCTGTTTTACCAGTCCCTGCAGGTCCTTCTACAAGGATCGGTTTCCCAAGCCTTTCGGCAAGGAAGACTACACTCGCTATTCCATCATCAGCCAAGTAGTTAACCGATTTGAGTCCAGCGCGGACAGACGCAAGATCATCGAAATTATTTTCGCCCATTGGGTCTTTCTCCTAATTGATCAGATAACGGAATTGAGGTCAACCACGGATGTGACCCATCCCGTTCACAATATACTTGTTGGTTGTTAGTTGCTCCAGCCCCATTGGACCTCGAGCATGTAATTTTTGGGTGCTGATACCAATTTCTGCACCAAACCCAAATTCTTCTCCATCTACAAAACGAGTAGAAGCATTAACAAGAACTGCTGCAGCATCTACTCTCATGCTGAATTCTTCCGCATTCGCAAGGTCCGAAGTGATTATTGCTTCGCTGTGACCAGAACCTGTTTCATTTATATGGCCGATCGCATCCTCAAGACTATCCACTACTTTCACACTCAGTTTCAAATCAAGATATTCTGTGCTGAAATCATCATCAGTCGCTGCTCCTATTACAGGAACAATTTTCTGTGAAATCTCATCTCCGACAAGCTCAACGCTATGCAGCGCCTCCACAGCTAAGGGCAAAAATGATTGAGCAACTGATGCATGAACCACTAGAGACTCCGCAGCGTTACACACTGTGGGCCGTTGCGTCTTTGCATTAACGAGTATCTCGATAGCTTGGCTAAAATCAGCATGTTCATCCACGTATATATGACAGTTTCCGTCCCCATCAATTACATAAGGAACCGTCGCATTTTCCCGGATGGACTCTATCAACGATCGGCCACCTCTTGGAATTAAACAGTCAATATACTCATTGAGTTGCATAAACTTTATGGCTGTCTCGTGGCTTGTATCTTCTACAAGAAGGACAGAATCTGAAGGCAAACCAGCTTGACTTAATGCGCATTGGAGAGCACAGACAATTGCAGAATTAGAGTTGATAGCAGCCGATGAACCTCTTAACAAGGCTGAATTACCAGACTTAAGACATAATCCAAAAGTATCGCTAGTAACATTTGGCCGATTTTCATAAATCACCGCTACGACACCCAGAGGCACCCGCACTCGGCGAATTTTTAAACCATTTGGTCGTGTCCAGTCATCGACTACTTCCCCAACCGGGTCCGGCAAGGACGTAACTTTTCTCAAGCCTTCGGCCATTGACTGTAAACGTTTTTCGGTCAGCTGAAGTCTGTCAATCGTCAACTCATCGATATTCATCTCCCGAGCTCTATCAACATCTTTTCGATTGCCCTCGAGGATGCCCTCGGCAGAGTCGAGAACCGAATCTGCTGCCATTTGCAGAGCACTGTTTTTTTGGGAGGTGGACACCGAGGCAAGAACTCTTGAAGCTGCCTTTGACCGAGCTCCCAGTTCAGATACTGAGTTCATCGGCAATGTTTCTATATCCGGCACGTCCGAAGACTAGCCGCATCACCGCCCTAGAGTTGTGTTCATCGAGCTATAACATCAGCTATTCGACAAATCTGCTTAGGAAAGAACTATCAAATCATCACGATGAACAAATGTGGGACTCACATCCCCTGGAAGTTCTTCAGTTCTTTTTCCTTTAAATTGATCAAGAGTCGTGCTGTCCACGCTACTCAAGCCTTTAGCAAAAACTAGTCCGTCAGGACCAGTGATATCTATAGCATCACCTTCCGAGAAAGCGCCAATAACCTCTAATACCCCGGCTGCAAGAAGAGAAGTTCCCTTTGACAGGAGGGCCGTCTTCGCTCCAAGATCTACCAGTATCGAGCCCTGAGCCGGGAGCGCAAAACCAATCCACAGTTTTCTAGCTGAAACATGGGCATCCCTAGCCGCTACTAACGTCCCGATACCAGCTACTCCCGATATCGCGTCTGAGAGCACATTCTCTCGGGATGCAGCTGCGATTACAGTCCGTACGCCACTCCATGAGGCTATCTTAGCCGCGCTCAGTTTCGAGGCCATGCCTCCACTACCGCGTTCACCTACGCCTCCTGCCATCTCTTCGATTGAACGAGTAACTTCAGCTACTTCTTCAACTAAGGAAGCTTGCGGATGAATCCTGGGGTCCGCTGTAAGTAACCCTGGAGTGTCGGTAAGCAGAACGAGTAAATCGGCATCTAAGAGATTAGCTACCAAAGCTGCAATCCGATCATTGTCTCCGAATCTTATCGCGTCATCAGCAACGGCATCATTTTCGTTCACAACGGGAATTACCGATAATTCCCAGAGCTTTTCGAAAGTAGTTTTGGCATGCAAGTACTGACTTCGATCACGGAAATCATTAGGGGAAAGCAAAACCTGACCCGCAATTATTTCAGCTTCTAAAAATAGTTCCGAGTAGACATTCATTAGATCAATTTGTCCGACCGCTGACACAGCTTGCAATATTGCCGGCTCTTTAGGTCGATCAATACCCAATCGCTCAAGCCCTGCGGTAATGGCTCCAGATGTAACAACAATCAAATCATGCGATTGTTTTATTGCTTTTGATACTTCGCTTACTAACTTTTCAATCGCTACAGCATTTACCTGACCGTCGCTATTGGTCACCGATGAGGTACCTATTTTTACTACAACTCTCATATTCTTTTGGGTTCCTTATGCCTAATACTCAGACGTCAGGCTCATAGTCAAATTCGAAAGTACCAATAATTACGGTATCTCCCTCTGATGCTCCTGCTCGAGCCAAAGCTCGAGGCACTCGGAGCTGCTGAAGCCGATGCTGAGCGTGGGCCATCGCATCTATGTTGGTAAGGTCTGATAGCGCCACTGCCCGTTCAGCTTGACGCCCAATGACTTCGAAAGTGCCATTGTCGTGCCGTACAACGGATACTCCTTCCGGCGTAGGTCGATGCACAACATACTGAGTCTGCTTTGGCTGTTCGGCTCTTGCCTCGTTCACCAGCGTCTGTAACTCTCCGACTAAACGATCGACACCTTCACCTGTAACCGAAGATATCCGTATGCCAGCCCAGTCAAGGGTCGCAGCATCTCCCTTAGTTCCTACAATCAGTCGAGGGCGTTGAGCCAACTCTGCA
>Ga0315316_10002225_pt1 | contig 13878 bp, 12 predicted proteins | sample M160m3416metaG_FD_203702 | JGI IMG/M metagenome (GOLD analysis project Ga0315316, IMG submission 203702) | Ammonia-oxidizing marine archaeal communities from Monterey Bay, California, United States - M1 60m 3416 | ecosystem: Environmental > Aquatic > Marine > Intertidal zone | place: USA...
TATTGATGAGATAGTTAAATTATATAGAATATCGAAAAAATCATTCTTTGACTTTAATGATTTAAAAAGTGATCATAATATTGTGCCTGGTATACCATATTATCTTACTAAAAAGAGAAGAAAAGGTAGAGTTCAGCTTTATTTAAGAAGAGAGGATGAATCATTCTGGGAAGTTTCTCAACTATTTGGAATTCAGCTAGCCAGTTTAAAAAAATTAAATAAAGGAAATAATTCAAGTAAAGTTTTACTTAGAAGAAGATCTATTCTTTAATTATTTTTTCAATTATTTTCCCATCTTCTTTACTTTTTAGTATTAATTTTTTGTCACCATAATGTGTAACTTCTTCTTTTACTAGATAGTAATTATCGTCATAACTTTCCAGGGTATTAATTTTACTAACACCTTCTTTTCCTCTCCATATTTCTAAATTTATCTTCTCCCATTTTTTAGATTTTATTGATTTATAAGAGGCGTCAATAATTGCATTTACTATGTACCCATCATAAAATGTTTCTGATGGATTATTACCTTTTTCTAATGCATCAAACATATTAGCAAACATGTGATTATAACCTAATTCATTTAATTCATCTCCGACTGGAAAGATCCAACCTGAATCGGATTCCGCTTTCTCCGCAACATAGTCACTTCCTTTTCCTGTCGTGAACATTTCAAATCCAGTCCTTAGAAAAGAATTAATCCATATTGTTCCTTCTGTACCCATTACCTCATCTCTCAAGTCGAGTCCTCCTCTGAATGTCCAACTAACTTCAAATTGACCGATTGCACCATTCTCATATTTAACTAAACCTATTGCATGATCTTCTGCATCAATGGGTTTTACCTGAGTATCTCCCCAACACATAACTTCAATTGGTTTAATATCTTTTCCTATATAATTTCTGCTGATCTCAATACAATGGCATCCTAAATCTAAAATACATCCTCCACCTGCTTGTTCTTTATCCCAAAACCATTCGCTGTGAGGACCAGGATGAGTCTCACGAGATTTTGTCCAAATAATTTCACCAAGACTTCCAGCTTTGACACTATCTAAAGCTTTTAAAAATTTTGGTGTATAGCAAAGATCTTCAAGATAACCAGCAAAAATTCCTGCTTTCTCAACTGCTTCAACCATTCTTTTAGCCTCTTCTGCTGTTCTACCGAGTGGTTTTGTGCATATGACTGCTTTATTATGTTTGCAACATAAGTGGACAGCTTCTTCATGCAGATTATTTGGTAGAGATATACAAACGACATCTACATCTTTATGTGAAATTGATTCCTCCATGTCAGTAGTCCAGTGAGATACATCATAGTCTTCAGCAAATTTTTTTGCACTTTCCTCTCTTCTTGAGTAAATCGAAACCACTCTGTCTTTATTTCTATATCCGTGAAGCGAGTCAGTATAGAATCTTCCTATAAACCCTGACCCTAACATTGAAATTTTTTGCATAATTAATTTATTTTTTTTCTTTAAAGAATATTATTAAAAACAATAAAACAGCTCCAGAAATATAAGCTGGAACCATCCAAATATCTCCCCAATTTTTAAGTCCTTCTATTGTATTACTATCTGTAACAATTCCAGAGAACCAGGAACCAATAGTCATTCCTATACCGTAGGTTGCAACAGTGAATAAACCTTGTGCTGCATTTTTTATTTTATCTCCAGCTTTATTTTCAGTGTACATATATCCAGTAACAAAGAAGAAATCATAGCATATACCATGTAATAATATTCCAGAAATTATCATCCAGTAGGATGCTTCTAAATCACCATTAGCAAAAAAGAAAAATCTAAGTGCCCAGGCTGCAATTCCTATTATTAATATTTTTTTTACTCCTAACCTATAGTATAAAAAAGGGATAGCTAATATAAAAATAGCTTCAGAAATTTGGCCATAAATCATTTTACCAGCTGCACCCTCCATACCTAAATCATTTAAAAAAACATTAGCAAATGAATAGTAAAAAGATAAAGGAATACATATCAAAACTGCAGAGATAAAGAATATTAGGTATGATTTATCTTTTAATAAAATAAGACCTTCTAAGCCTAATGGTGATCCATCACTTTTTCCTTTTGGAGGTACATTGGGAAGAGAAAAAGAAAATAGACCAAGAAGTATTGATGCAGCAGCAGCTATATAAAAAGTATACGCAATACTTGATACATTATTTTCAAGTTGTAAATTTCCTATAATAAATCCGGCAACTATCCATCCAAAAGTCCCAAAAAATCTTATTACGGGAAAAGTTTTTCCAGAATCACTAACATTAGCAAAAACTATATTATTTGAAAGAGCTACAGTTGGCATGTACATAAGAGAATAAATAAGTACTGTTATAATAAATAAGAAAGACGATGATATTTCTGTAGCATAAATTAATAGAGCACCACCTATAATATGTAAAGCTCCCATTGCTTTCTGTGCAGAAAAGTATCTGTCAGCTATTGAACCAACAAAAAAAGGTGAGAATATTGCTGCAATTGCAAATGCACTATACGCTGAACCTATTTCTTCTCCAGAGGAATTTAGGATCTTTGCCATATATGTTCCGGCAGTAACATACCATGCTCCCCAAATAAAATATTGGAGAAACATCATAGTAGAAAGTTTGAAGTTTTTCATAGTTAGTTTGGTTATTTAGTCTCAATATTATTAAGTTAAAAAAAAATTTTTTAAATTAAACTGATTTTATATCATTATTAAACTAACTAATCTTACAACTTACTTCTATGAAAAAAAATAATTCTAAAAAAAATAGTAGAAGAGAATTCATTAAACATGGTTCTCTAGCTGCTTCAAGCTTTTTTATTGTCCCAAGATATGTACTAGGTGGTAACGGTTTTACCTCGCCAAGTGATAAAATGAATATTGCTGGGATAGGAGTAGGAGGTAAGGGGACATCTGATCTTTGGTATGCTTCAGATGAAGGTAAAGAAAATGTAGTAGCACTTTGTGATGTTGATATGGGAAATATAAGTTCTAAATCAAGAGAAAGATTTCCGAAAGCAAACTTCTATCAGGATTATAGAGTAATGTTTGAAAAACAAAAAGACATTGATGCGGTAACTATATCTTCACCGGATCATGTTCATGCACTTCAGGCATTAGCTGCTATGGATGAAGGAGTACATATATATGTACAGAAGCCACTTACACATAATATTAAAGAAGCTAGGATGCTTACAGAAACTGCTAGAGATAAAAGGATTGTAACACAAATGGGAAATCAAGGAGCTTCTAATTCAGGAATGAGAAAAGTTCAAGAATGGTTTGATGCTGGATTAATTGGTGAGGTTGATGAAGTATTTGTTTGGACAAATAGACCTGTTTGGCCTCAAGGTATACCTGTACCAAAATCAGATGGAAGTCCTGTTCCTGACGGTTTAGATTGGGATTTATGGTTAGGGCCTGCACCAAAAATAGATTATACAAATGCTTATCATCCATTTAACTGGAGAGGCTGGTGGGCTTATGGAACTGGTGCTCTCGGAGATATGGGCTGTCACCTAATTGATGTACCTTTTAGAACTCTAGGGTTACACTACCCAAAAGCTGTTGAGTGTAGTGTTGGACAAGTATTTATTAAAATGTGGAATCCAGAATATATTCCAGAGGGATGTCCTCCTTCTTCATCTGTCACATTAGATTTTGCTGCAACTGATAAAAACAAAAAACCTCTTAAAATGAGATGGCTTGATGGTGGTTTAAGACCACCTCATCCTGACTTAATCCCAGCTAACGATTCATTGGGAACCCCTGACAGCTCTAATGGAGTAATGATGATAGGTTCCAAAGGGATAATTACTACTGGTGTTTATGGGTTTACTCCTAAATTATATAGGAAAGGAGAAGATGTGGTTGAGTTTGATACGTCTAATCAACCAGGAAATGAATTTGGACATCAAACTAAATGGATTGAAGCTTGCAAGGCAGGATTTAATAGTTCTGAACATAAAGCCCTTACATCATCATTTGATTATTCTGGGCCAATGACAGAAACTGTTTTAATGGGTAATATTGCTATTAGAAGTTATATGGATAAGAAATCAGGACTTGGTAATTCATATCCTGGAAGAAAGAAATTATTGTGGGATGGTGATGCTATGAAAATTACAAACTATGATGATGCAAATAAGTTTGTGACTAGAGATTATAGAAAAGGATGGGAGATTTAAAACTCATAATCAAGCCCTAATTTATTTTTTAGGTCTGTCAGATTAGAATTTTTCTTCGCTAGGTACTCGAACTTATCTTTGTTAGTATAAATAGTCTTTTCTTTTTCTGATTGATTAATTTTTTTTTTTAGTTCGATTTTTTCTATAAACCTATTTTTAAGTTTTTCTTTTAACCTATTAAGAATATTATCAAATATTGTTCCTTCTAACTCATTGTCAAGATGAAAAGTAATTTTATTATCATCTATTGAACTTCTTTTTTTTAGAATAGCAACTTCTGATTTTTTTTCTTTTAATGAATCTGCAAAACTTTCAATTAGATTATTAAATTCATTACTAGAAAAAGGAATTTTTTCTATTTTTTCTATTTTATTTTTCTCTGAAATTATTTCTTTTTTTTCAACTAATAAATTCTTAAGATTTGGAGTTTCTTTATTTATAGGTTCTTCTTTTTCAGAAATTTGAGCTTTATTCTCTATTGAATTTTCTTTTATTTCTTCTAAACTCTCAGATTTTTTAATTTCTTTTTTGGGTTGATTAATAATTGATTCTTCAGGTTTTAGAGTTTTTTTTTTATTTAGTGAACAAATTTTAATTAAGGCTATCTCTGTATGAATTTTATGATTACTTGCTTGTCTATATTGAATTTCAAATTCATTTAAAATTTCTAAAGCATTTTCTATGAATGATGGATTAATAGTATTTGCTTGTTTAAGGTATTTTTCTTTTTCGGCTTCAGAAACTTCCATTATTTCTATCAACTTTTCGTTTTGTGAAAGAAGTAGATTTCTAAAGTGATTTGATAGGCCATTTAATAAATTGTAACTTTCGAATCCTTTTAGTAATATTTCATTATGAATAAGGAGTGTTTCTGAAATAGATGCCTCAAATAAAAGATTACTAATCTTAAAGAAATAATCGCTATCTAAAATATTTAAATTTTTTGTTACAACATCTAATGTTATTTTAGAGTCTTTTGAGAATGTTCTAATTAAATCGAGGGTTGACAAAGCATCTCTCATAGCTCCATCTGCTTTTTGAGCAATGATATGTAACGCATCATCTTCAAATTCAATTTTTTCGTTTTCTAGAATTTCTTTAAGTTTATTTTTAATATCGATAATTTCAATTCTAGTAAAATCATAAATTTGACATCTTGATAATATAGTTGGTATAACTTTATTTTTTTCTGTAGTAGCTAATATGAAAATAGCATAAGAAGGTGGTTCCTCTAATGTTTTTAAAAAGGCATTAAATGCAGCATTTGATAACATATGAACCTCATCAATAATATATACCTTATATTTTCCAGATTGTGGAGGATATCTAACTTGATCTATTAAATTTCTAATGTCGTCAACAGAATTATTTGAAGCTGCGTCTAGCTCATAAATATTTAAATTATTTGAACTTTCAAGTGGGTTTTCAATGTTAAAACCATTGATCTCATTTGCTAAAATTCGTGCACATGTAGTTTTGCCTACTCCTCGAGGGCCACAAAATAAAATAGATTGTGCAATTTTTTCATTTTTAATTGCATTTTCTAATGTCGTGGTGACGTGTGATTGACCTACTACATCACTAAATTTTATTGGTCTATATTTTCTTGCTGATACAACATATTTTTCCACAGATGTAAATTAAATAAATTAGATTTGCGCAACAATATTGTTCTTTGTTTTTTGGGGTCGACTGGAATTGACAGTATGATAAATTTTATTTTTGCATGTCGGGTGATAGTAACATCCGTAATCAAATACTAAATACTTTAAACGGCGAACGTAAACACGAATACGCTATGGCGGTTTAAATTCTAAGAATTTAAATTACCACATCATAATTTAGCTGGTGATCTTTGGCTAATTAATATGGTGTCATAAGGAGATCTACTTTATATTTTTTCCTACAACTATATATTGGAAATTTAGTAGGTAAGGATAGATGTTGGTTGATATTTTCCTGCTCTATTTCGAAAATTAAAAATTATCTAAGCATGTAGACGGAATACGGTTTCCATAGCTGGACGCGGGTTCGAATCCCGCCGACTCCACAATTAATAAGAAAATTCTTTTGAATCTAGTTTTTTTAGTTGGTAGTTATATTCTATTAATCCTTGTTCTTTTGCTCTCGAATAAACATTTACTCTTATAATTTTTCCATCTTTAAATTGTACATCATGTACATTATATTCAAAAATATCATTCCCATCAGCGTCAACATTATAAAAATCATTTCCAGTAGTTAGCCATTCTTCAATTTCACCATTTTCATTTTCTGCTGAGTTAGCAATCATCCATCTAACTTCCCATCTAGGACTTTCATTTTTAAACCAATTATCTAATATTGCTATATGAGTGTCATTTCCTTTAGCAACGCTCCCATCCGCAGTATATCCTTCCCATTTTTTAGCATTAATTTCTGCTATTTTTTTTAAATCTTTCTCATTATGAGCTTTAATATAATCCAGCCATATTTGTTGATTAGATAGCTCACCTAGAGTAATAGGTACTGTTTTCCCAGCGTCATTTTTAAATGAACCTACCACTACGGGATCAGTTGATGATAAATTTTGTGCTGAGTTTTCACAAGCAATCAATATAATTGATATTAATATTAGGTTGTATAAGTTTTTCATAGTCATTATTTTAATTATTATCTGTTTTAATTTTAATTTCTTCCATTAGTTCAATTATTCTATCCATTCTATTCATATCTTTTTCATGAAAAACTCTATGATTATATCTGTATTGGCTAATCATCTCTTCATAAGAAACTTCTTCTTTGAAAAAAGATTCATGGGCAATTTGAACTGTAAAAATTATAAATAAAATAAATGTAAATGTACCGGATACTAAGGCTGGAATTCCATATATAATCTTGATATAAAGGTCTGAATTATAAAATTTTTTAATTTTTTTCTTCATCTAAATTTTTATTTATTTCTTCTAAAACCCTTATGATTTCATCAAGTTTCTTTGCTTCTTTTATATGATTTTCAACATGTTCTTGTCTTCTTTCTACCTGTGTTGTTTCATTACTATCAAAAAATATAACATATGTAAATAAGCAGGTAAACATTATAATTACTAATAAAATTGATCCTGTAATTATGCTAACACAGGTCTTAATGTAACCATCAAGATGTTTTTTATTCATAATTTTTCTTTTTATTTATCATATTTCTAATTCTATTTTCTGATATAATTATTTTATAATTTTCAGAAATGGTAAATAGGCTTTTATTTAGATTTTCTCTATCATTTTCAATTGTTCTTACTAGTAAATCAATTTCTTGATTTTGAAAATCACTTGGATTATTAGAGTTTTTATAAAAACTTAGTCTATCGTATTTAGCTTTTACATTTGACTGAAGCTTAATTGTTTCTTGAAGCAAATTTTTTATTTCGTTATCATCTCTAGATAATACCTCATTAATTACAGAAAGCACAGCACCACTTGCTCCTATAATTGGACCAGCTTTTCTTGTAACCTCTGAGTTAGATGATAAAACTCCCATTAATGCACCAAGAAATGTAATTCCTGCTGCGCTAAAAGTTCTTATTTTTCTATTATTTTTAGAAGTAGCTTCAATCCATTTTAAATTATCGTTTATTTCTTCTAAACCATCTTGTTGAGATTCTAATTCATTAATTAACTCTGCAATTTTTTCTTGGACTTTTAGAGGATTTATAGTGTTCATTACAACTACATCTAATGTTATTTGAGATGACAATCCAGATAGATCTGTAGCTTTAAGTTCAAGGTTGTAGTTGGTTGTAGTGTTAGTTCTCTCAACATGATTATAATCAACATTAAAGCTTATTGTCTTATTTGAACTATTAAGAACCATTCCTCTTGGTAATTGAGCACCAACATTTTCAATTAATATTGAATCATTAACGTTAGGATCATCAACAGGAATTTTATAAGAATAAGAATTTCCTTCTTCAACTATCCATTTAGATGTTTTTCCAAAAACCGGTGGAAAATTATTTTCTGAATAAATAATTTTAAATGTATCAATATCAAAAAGTTCCGGCTGATTTTTTTTGTATGCTTTTAGAATAAAGCTATATATTTTCTCTAACTCATCAATATTATTTGGATCAATTTTCCAGTCAATATTACCTGATATCGGATTGAAATTATCAATAGGTGCATCAGTTTTAAGATCAAATAAGACATTATTATCACCATCTGAAATTATTGGTGAATAACTAAATGAATAATTATTTCTGATTATTTTATCAATTTGTTTATTAATAATTTGCGGAGGATACTCTAGATTATTTATTTCAATAAGAAAGTCGTATCTCTTTAACATGGATTGTTTTTCATAAGCAAATAGATTCCAGGTAATAAATTTATTTATTGCCTGATTATCGTCTGGGATAAACTCAAAGTATATTCTTTTACTTCTTTTATCATAAATTATTTTTCCATTTTCAATAATTCTATAGTTTGGATTATCATTAAAATAATAATTGAAAATAACCTCTTCCTCATTACTTTCTAATTGAATTATCATAGATAAAGTATCTCTCTCATCCAAAGCAATATTTGTAGGGTTGAATAAGTTTTCAACTAATACTTTTTGTTCGCTATTAATTTTATAGTTTAGAATCTTAAAAGATAGCTCTAAATCTTTTGGTTCATTAATTTTAAACAAAGAGTCCTGAGTATGAGCTATTATAGTATCATTATTATTAGATTGCGCGTTAATAAAGGAAAGGTTGGAAAATAAACCAAAAATGAAAAACAGAATTAAATTTCTCATACTATGTTTAGTAAGAAGACAATATTTTCTATGTAATTTAATTTAATAATTTTTATCAATTATGTTAATAAACCTTTTAATTCTTTCTTTAAATGTTTTTTCCTTAGGAAACTACATTTTTTCTTCTAATGATTGGGAATTAAAAAAGGAGGAGAATGATATAAAAGTTTATCTGAGAAAAAATGAGATTAATAATGTGGAATATCTTGCAGAAACAAAGATTAATAGTAATATAAATTCAATTTTAGCAATTATTTTAGACTATAATAATTCTCATAAATGGATGTATAAGCTTGAGGATAGTAGAATACTTGAAAAAAATTATGATTCACTATTTTATGTTTACTTTACTATGGAAATGGGTTGGCCCCTTAAAAAAAGAGACCTAGTATCAGATGTTAAATTAAATAAAGAAGATGATTTTGTATCAGTTACTTTATCTTCAGTTCCAAATTTTATTCCTGAAGATGATAAATATATTCGAATATTAGATTCAAAATCAGTATGGACTCTTTCAAAAATTAATGATTCTGAAACAAAGGTTACACTCCAAAGTTATGCTGTGATTGAAGGTTTACCAACATTTGTTATAGAGCTTTTTATTGTTGATGGCCCTATTTTTTCACTATCTAATCTTAAAAAGAAAATTTAAATTCTTTCAATATCAGCACCTAGGTCTCTTAGTCTCTTATCAATATTACTATAGCCTCTGTCAATCTGATCAATATTATCGATGATGCTAGTTCCTTTAGCTGAGAGGGCAGCAATAAGTAGAGATACACCTGCTCTTATATCTGGTGAAGTCATCTGAATTCCTTTTAGAGGTATATTTCTATCTAACCCAATTACTGTGGCTCTATGTGGGTCACATAAAATAATTTGAGCACCCATATCAATAAGTTTATCAACAAAAAACAATCTACTCTCAAACATTTTTTGATGAATCAATACTGTTCCTTTAGCTTGAATAGAAGTTACAAGCGCTATACTCAATAAATCTGGAGAAAACCCCGGCCAAATAGCATCAGAAATTGTCATAATTGAACCATCAATAAAAGATTCAATTTCATAGTGATCTTGAGCTGGAATATGAATAGAATCATTTTTTAAATTCATTTTTATTCCTAGTCTTTGAAAAGTTTTTGGAATTATACCAAGATTTTCTAAACTAACATCTTTAATTAAAATATCAGATTTAGTCATAGCAGCAAGTCCAATAAAACTTCCTATTTCAATCATATCAGGTAGAATTCTATGTTTAGTTCCTGATAATTTTGATACACCCTCAATTTTAAGATAATTAGAACCAATCCCTTTTATATTTGCTCCCATTGAGTTGAGCATTTTGCATAACTGTTGAATATAAGGTTCACATGCAGCATTATAAATAGTTGTTTTACCTTCTGCGAGAGATGCTGCCATTATAATATTAGCAGTTCCTGTAACAGATGCTTCATCAAGTAATATGTTTTTACCTATTAGTTTTGAAGCTGAAACTTTGAATAAAGAATTATTTTTTTCTAAAGTAAACTTTGCGCCAAGTTCTTGAATTCCAATAAAGTGAGTATCAACCCTTCTTCTTCCTATTTTGTCACCGCCTGGTTTTGCTAAATATGCATTACCAAATCTCGCAACTAATGGACCCATAAGCATGATTGATCCTCTAATTTTTGAGGATTTATCAAAAAAATCATCAGATTTGGTATAATTAATATTGATAGAATTCGAGGTAAAATTATATGTAGTAGAATTTACCCTTTCTACATTTACTCCCATCCCATCTAATAAATCAATAAGTAGATTTACATCTTTTATATCAGGAACATTTTCTATTGTTATTTTTTCATCAGAAAGTAGAACGGCACATAAAATTTGAAGAGCTTCGTTTTTTGCTCCTTGAGGATAAATTGTGCCTTTCAGGCTTTTACCACCATTTATTCTGAAAGACCCCATTACATTCTTCTTTTTCTAAATGGTCTATTAGATTTAAAGTTTTTCTTTGAGTGATAGTGTTTTGACTTTGATCCTCTTTCTTTAGTTACTTTGAAAAATAAATTCATTTCGTTTACTTTCTCAACATCTATTGACAACTTATTATTTGATAACTCTTTAATGTTATCAACAATTACTTTTGAATCAATGGACTCTTTATTCCACATACCAAAGAATGATTTCATAATTTTACCTATATGAATAACTGCAGCTTCTTTATCTTCGTCTTTTTTTAGCTTGCAAGCTTCATCTATAAGTAATTCAATTTTTTTTCCGTAGTGCCTATATTTTATTTTTGTCTTTGGATATTCTAATCTTTTGGGTTTATCAGCATCGGTTTTTTTCTTTGGCATAGGATTGGGACTATCAATATCCAATTTGTAGTCAGACATTATGAATAGATCATCCCACATTTTTGCATCAACTTCATTTTGATCTTTGAAACTTGGATGAGTAAATTTCATCATTTGAACTAAAGTTTTTGACATTTTATTCCTTTCTTCTTTGCTTTTAATATTACCTACATAATCTACAAGTTTATGAAAGTTTCTTCCGTATTCTCTTAATATTAAATTGCTTCTAGTAGTATTATATTCCATCATAATAATTTTTTTCAAAACTAATTAATTTTTTCATCAATTAAGTAGTAGATTCATCTTCTTATTTTTTATGAAATATTTAGAAGATTTAAACTCTAGTCAAAAAGAAGCGGTATCACATCCAAAAGGACCATGTCTAGTAATTGCCGGTGCAGGATCAGGAAAAACTAGAGTCTTAACATATAGAATAGCACATTTAATAAAACAAGGTATAGATCCTTTTTCAATTCTTGCCCTAACCTTTACAAATAAGGCGGCAAAAGAAATGAAAAATAGAATTGAGGGAATCGTTGGTACAGATGCAAGGAGTTTATGGATGGGTACTTTTCATTCAATTTTTGCAAGAATACTTAGAACTGAAGGATATAAAATAGGATATCCTCCAAATTTTGTTATTTATGATACACAAGATTCAAAAACACTTATTAAATCGATAGTAAAAGAACAGAATTTAGATCCTAAGTTATACAAAGAAAATTTTGTATTTAATAGAATTTCAAATGCAAAAAATAGACTTATTTCCCCAATAGACTATAAAAATAATCCTATTCTTCAAGAAGAGGATAATTCATCCCTTAGACCAATGATTGGTGAAATTTATAAAATTTATTGTGAGAGATGTTTTAAATCTCAAGCGATGGATTTTGATGATTTACTTTATAATACCAATATTTTATTTTCAGAACATATTGATATTTTAAATAAGTATCAGCAATTATTTCAACATGTATTGATTGATGAATTTCAGGATACTAATTATTGTCAGTACCTAATAACAAAAAGATTAGCGTCAGTTAGTCGAAATATTTTTGTGGTAGGAGATGATGCTCAGTCAATTTATGCTTTCAGGGGTGCTGAGATTAGAAATATATTAAAATTTGAGGACGATTTTGATGATCTTAAGACAGTAAAACTTGAACAAAACTATAGGTCAACAAAAACTATAGTTAATGCAGCAAACTCAGTAATTGAGAAAAATAAATCAAAGATTAGTAAAGAGGTATGGACTGATAATGAGGATGGTGAGTTGATTTCAGTTAAGAAATCTTTTTCAGATAATGAAGAAGGAAAAATAGTATCTAATTTAATTTTTGAAGAGAAAAACAGAAACCAATTAACTAATTCAAATTTTGCAGTTCTTTACAGAACCAATAACCAATCAAGATCTATAGAAGAGGCATTAAGAAGAATTGGTTTAAAATATAAAGTTTTTGGAGGAGTCTCATTTTATCAAAGAAAAGAAGTAAAAGATCTGATAGCATATTTGCGATTTTCAATTAATCAAAATGATGAACAGTCATTCAGAAGAATAATAAATTATCCAAGAAGAGGTATTGGGCAAACATCTGTTAACAAAATAATAACTGTTTCAAATAAAGAAAATTTAAGCTTGTGGGATGTAATTGAAAGGTCTTCTGAATTATTTAATTCCAGGATAAATAATTTATTAATTCCATTCAAAGATTTGATTATCTCTTTCTCAAATTTTTCTAAAAATAACGATGCTTTTACAACTGCTTCTCACATAGCGTCAAATTCTGGATTGTTAAAAGAACTCTGGGATGATAGAAGTATTGAGGGAATTAGTAGATATGAGAATGTTCAGGAATTGCTTAATTCAATAAAGGAATTTCTGGATAATGATGAAAATAAGAATAAAAAATTAGAAGATTTTTTACAAGAAATTTCATTAATGACAGATCAAGATAAAGAAGAGGATAGTAATGAAGAATATATTTCTTTAATGACAATACATATGGCAAAAGGGTTAGAATTTCCTGTAGTATTTATAGTAGGGGTTGAAGAAGATTTATTTCCTTCTCAAATGATGATTTCATCTAGAGAAGATCTTGAAGAAGAAAGAAGACTATTTTATGTTGCAATTACCCGAGCTATGAGAAAATTATATTTAACTTATTCTAGTACTCGATATAGGTATGGTATGCTAAAGGATTGTGAGAAAAGTAGATTTATAAAAGAGATAAGTCCAGTATATTTGGATTTTGATAATTTTAATACAAATCGATCTCTAGTCTCAAACGTATTAAGAGAGAAAAAAAGAAATTTATCTCCAATAAAAAAAATTTCAAATAATAAATCATCTCCTTTTGAGTCAAGTAATATTGATGATTTAAATGAAGGAGTAAATGTAAAACATCAGATTTTTGGAATGGGTACTATTAAAAAAATTGATATTCATTCTAATCAAAAAAAAGCCATTGTTAATTTTAAAAATGTAGGAGAGAAGACTTTACTATTAAATTTTGCTAAATTGAGAATAATAAAGTAATGGAAGTCCTTGGAATAGACATTGGTGGCT
>Ga0315316_10002228_pt1 | contig 13874 bp, 15 predicted proteins | sample M160m3416metaG_FD_203702 | JGI IMG/M metagenome (GOLD analysis project Ga0315316, IMG submission 203702) | Ammonia-oxidizing marine archaeal communities from Monterey Bay, California, United States - M1 60m 3416 | ecosystem: Environmental > Aquatic > Marine > Intertidal zone | place: USA...
ATGACAAAGCCTTTGTTCCAATTCGAATTGTTTTAAGATTTGGTAAATCTGCATCTAATAGTTTGTCTATGTATGTGGCAAACAAACTTGCTTTCATAATCATTGGGTCTCCTCCAGTAAACAAAATGTCTGAAATTTCAGGATGTTCTCTAACATATTGAGCTAAATCATCACCTTCTTTCATTGCAAACTTCATTTCATCCATACCAACAAATTGTGGCCACCTAAAACAAAAACTGCAATATGCATGACAAGTTTGTCCTTGACTTGGGAAAAAGAGACAAGTTTCTTTGTATTTATGCTGCATTCCATAAAGTTTAGTCCCATCCTTTAGCATTGGAACATTTAGTTCCATTTGTCCTGCAGGATGAGGATTTAATTCTAGTCTGATTTTGTTTGCGATTTCTTGAATTTCTTTTCTATCAGGATTGTTTTTCAGAGTTGAAGCCATCATGTCATAATGTTCTGTTTTTAGCATGTGTTTTTGTGGAAATGTCAGATTAAACATAGAGTCACCTGGAACATTATCCCAATCAATTAATTGCTCAATAACGTAGTTGTTTGCCTTGAATGGAAGTACATTTCCAACTACCTCCATCTCAAAAATCTGTTCTTCGGAGAAATTTTCAATTTGTGGAAGTTTTCTCAGGTTTGCAAGAGTAATTGATTGAATTGGAGGAGATGAATCTACGCTCCAAACAGATTGTTGTTGATTGGTTTGGGCCATTAGAAAATTACGATAAATCCTCTGTTAAACTTTAGGATCTGGCATGAATGAAGGGACAAAAAAGGGCTCAATTTATTAAAAATTTGACACTTTTTTGTAAACTCTAAGACAAATTCATAACTTAAGTTCAGGATCATTAAAAAAACAATAGGAATGGCAGAAGAAATTAGTGAAATTTCAGTTGGTCAATTTGATACAGTTTCACAGTTGATCGCATCATCCGTATCTTTGCAACTAGCTGTAATTGGATTAATAATTGGGATTATTGTAATCAGTGTAGTTTATAGAAAATTTTCGGTTTGGATTAAGACACAAAAATTTAACCATACGAAACCTCATGTTGCAAGATTTTCAAGAAAAATAATTTTACCATTTTTAGCAATTGCTTTAATCTCATCAGTTAACATGTACATTCAAGTTTTTGAATTATTTGATGAAGAGTCAACAGTGGTGCAAATAGAAGGAGAACTTGCACCTAGTGAGGTTTTTGCAAAGATGTTAAACACATTAAATATTTTGGTAATAGGATATACAATTTCACAATTAGTTCCAATAGCATTAACAAAACGTGATAGTTCACGTCTAGAGCGTGAAGATTTTGAAGCTTGGCGAGAAATGAGAGGATTTCCAGATGATGATGATGATTTATTTCATAAATTATACAAATGGATTCCGCCAAAACAAAAACCAGATGATCTAACAGATGAAGAATTCAACAGTTACTTACAAACTGAAGAAGGAATACTATACTTGGAAAATTTTCGCACATCAAGAGGAGCACCTATTGGAAGTTATGAAAAAAATAACAAAGAACCTTATGAACAATGGAAAAAATCTGAACGTAAAAAATATGAATTATACTTTGAAGCTTGTATAACTGGAAATAATATATCTGGAAGAAAATTATTTCCAGGCGTATTACCTGAGGAGATTTATCCTATAGATATTTGGAGAGAACAAAAAAGAAACACCGGTTATGAGTCAATAATTTCTGGAAATAAACCACCTGGACACTCACGTAAACAAAAAGAAGGTGTCCCAAAATCTGCAAAACAGGTTTTACCAATTTTGATTTTTGTTGGAGTATTAGTTGGAGTGGTATCATGGTGGGAAGTAGATTTGATAGTTTTGGCAACTGCAACAGGAGGACTTGCATTTGGTGTAGGATTAGCATTAAAGGAGACGTTAGAAAATTACTTTTCATATATTCTTATCAGAAAAGATAAGGTTGTCAAAGAAGGAGATAGAATACAATTACAAAGTGGATACAATGGATATGTACATAAAATTACACCAAGAGTAACATACATTCGTCATGGCTTGAATGAATCAGTTGCAATAATTCCAACACGACAACTAGTTAGTGCAGAAATTATCAACTACACAAAAGAGATTAAACTTGTTCCGGCAGTGGTAAACGTTGGTGTTTCATATTTGAATAATCCAAGACAAGTCACATCAATTCTAGTTAAAGTTGGTAAACGTGCAATGTTAGAAGCGAAAGATGCAAGAGGAAGACATCTTGTTAGACAAAATAGATGTCCATACGTTGAAGAAAACAAACCAAGTTGTGGCTGTGATAAGGATATTCATGTAGATGTTACACAACCTGTTGTGAGATTTGACAAATTCAACGATTCGTCTTTGGATTTTTCAATGTGGGTTTATGTTAGAGATTACGGTGCACAATTCAAAACGAAAAGCGACATGCGTCTAATCATGTATGAAGAGTTTAAGAAATATGATATTAGAATTCCATGGCCAATACGTACTGTTTACCAAGGTGATGAGAAACGGGAAGAACAAGAGATCAATCAACGTGATACTCAACGCAATGAGGTTATGGATGAGTATGGTATGGGAGATTTGGGTCGTGGTGAATCTGCAGATGAATAGTAATCATTAATTTATTCTAAAAATTTTATTTACATAATGAAAGATGAAATAAAATTTTTTGTAAAAAATTCATTAATTTTTGGGGGTATTTCATTTGCATATTCAATGATAGGACTTCTGTTTGTAGATAGTGCTGATTCTTTTATAATTGGGAATCCATTAGTAGTGAGTGGAATTACAATTGAGCATGTCTTAGGTCATATATTTTGGGGTGGAGTAATTGGTCTTGCTACATTAAAAATTAGATATATTTTTCTTGGATCCAGTTTTGCAATTTTAATTGATGCAGATCATTTATTACAATTTTTAGATTTAGAAATGATTTCAAGAATGAGTCATTCTTTGCCATTTGCAGTGATTTGTTTTATTTTGTTTTATTTTGTTTTTGGAAAGAAAGATCTACGATTAGCAATAGTTGCATTTTCTGCAGTGATTTCTCATATTGCATTTGATATTTTCAATGTTGCAGTAATTTTACCAGGTCCAGCAATTGGTGCTGCATTTCCATTATTTTCTCCATTCAGTACAGAATCTATTGAATTGGAAGGTATTGCCTGGTTAATACTAATGATAATAGGATTTTTACTTGTATTAGTTGTAACATTGGTTAATAAAAAATTAGATAGAGACGGAAGATCACAAATTGTTAAAACTTAAGAATCCGTTTTAATTCGTTGATTTGATGGCAAAGTTTACAGTAATTGGCGGGGATGCATCATCAGTTCTAGCTAAGAATATTGCTAGGAAATTAAAAGCACCATACATTAAAACTGAAAAGAAGGTTTTCCCAGATGGAGAAAGTAAAATAGCAATTAAACAAATTCCAAAAAAGAGCATAGTGATAGTAGTTCAATCAACTTATCCACCTGTTGATTCAAATCTTTTAGAATTGTTAAGTATTGTTTCTAAAGTTCAAAAATTTTCTTCAAAAGTTTATGCAGTGATTCCTTACATGGGATATGCAAGACAAGATAAAGAATTTCTTGGAGGAGAAATAATTACTATTGGAGTAATTGGAAGATTACTCAAAGGCGTGGGTGTAAAAAAAGTTCTAACAGTAGATATTCACAGTAGATTAGCCTTAAAAGAACTGAAAATTTCATCAGAGAATGTTTCAGCAATGGAAGTATTAGTAAAACATTTTCAGAAGATGAGAATTAAAGATCCATTAGTAGTGTCACCTGATTTAGGTGGTCAAGAAAGAGCTAAAAAGTTTGCTGACCTTTTAAAAACAGATTTTATTACATTAAAAAAACACAGAGATAGAAGAACCGGAAAGGTAAACATTCTTTCTGGAAAAGTTGATGTAAAAGATAGAGATCTAATTTTAGTAGATGACATGATTAGCACTGGTGGAAGTATTGTAAAAGCAACCAAATTTTTAAAGAAACAAAAATGCAAACGTGTTTTTGTTGCATGTACTCATGCATTACTAGTAAATAATGCTACAAAAAGGATCAAAAATGCAGGAGTCTCTAAAATTATAAGTACAAATACCATACCAGGGGAAGCAGCAAAAGTAGATGTATCAAAAGTTATTTCCGATGCATTGAGATGAAAATAATATTATGAAATTAGTTTATCTTGGAACATCGGCGGCGGCTCCAACAGTCGAACGTTCACTAACATGTATTTGCCTTGTACGTGAAAACGAAGTTTTGATGTTTGACGCAGGTGAGGGAGCACAAGTTGCATATTTGAAGGCAGGGTTACCATGGAATAAAAAAATGAAAATATTTGTTACTCATCTTCATGGTGATCATTGTTTAGGAATTTTAGGTCTTTTACAAACAATGTCATTACAAAAAAGAATAGAAACTGTTGAAATTTATGGTCCAGCTGGAATTGAAGAATTCATTACAACAAATATCAAAATATTAAATTTTGGATTACCATTTCCAGTTTTAATAACAATTGTAAATGAAGGTAACGTGGTAAGTGAAAAAAATTATCAAATAACTTGTTGTGAAGCACAACATGGGATTCCTGCGTATTCATACTGTTTTGAAGAAAATGATAGGGCAGGAGTATTCTATCCAGATAAGGCAAAAGAATTGGGGATTCCAGAAGGAAAATTATGGCAGGAGTTACAAAATGGAAATTCAATAGAGATTGATGGTAAGAAAATTGATTCATTACAAGTAACTGGAGAGAAAAGACCCGGTAAGAAAATTGGAATTTCAGGAGACACACGCCCTACTAAAAAATTAAGAGAATTTTTTCAAAATAGCGATTATTTGAGTTTTGACTGTACATTCTCATTTGAGCTAAAGGAAAGAGCAATTGAAACTAACCATTCAACTGCAAAAGAAGCAGCCGATTTAGCAAAAAATGCTAATGTCAAGAATTTGATTTTAACACATTTTTCTGCAAGATATAACGATGAATCAGTTTTGTTAAACGAGGCAAAACAAATTCACGAATCAGTCATAGCTGCAAAAGATTTATTTGAAATTGAGATTTAATTCACTCTTCAAATTTTAGAAAGTCAATTTCAGGAATTTCTGTCTCATCAATAGTATTTTCAACTTCACCTGCAACATCAACTACTGTATCTCCAGCTTTTAATGCTACATCATACAATGTATCACCTACTTGCGTTGTGTGCTCATTGTATTCCTTGATGTTTGTAGCATCTGCAACTAATGCATCAAGAATCATTGTGCCAGCAGGAAATTGGCTCATTGTTTCAGGTAAGAATAAGATTCCTCCAGCCACCAATATTGCACCAATTATTGCTAATTGTATCTTCATGAATAATCCTGTAAAAATTGATTTTTCATAACTGAGCTAAAAAAAAGCTCTCAAAATGGATTGAAATAGTTAGTTGACTAATTCGTTATCGAATCAATTACTTGTTCTATATCATTTGAGCGTAAAATTACTTTAATTGGACCTAAAGATGATTCGTTTGCTTCACTACACAAAGCTACTTTATTTACAAATGCTGCTTGTCTATTGAGATAAAACCAAGAGGAATCACTATTGCTGTTATTTTTAAGAATCCGTTCATATGTTTTTTTAATATTATTTTCATGAATTGATTTTGAAATTTGTGATAAAATATCAATATTTTTGGATTTTCCAGTTATATCAGTATCAGTAATTTCTAATGTTAAATCAGGGAAAATATTATTGATTGCAAGTTTTACTTTTTCAGGATCCTCAGAAGGATTTATTTCACAAAAAATTTGAATGGTTATCTTTTGATTCATTATTTAATCCATTTTTGAAAAATTTTGGTTGCAGAATCTACCATTTGTTGAATTGTTACATTATTATTTTCAATAGACTCATCAGCAAGTTGAATTATTTCTTGTAGTCCAACACTAATTTCACGATTATCACGTTCTTCAAATTTTTCTCTTGTTAGTGGATCATCAGATCTTTTACGCTCACATAAAAATTCAAATCTTGTATTAGGAGATGCATTCACTGCTAAAAGTTTCACATTTCCAACTTCTTTAAGAACATTAATTTCATGTGTTGAACGTATACCATCAATAATTATAATTTTGTGAGTTGAGTTTTGTATTGAGTTTTTAAGTAATTTTGCAATGGCACCGGGTCCATTTTTTTCCCGCAATTCTAACATCAATCTTCCTAAATTTTCCCCAGTCGGTTCTAAATTTTGCTTTTTGGCTTCAGATCTAACACCATCACCAAGACTAAAAGTTTCATATCCTTGTTCTTTTAATTTCAAGACAATAGTGGACTTACCAGCTCCTGGCATTCCAGTAATACATACAACCAGTTTTGACACAGATTATTTTTGGAAGACTAGTCTATGAAGGTAGCGATAAATAATTACAAATATTTTATTTTTCATGAGAGTATTTATTGCAATTGAAATTTCAAAAAAAGAAGTTCTAAAGAAGATTCAAACATTTCAAAAAAATGTTCAGATTGATGCAAAACCCACAAAAATTGATCAGATTCATTTTACTTTAGAATTTTTAGGAGAAATTGATCAAGTGAAATATGATCAAGTGAAAAGTGTCATGGAGAAAATATCATTTGCTTCTTTTGATATATCATTGGAAGGTATAGGAGGATTTCCAAACTTGAAAAATCCACGAGTAATTTGGATTGGAATTGATAAAAATGGTGCAGAGAAACTAATTTCTATAGCAAACAAGATAAAAATTGAATTAGCAGCGTTAGGTTTTGAAAAAGACATGGAATTCAAACCTCACTTGACAGTTTTTAGAGTAAAAAAGAAAATTAATGACATTTCAGATATAATGAAAGAATATGAGACTGTTGAATTTGGTACACAAAGTATATCAAAAATCAAAGTAAAAAGAAGTGTTTTAAGTCCAGAAGGACCAGAATATTCAGATTTACTGGAGGTTAATGCAAAATGAAAAGTGATATTATAAAAAAATCAAAGCAAATAGCAATTCCAAATAATGTGCAAAGAAAAAAAGTGGATAAAATTGCAAATCAGGTTTTTGGTTTGGTAAACAAAGAAGCTGGAAAACAAAAAACTGTCGTGTCAGTACATTTTGGAGGTTCATATGCAAAAGAAACATGGACACCAGAAAAAATTGATATTGATATTTTTGTAAAATTCAAAAAAACAACATCTGAAAAAGATTTTGAAACGATTGGTAAGAAAATTGGATTTAATTCGCTAAAGAAATTTAAACCATATGTAAGATATTCTGAGCATCCGTTTGTTGAAGCAGACATTAATGGTGTTGGTGTAAATGTTGTGCCATGTTACGATATTAAAAAAGGAGAGTGGAAAAGTGCAGCAGATAGATCTACATTTCATACAGAGTTTATGAGTGAGAAATTAACTGGTTTAATGAAAGATGACATTAGAATTTTGAAATGTTTTTTAAAAATAAATGGAATGTATGGTGCAGAGATTGCAAAACAGGGATTTAGCGGGTATGTTTGCGAAGTTTTGGTTTACTATTTGGGTAGTTTTGAAAATGTCTTAAAGCAAATAGCAAAATTAGAGAACAACGAAATGATTGGAGAATCTCCAAGAAAATTTGAGTCTCCAATAGTAATAATTGATCCAATAGACAGGAATAGAAATCTTGGTGCTGCAATATCAATTCAAAATGTTACCAGTTTCATTTTAATTGCTAGAAATTTCTTAAAGAAAAATTCAATTTCATACTTTAAAGATAACTCAAAAATTAGGATTCCTACTGAAATTGCCAAAAATTTGTTAATTGTAAATTTTACATACAAAAGAAGAAGTGATGACATTGTTTATGGACAAATTAAGCGTGCATCAAGCTCAATTGAATCTCAAATGATCAATGAGGGATTTAATGTTCTTAGAAATGATGCTATAGCGTATGACGAAACCAAAGCTAGTTTGCTATTCTTGCTAGAGTCATTAACTATATCAAAAAATGAAATAAGAACAGGCCCAGAGGTATTTTCTAGTGAGTTTGCAACTAAATTTATCAATATTAATTCCAAAAAATCAAAATTAATGTGGACAGATAAAGAAGGAAAATTACAATCACTACAAAATAGAAGATATGAAAATGCCAAAACATACCTTAATGATCTAATTAAAAATCATATTGGACAATCAGGAATTCCAAAAGGATTAAGAAATGATTTCAAAAAGGGATTTAAGATTACAAGTGGAAAAGACAAACAAAGCAAATCTGTTAAAAAGAGCATTTCAAAACTGATAACTACTGATGATACAGCATTTTCAACCAATTAGCGTTTTCAAGAAAGAACCTTACAAAAAAATTCTAGCATTTCCGGAGGGAAAACAAGCTGAGATTGAAAAACGATTAACTGAATTAAAAAAATTAGGAATTACTCATGTTTCGTTCACTGGACCATTACAGATTGAAAAATGTCATATTGTTGGAAAGGGATATGTAGGAATGGTTGTTCTTGCAAAAAAAGATAAGAATGTTGTAGCGTTAAAAATTCGAAGAATTGATTCACCAAGAAAAAATATGATAAGTGAGGCTAAATTATTGAAAACTGCAAACAAAATCAAAATAGGTCCAAAATTTATCAAAAATTCAAAAAATTTTTTAATAATGGAATACATTGAAGGTGAAAAAATTATTGATTGGGCAAAAAAACCTGAAACAAAATCAGAAGAAATTCGTTTGGTACTGAATAATGTTTTGAGAGAATGTTATCTTTTAGATAGTATAGGATTAGATCATGGAGAATTAAGTACAATAGACAAACATGTGATTGTTGGAAAAAATAAAAATACAATTATTGATTTTGAGAGTTCGAGTACTAACCGAAAACCATCTAACGTAACAGGTGCAACGCAAGCACTTTTGATTGGAACAGGATTAGCAAAAATTATTCAAAAAAAGATAAAGTTGCCTACAAAATTAAAAATAATTAATCTAACTAGAAAATATAAAAAAAATCCAACAGTAAAAAATTTTGAAGATATCAGCATAGGGTTAAAATTGCAAACTGCTGGTAAATATGAAAAAGAGGTTTCATCTTTGTGTTTAGATAAAAAACTTGAACCATTAATAAGAAAAATTGGTCCGTGTACAATGAGAATTACAAAAAATCCATTTCAAACATTGGTAGAAGCAATTATTTATCAACAATTATCAGAAGCATCTGCTACAGCAATTACAAAGAGATTTCTAAAACTTTACAAAAAATTTCCAACTCCAGAACAAATTATCAGTACAGCTGACAAAAAATTAAGAGACACAGGAATATCAGGCACAAAAATTAATTATATTAAAGGATTATCAAAACAGATTATTCAAAAAGAAATTAATTTTAGAAAAATTTCAAAAATGAAAGATGAACAAGTAATTGAAGAGTTAACAGAAATAAAAGGAGTTGGAAATTGGACTGCACAAATTTATCTCATGTTTTGTTTACAAAGAAGAGATGTTTTACCAGTAGATGATTTAGGAATAAAAAAAGGGATTAGAGATTTGTTTTCCTTAAAAGAACTTCCAGATGGAAAAACTGTAGAAAAATTCTCTGCCAGATGGAGACCAAATCGTAGTATTGCATGCTGGTATATTTGGAAAAATCAAAGAATTAATTCTATAGGTTAATTGAAAAATTTTCTTTATCAATTAGAAAAGCACTTAACGTTAGTATTTTTTCATGAAAATATGCAGAAAGAAATAATGAAAAATTCTTCATTGAAAAATAAAATTATTAAACATTTACTGGTTATCAGTATATTTTTAGTTTTAACAATAATTGTAACTTTCCCAATGATTTTAGATTTTACAACTCAAGCTGCAGGTCAAGGTTGTTATGATAAATGTCATATGATGTGGAGAATGTGGTGGGCTGGTTTTTCTAATGAAAATAATTTGGACTTTTATCATAGTCAATACATATTTCATCCAAATGGAGTTTCAATTTCAGGAAACCTCGCACACTTTACTACAGGAATAGGCTCTATACTTCTGAATCTGTTTGGTAATGTTTTAGCATGGAACATAATTTGGTTATCAGGTTTTGTGTTTGGGGGATATAGTGCATTTTTACTTTCAAATCATTTAACAAAAAATCCATATTCTTCAATAGTCGCAGGAATAGTTTTTACGTTTAGTACGTACCATGTTGTTCATTCTGGATTTCATATTGGATTAGGAATGATAATTTGGTTACCATTATTCATTTTAATTTTATTTAAAATTCTTGAAAAGAACTCAAAGGTTTTAATTCTTTTAGGTGGTATATTTTTATTTTTAGCATCGATAACACATATTTGGTTTTTTGTAATGTTAATAATATTTTCAATTATATTTTTTGTTATACATATTTTTAAACAAAAAGATGTTACAAATAAAAAATTCGTTATGAATTTTTCTTTAATTTTAGGAATAGGAATAATTGCATCTCTAATTATGTTTATGCCGGTATTAACTTCAGATGTGGAATATGAACAAAGGGTACTAAACGAACATATTACTTATTCATCAGGATTAGTAAATTTAGTTACACCAACATTTTACCATTCTAGTCAGATACATTCAGATTATAAGTTAATGCTTGAGATCTATAATTCGTTAGATGAAGATATTGGTATAACGCAATCAATTGAAAGCTTTTCATATTTAGGTTATTCTGTAATTTTTCTATCAATTCTTGCATTGAAATTTAGGTACAAATTTTCTTGGTTTTGGGTTTTGAGTGGAGTTGTGTTTACACTACTTAGTTTTGGTCCAGAATTAAAAATTATTAATAATTTAACAGGAATTTTGATGCCTGAACGGATATTGTTTGATTATGTACCATTGTGGGAAGAATTTCGATCACCTGGCAGATTTATAATAATGACACATCTTTCCATGGGAATTCTATCTGCATTTGCTGTAAATGGAATAATGAATAGTAAATATTTCTCAAAAAAAATATTGGCGATAATACTAATTGGAATTGTTGTAATTCTAATTTTTGATTTATCAGCAAGTCCATATGCATCACACACACAACCAATTTCAAAAATTTATGAAGAAATAAAAAATGACAATAATGATTTTGTAGTTTTGGAGGCTCCAATAGGTTCACCTCAGGGTAGTAAACTAACTTCGCACCCAAGTTTTGACTACTATCAGGCATTTCATGAAAAACCAATTATTGGAGGATATGAATCGAGAGCATCAATATCGACTTTAACACAAACAGACAAGTATTTTATAAACAATTTTCAATTACGGAGTTCTGAAAAAGATATTGTAAAACAGAATTTAGATGAACATGGCCTTTCAATTCTAAATTATTTTAATATAAAATATGTAATAATTCATAAAAATGAAGTTACTGCTTTGACCAATCTTGAAACAGCGGTTGTTCCAACGGAAAAATACTTTCTTAAAAAATCAGAGAAGATAATGTCAGAGATATTAGGAAATGATAAACCGTATTTTGAAGATGACAATCTAATTGCATATAAAATTTCAAAATCAGAAAATTCTAAACCGTATTTTATTTTGGGTGAAGGATGGCATAGATTTGATTCTGCAATAAATGCACGTAGCATGTATCCTGAATCTAATATTGAGATAATAAATCCTAAAGATAATGAAATTAAATATTCATTGAGTATAAGATTATTAGCGGTAGAACATAATCGTCATGTTGAAGTTTTCTTAAATGGAAAATATTTACAAGAATATAATATTTCAACAGATAGTGTTACTACAATGAAATTTAATGAAATAATTTTATTGCCAGGTAAAAATACCGTTTCAATAAAGGCTGATGGATATGAATTGTTAGTTGATCCTGAGACAAATCGTGAATATAAAATTAGTTTAGCCGGTTTAAGTGTATCTGGAAATTAAATTTTATATTATAATATAAAATTTAATGTGAATAAATAATGTAAACCTGTAACATTCTGAACCTCAAATTAATGTCTTAACCATACTAAATGACTAGTTTATATGAAATAAGACATGAAATAATTAAATCATTGTTATTGTAAATAGAAGTATGAAAACATGTTCTATTTGTAAGAAAATTTCCGGAACGGACAATGATCATTTAGATTGTATGGAAAAACGTCGAATAGAATTAGAAGAATTACAATTGAAAGATACTATTACAGAGAAATTGGATTTAGAAAAAGATCCAAATAATATGGGTGCAGAGATCAAAGCGCTCTTAGGACATATGGCTAGAGAAAAAGAGACTAAATCTGAATAATTATACTTCTTGAACAGTTGGTCTTACTAAGATTTCATTAACATTAACATGATTTGGAGCATCAATTGCAAAAATAATTGCGTTTGAGATGTCTTCAGCCTGTAATCCTTCCATGTCTTTGTGTTTTTCTACAAATGCTTCTAATGATTTTTCAGTGATCGTGTTAGTTAATTCAGTTTGTACAACTCCAGGCTCTATACTAGTAATTCGAATATTTTTTCTTACGCTAAGTTCTTGTCTAAGACCCTCAGAAAAAGCAGTAACAGCATGTTTTGTGGCACAATAAACACTCCCTGCTGGGAAAACAACTCTTCCAGCAACTGATGAGATATTTACAATATGGCCTGATTTTTTCTCAATCATTGTAGGAATAACTGCTGCAGTACAATACATCACACCTTTAATGTTTACATCGATCATTCTATCCCATTCATCTATTTTTAGAGATTTCACAAAACTTAGGGGCATTAAACCAGCATTGTTTAGTAAAACATCTACTTGATCAAATTTGTTAATTGCTTGCTTAACTAAATTATCACAATCAGATTTTTTGGTAACATCTGTTTCACAAATAATAATTTCGCCGCCATCATTTGTAATTTCTTTTTGTAAGGTTTCTAGTCTATCTTTTCTTCTTGCTCCAGCAACTATTTTTGCACCTTTTTTTGCAAGTGCTTTAGCAGTTGAATATCCAATTCCGCTAGATGCACCGGTGATCACAATAACCTTATCTTGTATCAAAACTAATTTTTATGAAAATTTTTATGAGTAAAAGTGTTACTTGATGTATATGAAAAAAATGAAATTTAGTTGTGACTGTGTCCACACCCACAACCATCATGGCTTTCAGAGGCTTGAGGTTCGTTTGTTCTACATTTAGAACATTTGTCTTTTCCATCTGGAGAAAAGAATCCAATTCCACATGTAACACATTTTGTACTTGACATATCAACGCTTTATGTTATGAGTATTTTATGCTATGCTTCCATACCTTGTGCGGTCTCAATCATCCACATTTCAACTATACCGCCTATTAGTAATAATGCAACAACAATACCAATTTCAATAAATAAAATGAGTTTTTCGGTTTTAATTAGTTCCCAATTCTTTTGAAAGACATTTTTTGCAAGTAAGGTACTGCGTGACATAGCAATGGAATAAGCAGACATCTCCATTAATCCAAATGGTGTCAAAAGAACGGCTAAAGGATTTAGCTGAGCAACGTCAGCATTTGCAGCAGCTATTGCAGAATATGCAAAACCTGTGGAATAAGCAGAAAATAATCCCCATGCAACCCCAAAACCTGGAATAAACATTGGTAATGCTATCGTTGTATTATGAGTAAAGATACCAATTCCATCTATAGTATCAACAATTTCTTCAAAGAAATTCATTACTTCCTCAATCTCTTCTTCAGTAGGTTCGTTTGTTACAGCAGAGGTACCATATACGACGGTGAAAATTGCGGTAAATATGAAAAATAAGATTATTCGTTTCATTGTTAACATGGTGCACGTTTAATCGATCTATATTTGAGGTTTTGTTGTAAAACAGATTTAATTAAAACTCCAATCATTATTTGGAATGGACGAAG
>Ga0315316_10002230_pt1 | contig 13873 bp, 17 predicted proteins | sample M160m3416metaG_FD_203702 | JGI IMG/M metagenome (GOLD analysis project Ga0315316, IMG submission 203702) | Ammonia-oxidizing marine archaeal communities from Monterey Bay, California, United States - M1 60m 3416 | ecosystem: Environmental > Aquatic > Marine > Intertidal zone | place: USA...
ATCAACTACATGTTTAAGTCCGTTGATATTCAATACAGCCATATTACCTCCACTGTGTGAACGTTAAATTATAGGATTCAGAAAAAAAATTGGCTATAAACCTGACTGAAATAGTCATTCCTCCCTAAACTCCCTCGTACCCCTAAATTTAGCGCATCACATTAGCCAGGGCAAGTACTTTTTTAATTTATTCTTAACGGTATATATGGCATAATATTACGAAAATTATTATACGCATCTTCCACCGTCCACTTCTAACATAACTCCAGTGATAAATTCAGCTTCGTCTGAAGCAAGATAAAGAGCTGCATTTCCCATATCTCTAGGTTGACATAAACGTCCTAATGGAACTGTAGATACGAATCTACTATAAGATTCATCTTTAGGTCCATCACCCAAAAATCCATCAAGCATAGCTGTATCTCCTGCAACAGGGCACAAACCATTTACTCTAATATTATCTGGAGCTAACTCAAGTGACAAACCCTTAGTCATAGTAACTAATGAACCTTTTGTAGCATTATAAGCAGTTAATCCAGGTCTAGGCCTTATTGCAGCTGTAGAAACAGTATTAATAATTACACCTGGCGATTTCTGTTTTCGAAAAATAGGCACTGAATGCACAGCACCTAAATAAACTGATTTAACATTTATATTAAAAAGTGTATCAAATTCTTCTTCAGATGTTTCTATTAAAGGTGTTGGTCGCATTCCTATTGCTGCATTTTGAATTAAAATATCTAATTTTCCAAAAGCTTCACAGCTCCGGTCTATCATTTCTTTAGTTTGTTTACTATCCGAAACATCAACACCAAAAGCTATAGCATTACCACCATCTTTATTTATATCAATAGCAACCTTTTTAGCTCCTTCAATATTAATATCTGCAACTAATACGTGCGCACCTTCTTCAGCAAATCTTTTTGATATCCCTTCTCCAAAACCAGAAGCACCTCCAGTTACAATTGCTACTTTATTTTTTAATCTCATTCTTGATTTCCTCCTTACTAAATATTATTTATTTTACTTATTGTTTTTATATAGTAAAAGTATTATTCCGATACAAATTATTTAAAATTATAAACGTAAAGATTTAAAATGATAAAAATAATTAAATTAGTAATATTTTCATTTATTATTATTTTTTTTAATAAAATTACTTATGCTAATAATTTAGAATGTAAAAATAAAATAAATGATATTTCATGTAATTACATTATTAGTGTTCAAAAAAATAATGCCTCTGACTTGGGAACATATAATATCAATGTCAATATTATTAAAATTTTAGATATATCAGGAATTTTTAATGCCAATATGTCTATTAGCACAGGGTTATGTAGTGAGAATCTTGCTATAAGTGTAAAAGAAAAAGTTCAAATAGCTCAAGCATTAAAGAATCAATCATACAATTTTCCACTGTATCTTCATAAAAAAGAAATAATAGCAGACTTTTGTGTAGAGTTATTAATAGATAATTGTATTGACACCTGTGGAGACGTGATTAGGTTGGAAGCTATTCTTTCGCCTATTATGCAGATGCAACAGAGGTAATAAATTTTAAATATGGAGAATTTAAATGAAAAAAATTAATCAATACTCTAGAAGAAAAATTTTACAAACTACATCAGCTGTGGCTGCAGCAATAACTATTAACTCGGGTTTTCCAGCCATACTTAGAGCTGATAATAATATTAAAATTGGTGTTCCAACAATATTATCAGGCAGAGTAGCTCAATTAGGAATATCTGTTAGTAACGCACTAAAAATGGCAGTAGATAATTTTAATAATACGGGAGGTTTAAATGGAAGAAATATTGAATTAGTTATTAGAGATAGTAGAGCAAAACCTGATGAAGCCGCAAGGGTATGTCGTGATTTTATAAATTCAGAGAAAGTAGATGCTATTATTAATGCTGAAGCGTCAGGTGCATCTTTTGCTGTTCAAGAAGTAATCAGAGAAAGTGGAACACTATGTCTTCATACAGTTTCTGAAACATCCCGATTAACTGCTGACCCATCTATTCGAACTTGGAATGCTTTTAGATTCTCGAGACAAGGTATCCATGATGCAGTTGGCAGTGCTAGATATGCTGCTTCAATAATAAAAGAAAAAGACATAAAAACATGGATGTCCGTTAATCCAGATTATGCCTATGGAAGAGACAGTGATGATACTTTTTTTTGGGCCTTAGAAAAATTTTCTCCAGGTTTTGAAATATTAGGAAAAGGTTGGCCTAAAATATTCCAACCAGACTATACAGAAGTTATTACGCAAATTGCTAGAGAAAAACCAGATGCAATATATACTAGTCTTTGGGGAGGAGATTTAGTTTCTTTTATAGATCAAGCGTCATTATATGGTATTTTTAAAAACACACAGCTATTCGCAATTAATTTAGCTGACTATACAACTATGAGTGCTGTAAAAAACCTGCCTAAAGGCTTACATTCTGCTACTAGATATGTAGCAGCATGGCCTAATACGCAAAGTAATAGAGATTATGATAAATCCTATACAGATTTATACGGTGATCATCCAACTAATTGGTCTTGGGAAGCTTCTGTAGGTATTGACTATTTAATTAGTGCTATAAAAGATATTGGTGGAACAAATAATAAAGCAATTGCAGAATATATAAAAGGTAAGCAAAAAGAATCTTTTATGGGAGTTGGTAACGGTAATACTGTAACTATAAGAAATAATGATCAAACTATTATAGACTATTCAATAGGATGGGGTACTACTATTCCTAAAGATCCATATATGAATAATATTCAAGCAGCTGATTGGAATACAATAGCTGAACTTGAAAAAGAATGGTTAGCTGATAAAGATTGGTTATAATTACATACTTTAATATTTAATATAACAAAGGCTATATAATGGAAATTCTTGCTCTCTTTGATTGCATTATTACTCCAGCTTGTTTGATATCACAAACAGCAGGAGGTTTAAAAATTGGAATGTTGTTGTTTTTAGTAGCATCTGGTTTAACTTTAGTATTTGGAGTTCTTGGCGTTATTAATTTTGCTCACGGAGCACTATACATGTTGGGAGCATATTTTTCCTGGCAAATTATGACTTTAACAGGTCATTTTGGATTGGCAGTAATTAGTGGATCTATAGGGGTAGCCATATTTGGTTTACTATTTGAAAGACTTCTTATAAGTAAAGTTTATAATGCAGACCTGCTTGTACAAATATTATTATGTTACTCTGTCATCCTAATTCTGGATGATTTAGTAATGATCATTTGGGGAGATGAATTTTTATCTGGAATAGGCATACCCGAAATTTTTCAGGTGCCACCTCTATTTATTTTTGATGCCATAATTCCACCTTTTCATATAGCTATTGTAATAATTAGTATGATAGTAGCACTAATACTATGGGTAATTATGACTAAAACTAAATTTGGAAAATTAGTAAGAGCAACTGCTATAAACCCAAAAATGTTAGAAGCCTTAGGAGTTAATACTAATATTATAAAAGCTGGTGTTTTTATGCTTGGAAGTTTTTTGGCAGGATTAGGTGGAGCGCTTGCTGCAAGTCTCGGGAGTGTTGTTTCAGGAATGGGCAATTCTATAATAATAGAATCTTTTATAGTTACTGTAATAGGAGGAATGGGCTCAATTAGTGGTGCCTTTTTAGCATCAATTATAATTGGTATGGCTAGATCTTTTGGGGCGGTCGCCATGCCATTATTCACAGATGGGATAATGTTTTTAATTATGGTTCTAGTACTTATCATAAGACCTGAAGGTCTTATGAGAAAGAAAAAATAATGAATTTTATTAAAAAAGATAATTTTAAAAGAGATGCTTTAATTGGAGTATTTGTATGGTTATTTTTACTAATATTTTTCTTTATTTTTCCATACCCAGGCATTCATGATATTATTCAAAAAGTTTTTATATTAGGTCTATTTGCAATGTCTTTAAATATTTTAATTGGATATTTAGGTCTTATAGCATTTGGACACGCAGCATTTTTTGCATCAGGAGCTTACACACTAGGATTATTTTTACAATCTAATATTGTTATAAGCATAGGAAGTCTTTCCATTCCAGCTGCTATATTTTCAGCTGTAGTTGTATCCAGTATTTTAGCAGCATTTATAGGCTCAATTTGCATAAGACTTAAAGATATATATTTTTCATTTCTTACACTAGCATTTCAAATGTTAATTTATAGTATAATTTTAGCTCTAGTTAGTATAACTGGAGGAGACCAAGGTTTAATGGGAGGTTTTCCAAAGCCACCATTTTTAGGAATAGATTTAGGAAAACCTTTTGATTTTTATGCTTTCACAATATTTATATCGTTAGTAACTATAATTTTATTAAGGCAATTAATTGAATCACCATTTGGTTATGGGCTAAGAATGATAAGAGATAACCCAGAAAGGCCTGCAGCCTTAGGTTTCAATACTCAAAAACATAAATTAATTGCCTTTACTATTGCAGGTTCTATAGCAGGACTTGCAGGTTCGCTTCAAGCTTTACTAGACGTTGGAGCTTATCCAGAATGGGCATTTTGGGCAAAATCAGCAGAACCTCTATTTATGATTCTTCTTGGAGGTATGCACTCCTTTTTAGGACCCCTTATGGGAGCATTTATATTTGAAATGCTTAACGATTTTGTTACAGCTAATACTAGATACTATGGATTAGTTTTAGGATTAGTAATTTTAAGTTTTGTATTAGGATTAAGGAGAGGGCTTTTAGATTGGCTCCTCATGAAATTTTATAGAAAGTAATATAATAATGTTAAAAATTATTGGTGTCAGTAAAAGTTTTGGAGGAATAATTGCAACAAACAATGTTACTATTGATCTTAAGCCAAATTCTATAAATGCATTGATTGGTCCAAATGGAGCAGGCAAAACTACTATATTTAATTTAATAACTGGTAATATTAGTATCGATAAAGGCGAAATATTTATTGAAAAAAATAATATTACAAATTTCAAAGAAACAGAAATTACACATACGGGAATTGCAAGAGCATTTCAAATTACTAATATTTTTCCAACTTTAACTGTAAAAGAATCAATTAAAATAGCATTACTAGCAAAACGGCATGGATTAAATAATATGTGGAATAGATTTGCAACACATTCAATAAATGCAGAAGCTAGTAATATTGCAGCTTTGGCTGGATTAAAAAAAGTTTATAACACAATTAGTTCTGAATTAAGTCATGGCGACCAAAAACTACTAGATATAGCTCTAGCTTTAGCACTTAAACCAAAAGTTCTACTACTAGATGAGCCAACAGCTGGAATGGGGCCCGAAGAAAGATGGGAAATGATTAAAAGAATTAAAGAACTTTGGAAAAAAACTAAAATGACAATTCTTTTTATTGAGCATGATATGGACATAGTCTTTGACATTGCTCAAACAATTTATGTACTTCAGCAAGGTTCTATTATTGCAGAAGGCACACCTAAAGAAATAAAAAATAATAATGAAGTGATTAAAGCATATCTAGGTGGAGGAAAAAAATAATGGAATTGTTAAAAGCTAGAGGTCTTAATGCTTTCTATGGAAATAGTCAGGTTCTTTTCGATATGAATTTAAATATTAATAAAAAAAATATTATAGCTTTACTTGGAAGAAATGGCGCTGGTAAAAGCTCCACATTTAAAGCTATTACGGGTTTAATCAATGTTAAATCTGGTTCTATAAAACTCAAAGGTTCAGAATTAGTAAAACAATCTACAAGTAAAAGAGCATTAGCAGGCATTGGATATGTACCTGAAGATAGGCAGGTTTTCCCTGAACATACTGTAGAAGAAAATATTGAACTTGGAAAAAAACATAATTTAAATGGAATAGATAATTGGCCAATTGATAAAATATGGGAAACTTTTCCTATACTAGTAAAATTAAAAAATAGATTAGCTGGCCAACTTTCAGGTGGAGAACAACAAATGCTTTCAATAGCTAGAACTTTAGTAGGAAATCCAGAAATTCTTTTATTAGACGAACCTTCTGAAGGACTTGCTCCCATTATTGTAGAAGACATAGTAAAAATTTTAAAAAATTTAAAAAAACTTGGAGTTACTATTCTTTTAGCAGAGCAAAATATGCATTTTTGTATGGAGGTTGCTAAAGAAGCAATTATAATAGATAAAGGCAAGGCAGTTTGGACTGGCTCATTAAATGATTTACAAAAAGACACTAAAACAAGAGATAAATATTTAGCTATATGATAATTATTACCTAGATAAGGTTTTCATAGCTGATTCAATCCCACTCAAATTAAGCTCATACATTCTTTCCTCAAATATTTCTCTAATCATCTTATTAGACGCAGAAGAATCCCATATTTTTTTACTTTCTGGATTAAGCCAAGCAACTGAATCAAAATGAGAAGTAATTCTATCTAACCATACTGCACCTGATTCTTCATTCCAATGTTCAATTGAACCTCCTGCATAAGCAACTTCATAAGGACTCATTGATGCATCTCCAACAAATAAAACTCTGTAGTCACTCCCATACTTTCTTATTATATCCCAAGTAGAAACTATATCTTCTGAAGATCGAGGATTATCTTTCCATAAAATTTCATATGGACAATTATGAAAATAAAAATGTTCTAATTCTTTAAATTCACTTTTTGATGCAGAGAAAAGTTCTTCACAAGCCTGAATATAGGGATCCATAGACCCGCCTACATCCAAAAATAATAATAATTTAACTCTATTTTTTCTTTCTGGCATCATTTTTACATCTAAATAGCCGCCGTTATTAGCCGTCGCAGAAATCGTTCCATTAAGATCAAACTCATCCGGAGTACCTGTTCGCGCAAAATGCCTTAATCTTCTAACCGCTATTCTAATATCTCTTATACCTAGTGTTTTTTTATCATCAAAATTTGTCCACAATCTTTTTTCCCAAATTTTTACAGCTTTTCCTTGTCTCTTTCCTTCATTTCCTATTCTTATTCCTTCTGGATTATAACCTCCAGAACCAAATGGAGAAGTTCCTCCCGTACCTACCCATTTATTTCCACCTTGATGCCTTTTCGTTTGTTCTTTTAGACGTTCTTTTAGCGTCTCTAGTAATTTATCCCACCCACCTAAAGATTCTATTTTTTCCTTATCTTCCGCAGTAAGACTCTTTTGTAAAGCATCTTTAATCCATTCTTCAGGAATATTATTGAGAATTTCTCCCCCTTTTCTAAGTGCTCCCTCAAAAAACTCAGAAAATGTTCTATCAAACCTGTCATAATGTCTTTCATCTTTTACTAAAGATGCCCTTGCAAAGTGATAGAATGAATTTGTATTAAGATTAGTTATTCCCTTATCTAGACCAGCTAAAAAATCTAAATACTCTCTAATAGATACTGGAACACCTGCCTCTTTTAGTTGATGTAAAAAACCTATAAACAATATTTTTCCTATATTAATTAGATCTTTTTACTCTTTTTTCACAGTCTTCAGGAAATTCCCAACTTTCTATTTCAGGAGAACATTGACCTGAAGTTCCCTTAACTCTAAAACATGCATAGGTAACTAAATCTACTGTAGTAGTTTTTTCATCAAATGAACATACATCTTTAACTTCTATATTCTGAATCAATGCTTCTACTTCATTAGTTTTAATACATCTTCCTCTTCTTGAATCCACCCATTGCATGGAATGCCCTACAATGATAGCAACAGGATCCTTACCAAAATTCGTCACACATATTTCTTTTGCAAAGGCATTTGAATATAGCCCTATAAATAGACTAATGAAAAAAATAAGTTTAATAAAAATATTAGTTTTATAATTTCTAAGCATTATATTTTACTCCTAAGTTTAGTTATTATCTCGTCTCGCCATAAATGCAAGTCTTTCAAACATATGAACATCTGCTTCATTTTTTAAAAGTGCACCGTATAAAGGAGGCAATGCATTCTTAGAGTCTTTTTCTCTTAATAATTCAGGAGGAACATCTTCAGCTAATAATAATTTTATCCAATCTAGTAATTCAGATGTAGATGGTTTTTTCTTTATGCCAGGAACCTCCCTAACTTCAAAAAATGATTTTAAAGCAGAATCTATTAATTTTTTTTTAATTTTAGGAAAATGAACTTCTATTATGGACCTCATTGTTTCGTCATCTGGAAATCTTATATAATGGAAAAAACATCTTCTTAAAAAGGCGTCTGGTAAATCTTTCTCATTATTTGAAGTAATTATAACTATTGGTCTTTCTTTTGCTACTATATTTTGCTTCGTCTCATAAACATAGAATTCCATTTTATCTAATTCTAAAAGCAAGTCATTAGGAAACTCTATGTCAGCCTTGTCAACTTCATCTATAAGAAGAACTGGTTTATCTTTTGCTTCAAAAGCATCCCATAAAACTCCCCTTTTGATATAATTATTTATATCCTCTACTCTTGCATCACCTAATTGCGAGTCTCTAAGTCGAGAGACAGCATCGTATTCATAAAGACCTTGTTGTGCTTTTGTGGTAGATTTTACGTGCCACCTAATTAATGACTTTCCAAGAGAGCTTGCAACTTCTTCAGCTAACATTGTCTTACCGGTACCAGGTTCACCTTTAATTAATAATGGTCTTTCTAAAGTAATAGCCGCATTAACTGCTAGGGCTAATTCATCAGTAGCAACATAATTATCAGTACCAGAAAAATAATCTTTCACCTTAATCTCCTTAAATTATAAAATATATACAATATATATAATTGCATAAATAATATATAGTTAATTCAAGAAGAATTAAAAGTTAATAATTACATTTGGGATTGCAACCAGTTTTCTCTACCAATTTTGTCCGCTAATTCTATTTGTGTTTCTAACCAATCGTAGTGATCTTCTTCAGAATCCAGAATTTTTCTGAAAATATCTCTACTAACAAAATCAGAAACTTTTTCACAATGTTTAATGGCCTCTTTCAGATCAGGAATTGCGTTTACTTCTATTTGAAAATCACATTTAAGGCATTCTACTGGTTCCTCACCTATCATTATTTTATGCATTTCTTGAACATTAGGGATGCCTTCTAAAAAAAGAATTCTTTCTATAATCTGATCTGCATGTTTCATTTCATCAATTGATTCTTCATATTCTTTTTTTCCTAATTTTTCATATCCCCAATCTTTAAACATTCTTGAGTGAAGAAAATATTGATTAATTGCAGTTAATTCATTTGTTAGTACTGTATTAAAGTGCTTAATTACTTCTTTATCACCTTTCATATATACCTCCTTAATTAATTAGATTCACTCTATTATATAAGAAAATTCTAATATTAATCAAGAAAAATTGTTTAAAATCAAGTACTTGCGTTGCATTCTCATTCGCAAAAATTATGAGTAAAATTATATAATATCTAGTTTGCTCAATAGTATTTAAATATAATTAAATAATTATTTTTTAAGCATTTATAGGGAAAAAATTATGGTTGCTTACATTTTGGTTTTTTATAGAATCAGTATCATTTGATTCCTTTAAAACACTATCAATTGTTTCTAAACACTTGCCACACTGCATTTTACAGCCGAGCTTTTTATATACTTGTCCAGACCTTGATACACCCAGATCTCTAAGTTTTCTTACATCCTTACATGTAAATGCGTTGCATATACAAACGTACATATTATCTCCAATCCATAATAATCATTTAATTACAGATGATAATGAATGTCAATCGCAATTCACAAAATTAATAGATTTTTACTGAAAAAAAAATTTTTTTTGTTATAATATTTTAATTAATTACTTAAAAAGAGAATAAAATGAATAAAAGATTAACGGTAAAAGATATTAGAAAAAGAAAATTACGCGATGAAAATCAAGAACCTATTGTTTCTTTAGTTTGTTATACTGCACAAATGGCAAAATTAATAAATAATGAAGTAGATTTGATACTTGTAGGTGACAGCTTAGGTATGACCATATATGGCTATAATAATACTTTATCAGTTACATTAGACATGATGATTAATCATGGGTCTGCCGTAGTACGGTCCACAAATAAACCTCATATTGTTGTAGATATGCCCTTCGGAAGCTATGAAGAATCACCTGAAGTTGCATTTAGATCTGCCAGCAGAATAATAAGAGAAACCGGAGCTCAATCAGTGAAATTGGAGGGAGGAGAGGAATTCGCAGAAACTATTTTTTTTCTTAGCCAAAGAGGCATTCCTGTAATGGGTCATATAGGACTCATGCCTCAGAGAATTCAAACACTAGGTGGTTTTTTTACTCAAGGTAAAACTGATAAAGAATCTATAAAACTAATGAATGATGCTAAATCTATAGCTGAAGCTGGGGCTTTTTCAATGGTAATTGAAGCCATACCAGAAGAATTAGCTACAGATATTACTAAAAATATAGAAGTACCTACAATTGGTATAGGTGGTGGAAGAAATTGTGATGGGCAAATTCTTGTTACACATGATATATTAAATTTATATGGAGATTTCACACCAAAATTTGTAAAAAAATATGGTAATATTGATAAAAATATACTTAAAGCTGTTAAAGACTATTCTCAAGAAGTGAAAAAGAAAAAGTTTCCTGCTAAAGATAATATTTTCACTATTAAGAAGTAATTATTTATTTTTAAATTCCTTCAACCAATACTGAAGAATTATTACCAGCTTGAAGTCTCATTTCTTTTATTGGGGCATAATCCTCGGAAGTGTAAAAGTCATCAGCAGATTTTCTATCTGGAAATTCCAATATAACTATTCTATGTTTAAAATAATCACCTTCAATTATTTTTGACTCTCCTCCTCTTACTAAATATTTACCATTATATTTTTCCACTATTTTGGGAACTTGTTCTCTATATTTTGCCATTAGATCAGGATTAGTAACTTCAATGTGGGCAATTAAATAGGTTTTCATCTCTCTTCCTAAAAAATATTTAAAAAATTATGATATTAAATCATCTTGCACTTAGCAAGAGATCTTTAACTCTATTTTCAACCATTTTCACAGTTAACGTACCCATTAATGTCGAAGAAGTCCTATGATTAAAGCTAGGTGAATCCATTAATTCTTGCGGCTTTTGTGGAGTTCTTACAAATATAGCATTTTTTCCTGTAGGAGAATATAATTTATCATCGGTTGGACCAAATAAACCCAAAGTTGGAATACCTGTTGCCGCAGCTAAATGCATTAAACCGGAATCGTTACCTATAAAAATTCTTGATAACGAAAATATTGCAGCAGTTGGTAAAATAGGCTTACCTACTAAATTGATAGGATTAATATCAATTAGCTTATTACATAAGCCTTCTCCAACTTGCTCTTCCCCGGGCCCTCCAACTAAAATAACTTTACCACCTTTTAGTTCTTTAAAATTCAAAATTTTTCTAATTAAAGAAACAAAATTATTACTAGGCCAAACTTTTGCTGGCCAATTTGCTGTTGGACCGATAGCTATAAATGGTCCAGTATTATTATTTAAATATTTTTTTGCTTCCAAGAGGGCTGCTTTACTTATCCAAACTTTAGGAATTGGCATCTTTCCTGATGGGTTTAATTTAGCTAACCTTTCTATACGGTGCATTTTATCTCCACTGGAGTTTAAAACTATTCTTTTTTTAGCTCTTACCAACCATATAATTGGCGTACTTCTTAAGTCACAAATAATATCCCATCTATTTAAACGAATTTTCTTCCATATCTCTAACCAGTGCATACTATATTTTTTTTTATTTATTTTAATTATATTTTCAACAATAGGGCAATCTTCAAATAAAGGTGCAGCGACTTTACCACAAACTATAGTAGCTTTAGCATTATAATAACTACTTAATTCATTTAACAAACCTGTAGACATAACTGCATCACCTAAACGAGTATTTCCTATAAATAATAATTTATTCATAATATTTCTTACCTAGCTTTTGAATACCTGTATAAATTCTTCTGCTACCATATCCCACCCTCTTGCCTGTTTCAAAGCCTTACACTCTTTATTAACATTCTTAAAGTAAGTTAAGTCACTTAAAAATTTAATTGCATATTCTGAAAATAGCTTATCACTTTCAGCTATAAAACCCGTTTTTCCATTATAAATTTTTTCTGGCGCTGACCCAAGTGGTCTTATTATAGCAGGCATTCCCAAAGCTTGCGTCTCTGATAGAGAAAAAGAAGAGACTTCAAATTTATGAGATGGGTATAAATGAACTCTAATATCTTTTATTTCTTCAATCATTAATTTATCTACCTTTGGACTATTAACTTTTATGTTATAAGATAAATTTTGCTCTACTTTTTTTACTATTTCATCATAAACCTCTGGAATAGTCTCGCCTTGTAAAGCTTTATGAAGACTATTTGAATATATATGTAATTCGGCCCATGGAAGTTTAGTATGTATATACTTACTCCAGACATCTATTATCCAATCTAAACCCATTAAAGGGTGAGTCGTTACTAACGCCTTAGGCGTGACAGAAGGAAATAGATCATCATTATTAATAAAATAAGAGCTCTGGCCAGAAGGAATTATAGTTGCGTCTAAAGATTTTAATCCTTCAGGGATTGTATTAATATGGTTCTCCCCTTGAATAATCAATGTTGGTTTATGTTTCATAATGATAGAGAAATTCTCAGGTCTGGCCAACTTGAGTCCTGAGCTTGTGAGCCATAATATTTTTTTGCCTTTAGATGGAATGAGGTCTAATAATTTAGGATCATTATGCACTATCCAAACATCTGAATGACTAGCATCAAAATTATCAATTGTTTTCCAACTTACATTATTAATGACTATAGACTTAAAGCAATTATTGTAAATTCTAACTGTATGGCCTATACTAGCTAATGCCTCTGAAAGCAAAATTATAGATTTTATTGAGCCATCAAGAGGTTTATTATTAATAGTAGAACCATCATATTTATGGTTTTTATCTAAAATAGTAATTAACATATAATGGGTGTACGAAGGTAATTAAATGATTGCAAGTACTTTTATAAATCTTAAAGATAACAATTAAAAAAATGAATGAAAATTTAAAAATAATCAAATTAAAAAACAGAACTTTACTAGAATTAAAGGGGGATGAAAGTAAAGAATTTTTGCAATCTTTAGTAACAAATAATATAAATTTAATTTCTAAAGAAAAATCTATTTATTCGGCTTTATTATCTCCTCAAGGAAAATACCTATATGATTTTTTTATCTTCATGAATATTAATAATAATATAATGATTGATTGCGAAAAAAATGATCATGAGGAACTCATTCAGAAATTAAATATATATAAATTAAGAAGTAAAATAGAGATTACTGTAAATGATAAAATAGATATTTATAGCATATATGGACAAGACATAGATATTCTTATATCAAATTTAAAAATAAAAAATAAAGAAGGTTTTACAAAAGAAGTTTCTGATAATTTATTTTTTGTAGACCCACGAAATAAGAATTTAGGAATAAGAAACTATACAAAAAAATTAATGAAGGAATTTAATAAAATACCTTCTGGCATTTTATCTGAATGGCATTACGTTAGAATCAAAAACAATGTACCCTATCCCTATAATGATTTAGAAAAAGAAAAAAGCTTTATAATAGAAAATAATTTTGAAAAAATAAATGCAATTGATTTTAATAAAGGCTGTTATATTGGACAAGAAAATACGGCAAGACAAAAATATAGAGGCACAGCTAAACGACGTTTAGTTGTAGCAAAAATTGTTGGCAAAGAGATTTTTAATGGTGAAAAAGTTTTTTATGATAAAAAAGTGGTAGGAACTGTTAGATCTTCAAGCAAAGAGCTTTGCTTAGTAAATATAAGAAGCGAAATATATAAAAAATGTAAAAAGAATAAAATCTCTATCAAAATAAAAGAGAGCAAATTAATATTTATCTAGCTTATTT
>Ga0315316_10002232_pt1 | contig 13870 bp, 9 predicted proteins | sample M160m3416metaG_FD_203702 | JGI IMG/M metagenome (GOLD analysis project Ga0315316, IMG submission 203702) | Ammonia-oxidizing marine archaeal communities from Monterey Bay, California, United States - M1 60m 3416 | ecosystem: Environmental > Aquatic > Marine > Intertidal zone | place: USA...
GAGTACCGGGATCACGGCGCCGTTCATCGTCATCGAGACCGTGACCTCACCGAGCGGGATCTCGTCGAAGAGGATCTTCATATCCTCCACTGAATCGATCGCAACGCCCGCCTTGCCCACGTCGCCGGATACACGCGGGTGATCCGAGTCGTATCCCCGATGGGTCGCGAGATCGAACGCGACCGAGAGCCCCTGCTGCCCTGCCGCCAGATTGGCGCGATAGAAGGCGTTCGACTCTTCGGCGGTCGAGAAGCCTGCGTATTGACGCAGGGTCCAGGGACGATTCGCGTACATCGTGGCCCGAGGACCGCGCAGGAAAGGGAAGAGGCCGGGCAAGGTATCCGTATGCTCGAGGCCCTCTAGATCTTCCGCCGTATAGAGGGCGCGCACCGGCAAACCATCCGGGCTCGACCAGACCAGGTCTTCGACCGACTTACCGCGAAGCTCCTTGCCGGCAAGCGTATTCCACGCCTCCAGCTGATCTGCGGCTCTCGAGCCGCCCTTCGAGTTGGATTCCGCCATCTTTGTTCTACTCCCTCAATCATCGCCGTACGAGGCGACGGCCTCTACTGCCGAGACTGCGCGGCGGCCGAGTCTAGCAGCCTCCGCGCTCTCGCGGCCCATCCCCCGGCACCGAGCCGCACACCCCGGACGCGGGGCTACATGGCCCGCCGATAGCGCCCACCCACCTCGAAGAGCGCGTCGCTGATCTGGCCCAGACTCGCCACCTTCACCGTGTCGAGCAGTACATCGAAGAGGTTCTCACCCCGAACGGCAGCCCGCTGCAGCTCCTCCAACGCCTCAGGCGCCTCTCTCTCCCACCTCGCGTGGAACGCTCCGAGCGACTCGAGCTGGGCTCGCTTCTCCGCGTCGGACGATCGCATGAGGTTCTCCGACGAGACTTCCGGCGCCCCCGCTCCGCTCGGCAGGAAGGTATTCACCCCAATGATCTCCAGCACTCCCGAATGCTTCAGTTGCTCGTAGTGCAGGCTCTCGTCCTGAATCCGGCCACGCTGATAGAGCGACTCCATCGCGCCCAGCACACCGCCACGCTCCGACAGACGCTCGAACTCCTGAAGGACCGCCTCTTCGACGAGATCCGTGAGCTCCTCGACGAGATAGCCGCCCTGGAGCGGGTTTTCGTTCTTCATCAGGCCCGCCTCTCGATTGATGATCAGCTGGATGGCGAGCGCACGCCGCACGGAAGACTCGGTCGGCGTCGTGACTGCCTCGTCATAGGCGTTGGTATGAAGGCTGTTGCACTGATCCTGCAGCGCGGTCAGCGCCTGGAGCGTGGTCCGGATGTCGTTGAAGTCCATCTCCTGTGCATGCAGGGACCGACCCGACGTCTGGATGTGATATTTGAGCTTCTGGCTGCCCTCGCTCGCACCGTATCGTTCCCGCATGGCGATGGCCCAGATCCGCCTCGCGACCCGTCCCATCACGGAGTACTCCGCGTCGAGTCCGTTCGAGAAGAAAAACGAGAAGCTCGAAGCAAAATCGTCGATCGACATGCCTCGAGCCAGAAAGTATTCGCAGAAGGTGAAACCGTTGGCGAGGGTGAACGCCAGCTGTGTGATCGGGTTCGCTCCCGCTTCCGCCATGTGATAGCCGGAGATCGAGACCGAATAGAAATTCGAGATCTCCTCGCGGCAGAAGGTCTCCTGAATGTCGCCCTGGAGCTTGAGGGAGAACTCCGTCGAGAAGATGCACGTATTCTGGGCCTGATCTTCTTTCAAGATATCCGCCTGAACCGTGCCCCTCACACTCCGCAGCACCTCATGGCGCAAACGGCCGTAGGTTTCCGCATCGACAACGCGATCCCCCGGTATCCCGAGCAGGCCGAGGCCGAGCCCGTCATGGGTCGGCGGCCGCTCCCCCTCATAGCAGGGCATCGATTGGCCGCGCTCCGCCAGCCCGGCTGCGAATCTTGCACGCGCAGCCTCGAGTTCACCTCGCTCGACCAGATAGCGTTCTACCCGCTGATCGATCGCCGCGTTTAAAAAGAAGGCCAACACCGTCGGCGCCGGGCCGTTGATGGTGAGCGACACGGAGGTCTGTGGCGCAGAGAGATCGAAGCCCGAGTAGAGCTTCTTGGCATCGTCGAGGGTCGCGATCGAAACGCCCGAGTTACCCACCTTGCCAAACACGTCGAGCGCCTCGGCGGGGTTGCGGCCGTACAGAGTCACACTGTCGAAGGCGGTCGAAAGTCGCGCAGCGGGTTGATCGGCACTCAAATAGTGGAAGCGCCGATTCGTGCGCTCTGCCCCGCCCTCCCCCGCGAACATGCGCGCGGGCTCCTCCCCGCTGCGTTTGAACGGGAAGACGCCGGCCGTGAACGGGAACGCCCCCGGCAGGTTCTCGAGCGCCAGGAAACGCACGAGTTCGCCCCAATCGCGAGTACGCGGGACGGCCACCTTCGGGATCGAGTTTCCCGAGAGCGTTTCGACCCGATTCTCGACCTCGATCGTGCGCCCCCGCACGACATATTCTTGCCGGGCCGCCGCGTAGCGTGCCCGCCGCGCCGGCCACGACGCCAAGGCTTCCGCGAGATACGGGTCGACCCCATCCACCGCGCGCTGGTAGCCCTCCGCGATCCGCTGCACGACCGGATCCCCGCCCTCGATCACAACGGACGCGAGGGGCTTCGCCGGGGTCTGCCCCAACGTCCCCAGCACTCGAGCGTGTCCATCCGCGAGCTCCGCTTGCGCGGCCCAACCCTCGACCTTCGTCCGATAACCCCGAAGCGACTCCGCAATCTCCGCCAGATAACGCTGTCGCGAGGCGGGTACGAGCCCTGCGGCCACCTCGACTTCGAGATCGGCGGGCGCCGCGACCTCGACCTGTTCGAATTGCTCGACGCCGAGCTCTGCCAGTCGGGCCTCGAGGGCCCAGGCCAACCGATCGGTGCCGGGGTCGTTCCAGTTACGAGCCACCGTGGGAAAGACGGGAACTTCCATGTCGGATTGTCCGGGCCGGTTCCGATTGCGGCGCCACTGCTTGCGGACATCTCTCAAGGCATCCGCCGCTCCGCGACGGTCGCATTTATTCAGCACGATCAGGTCGGCGAAGTCGATCATGTCGATCTTCTCGAGCTGACTGGGAGCCCCATAGTCCGGCGTCATCACATAGAGCGAGCAGTCGACGCGGTCGACGATCTCCGAGTCGCTCTGTCCGATTCCGGCCGTCTCCAGGAAAACCACGTCGAAATGGGCGGACCGCAATACCAAAAGCGCATCCTCCACCGCGGTAGACAGCGAGGCATGCGCGCGCCGGGTCGCCATCGACCGAACGAAGATGTCTTCGCCTCCGATCGAATTCAACCGGATGCGGTCACCGAGTAGCGCGCCCCCGCTCCGGCGACGGCTCGGGTCGACGAGCAGCAACGCAATGCGCAAGCCCGGCGCATCCCGCCGCAGTCTCAACACCAATTCATCCAGGACACTCGATTTCCCAGCGCCCCCTGTCCCGGTAAAGCCCACGACGGGTACCCTCGAGCCGCCCGCCTCCGCCAGCGCTCGCCGCAGCGAGTCGGCCCGGTCCTTGTCGCCCTCGGCATCACTCTCGAAGAAGGTGATCAAACGGGCGATATCACCCGGCCCGGCCTCTTCCAGCCGCGATGCGATCTCGGTCAGCCCCAGCGCCAAACCAGAACGCCGCGCGTCACGTGCCGCCAGGCACTCGTCCACGATCGTCGAGATCATGCCTTCGAGCCCCAATACCCGTCCGTCCTCGGGACTGAAAACCCGGGCTACCCCGAGCGCATGAAGCGCGCTGATCTCATCGGGCGTGATCGTGCCGCCTCCTCCTCCATAGACACGAACATGCCCGAGGCCACACTCGGCGAGGCGCTGCACCAAGAAAGTGAAATACTCCATGTGCCCGCCCTGATAGGACGAGAGCGCGATCGCATCGGCGTCTTCTTCGCGGGCGGCCTCGACCAGTTCCTCGACCCCGCGGTCGTGGCCCAGGTGGATCACCTCGGCGCCCAGAGACTGGAGCAAGCGCCGCATGATATTGATCGCCGCATCGTGACCGTCGAAGAGCGACGCGGCCGTCACCACCCGAATCGGACGTGCCTCGAGCCCCGCTTCGTCCGCTACTTCTACGCTCATCTCGCTGCCCCCTTTCGGTCGCGGTCGATCTCCGCCTCCTGGAGATCGCCCGCACCGGTGCGGACCCGCTCCTCGACATGTCCGCGATAGGCGACGAGTTCCTCTCGCAGAGCCCCCAGTTCCAACATCCGTCGATCGACGTCATCGAGGTGCGCCCCCAGCAGATCCTGCAAGCGCTCCAACATGGCCTGGGTCGAGCCTCCGATCGCGTAGACCGCGTTCAGGTCGCCAATCTCGGCGAGAGAGAGCCCCAAAGCCTTCAAGCGGGTGATGAACCCGAGCCGCTCAAGAGCGTCCGGACCGTAGACGCGACGCCCCCCTTCGCTGCGGCGAACGTCGGACAAAAGCCCGATCTCTTCGTAGTACCGCACGGTCCTCGGCGAGAGGCCCGTTCGCTCACAGATCTGCTTGATGGCCCACATGAAGAGGGTATCCCCGATCTGCCAGCTAACGTCAACTGTTAGCTTACGCCCTCAAAGGAGCCAGCTTTCCTGCGGGGTAAAGCGCGCCTCGCACCCGTCCTCAGTGGTAGCCGAGCTCTGCAATCCGACGGTCGTTCTTCAGCCAGCCCGGGTCGACCTTCACGAAAAGCTCCAGATGGACCTGGCGCCCCACCCATTGCTCGATCGCGGCGCGCGCGCGTACTCCGATCGACTTGATCATGGCGCCGCCCTTCCCCACCACGATCCTTTTTTGGCTCTCTCGCTCCACCAACAAGTTGGCACCGATCCGAACCGCCTTGCGCGGAGACTCGTCGTAGCGCAGGACTTCGACGGCCATCGAATACGGAAGCTCCTGGTCGAGTCGCTCAAAGAGAGCCTCACGAATCATCTCACCACAGAGCCATCGCATGGGCCGATCGGTGAGTGTGTCCTCGTCGTAGAGCGGCGGGGACATGGGCAAAAGCGCGACGATCTCCTCCACCAGGTTCTCCAGCCCCTCCTCGGAGCGGGCGGAAACCGTCAGAGACGGCCAGTCGATCGGTGCCTCGGGAGGCGGCCAGGCCGAGCTGGCCGCGCGCGCACGATCGCTCTTCGCCCCGACCAGAATCGCCGGACGCCCCAGCGTACGCAGCTCTTCGGCAAGCGCCGAATGCGCCTGCGTCCAGCCGGTCGTGCGATCGACGACCAACAGCGCGACATCGCAGTCCCTCGAAGCCTGTTCGACCACCGCGTTCAGCGCCTGATTCAGCTTCTTCTCACTGGCATGCCGCCCCGGCGTGTCGAGAAAGAGGATCTGCGCACCTTCTCTCGGCAGGATCCCCAGGATGCGACTTCGGGTCGTCTGCGGCTTTGCGCTCACGATCGCAAGCGGCTGGCCCAGGAGTGCGTTGAGCAAGGATGACTTCCCCGCATTCGGAGGCCCCAGGAGCGCGACGAAGCCAGCGCGAAAATCAGACACGGTCGGCCTCCCCCGCCATCGAATCACGCTTGTCCAGCGCCCGGCGCGCGGCAGACCGCTCGGCCGCGCGCTTGGTTCGACCAACCCCTCGCCCGAGTACTTCCCCCTGGAAGAACGCTTCGGCGATGAATCGATCGTCATCGCCCTCGATCTCATTGTCGCCCACGATCCGATAGGAAGGGAATTCGCCGCTTTCCGCCATCAAGGTCTCCTGGAGCTCGGTTTTCGGATCCCGCTCGACTCGGACCGCATCCGCGGCGAGTGCATTTCCAAAGTGTCCCGTCACGAAGCGGCGGGCGGCGTCCAGCCCCCCATCCAGGTAGAGCGCCCCGATCAACGCTTCCAGCGCGTTTTCGAGAATCGAGGCTTTCTCCTGCCCCCCCGAACTGATTTCGGTCCGACCGAGCCTCAATACAGCACCCACCTCGAGGGAGCGTGCCAAGGCAGCCAAGGAGCGCCCTTCGACGATCGAGTGCAGCGCGCGAGACAAGTCGCCCTCCTGCCAATCGGGTTTGGCGGCATAGAGCGCTTCCGCGACGACCAATGCGAGCACGGCGTCTCCCAGGAACTCGAGACGTTCGTTGCTCTCACGCGTCGCGAGCGCTTCGCCTCCTCGACTCGACCCCGAGATCTGTTCATGCGCATAAGAGGCATGGCGAAGGGCCTGCTCTAGCTTTTCACGGTCCGAGAATCGATGCCCCAGCGCCTCTTCGAGCTTCGCCAACCGGGCCTCGCGCTCATCCAGTTCGCTCATGCGCCGCCTCGGGCCAACCAACCGCCCCCGATGACCTCTTCGTTCAGATCGGCATCGTAGAAGACCGCCGCCTGGCCCGGCGCGACGGCACGGACCGGCTCCTCGAAGCGGATGGACGCGCGTCCCCCCTCTTCGGCGCGAACCTCGGCCAGAGCCGCGTCGTGCCGATGACGGACCTGGATGCGCACCTGCAGCGGACCCGCCGGGGCCTGACCGGAGATCCAGTTGACCTGCTCGACGGCGGCCCACTTTTGATCGAGACCCTCCGCGTCCCCGACGACGACCTCCTGCCGACGCGGGTCGATCCGTAGGACGTAGAGACGACGATCCGAAGAAATCCCGAGACCATGCCGCTGGCCCACCGTGAAGTGGTGCACGCCCGCATGGTCGCCGAGAACCTGCCCTTCCTGATTCACGATATGCCCCCGAAGCCGCGAGGCCTCCGGGCGCAACCGCTCGACGACCTCCGCGTACTTGCCATCGGGGACAAAACAGATTTCCTGGCTCTCGGGCTTCTCGGCGGTTGCCAGCCCGAGCGCGCGCGCGCGCGCGCGCACCTCGTCCTTCTGAAGTTCCCCGAGAGGAAACGACGCTGCGCGCAACTGCGACTGCTCCAGGGAGAAGAGGAAGTAGCTCTGGTCCTTCTGTCGATCGAGCCCGCGATAGAGACGGGCCTCACCCGTTTGCGGATCATGCGTGAGGCGCGCGTAATGACCCGTCGCAACCCGATCCGCGCCGAAGACCTTCGCCCGCTCCCAAAGATGGTCGAACTTGAAATTCTTGTTGCAGGCGACGCAGGGGATTGGCGTGCGTCCTTCGAGATAAGCCGCCGCGAAGGGCTGAATCACCTCCCGACGAAACGCCTCCGCGTAGTTCGCCACGTAGAAACGGATCCCCAGCTTCTCGGCGACACGCCGGGCGTCGTCGGCATCCTCGAGAGAACAACAGCGCGAGCCCCCCTCGGACAGACGCATCGTGACGCCGATCGCGTCCGCCCCGGCTTCGACGAGCATCGCAGCCGCGACCGACGAGTCCACCCCGCCCGACATTGCGACGACGACCCGCCCCGACTCCTCGCCTGCCCGCTCTGCCCCGCTCACGGCGCCTCCGCCGAACGAATTTTCGGGATGAGTTCCGCGAGCAGTGCCACCGCGCGATCCACCTGCGATGCGTCTACTCCCCAGCCGACCGACAAACGCAGGCTGGCCCTGGCCTGTTCGGGGGTCCTCCCCATCGCGGTCAACACCTTGGAGGGCTCGATCGATCCGGAGTGACAGGCCGCACCCGCGGAGACCGCGACGCCGGCCAGATCGAGCGCCTGCACCAGCACCTCACCCGGCAGCCCCTCGAACTCCACATTGAGCGTATTGGACAGCAATCGCTCGGGGTCTCCGTTCCACCGGACGTCCCCGACCTCGGACTGGAGCCCTCGCCACAATCGATTTCGCAAGTCGCGATTGGCCTCGACCCGGGCGCTCAAATCCTTCTCCGCGAGCCCGCAGGCGACGCCGAACCCAACGATGCCCGCGACGTTCTCGGTCCCGCCGCGTAGACCCCGCTCCTGACCTCCCCCCTGCAAATAGGCGGGAAGCTTGCGATCCCCGCGAGCGACCAGCGCGCCAGCCCCCTTCGGCCCACCGAGCTTATGTGCCGACGCCGAGAGAAAGTCGAGCGGCACGCGCGAGAGGTCCACGGGCGCCTTGCCCAATGCCTGTGTCGCATCGGAATGCATGAGCACGTCTCGCTCGCGTGCGAGCGCAGCGACCTCTTCCACGGGTTGCAGCGCGCCGGTCTCGTTGTTCGCCCAGATGATCGACACCAGCTTGGTGTCTTCCCGAATGGCCTGCGCGACCGCCTCGGCGGAGACACAGCCCTGGCCGTCGCAGGGGACGCGCGTCACGGCGACTCCACCCCGCTCGAGTCTCGCGAGGGGCTCGTCGATCGAGGGGTGCTCGACCGTGCTGGTCACGACGTGATCTCCCGCCCCGAGCAGGCCGAAGAGCAACGTGTTGTTGGCCTCGGTTGCGCCCGCCGTGAACCGGACGTCGAGCGGCTTTGCCCCGACCAGTCGCGCCACCTCCGTGCGCGCCGCCTCCACCCGGGTACGCGCCGCCGCGCCCTCTTCGTAGACACTCGAAGGGTTGCCAAACTCGGCCCGAAGTACCCCCGTCATCGCATCGACCACTTCCGGTCGGACGGGCGTCGTCGCATTGTGATCGAGGTAGATCCTCATCTCGGGTCCCATCGTTGCGTCTCCGCTGGCCGAAGAACGGACGCGACCCTAGCAGCCCGCAAGCCGGTCCTCCTCCGAGACCTCGGAGAGACGTGCCAGACTCGTCTCGTCCGCCACCCCATGCCAGGCTCCTTGCATCTCCCGCAGGGTCTCCTGCACGGCCGAACTCCGCTGGACGCTGCGTGGACCACTCCCCCTATCCTCTCCCCGTACCGCGCCGAGGACGGCGGCCACCGTGATGTCACGAAGTGGTCGAGCCGGCACGTAGCCGGGATCCTTGCTGTCCCCGCTACGCACCGGAACAATCAACTCCCCCCCATCCAGCGCGTCGCAGAGCCGCCGAACCAGCCGCACTGGCTCGTCCAGTGTATCGGCCAGGTCTTCCGCCGTAGGCGGGGGCGACGCACGTCGGTACGCCACCGCGATGGCGACCGCGATCTCGAGCGCGACCGCTTCTTGCTCCGCGGGCCCGGCTTCCCCGTAGCGCATCTCCCGGCGCGCGAACCCGAGGTTCTGCGCTGCAAAGGCGACCTCTGCCCCCAATAACAAAACGGCCCAGCACACGTAGAGCCAGGCCAGGATCAACGGTACGGCGGAGAGTGCTCCGAAGACCGCCTGGTAGGTTGCAGCCCCGATCTGAAACTCGACATAGAGCGTTCGCGCTGCCGCGAAGAGCACCGCGGCGACGACGCCGCCAAGCGCCGCAGCGCGTAGACGGACCTCGGTGTTGGGGAAAAACCAGTAAAGGAAGGTGAAGCCGACAAAAAGCACCAAAACGGGGAGTTGCTGTAGCCCAGCGCCATAGATCCGCGAGAAAGTCGGATCCGACAACATCCACTCGACGACGGATGCACTCTGCAAGGTCGTGGCGAGACTCACCGCCACTCCGGTCGAGAGCGGGCCGACCACCATGACCGCCAGATAGTCCGAAAAACGTCTCGCCCAACCCCGATCGGAGGTCACCCCCCAGATGTCGTTGAGGGTCGATTCCAAATGACGCAGCGCCAGGATCGCCATCGCAAAGAGGATCGCGCCCCCCACCGTCCCAAAACTCGCAAAATCGAGCTTGGCGGCGTACCCACGGACCGTATCCCTGACCTGCGGCGCGACCGAGGTCAGCTGGTCGATCGCAAAGTCGACCAGCGTCTCGTCCCCGCCGAAGGCGCCCACGATCGCGATCACCACCCCCAGCATGGGGATGATCGAGAGGGCCGTGACGTAGGTGAGCGCGCTCGCCCGCAGCATGAGCCGGTCGGAGTAGAAGCCGCGCGCCGTCAGCACGACCAACTGTCCGAGCGAGCGGGCGAGCCGGGTCGTCACCGACTCACCGGGCTCCTGCATCCAGAGTTCTCGCTGGAGCCGCGCTCCGAGCGCCGCGATTCGCTGGAATCCGCGCGGGGCTGCCGAGCTCTCCCGATCCAGCGGCGGCACGTGATTCTCAGCCACCGCATCCCCCGACCGCTGCTCGCTCACCCACGCAGAGCCACTTCGTAAGCCGGGATCGCAGGACGGGACCGATGCCCGGTACCCGCTCGATCTCTTCGATCGAATCGAAAGCGCGCTCAGATCGGGCGCGTACGAGTCTCTCCGCCCGCGTTGGGCCGATCCCCGGTAATGCCCTCAATAAGTCGACGCCCGCCTGGTTGAGATCGATCCGCTCTCCCTCGAGCAGGCGCGCGATCCCGCGCGTTCGTCTCTCGGCGGGGAGCGCATTTCGAGTGCGCCCGACGCATTGGACCCGCGCGGTCCCCAGCGCGTCCGCCTCGGCCGCAACCCATGATCCGCAAGGTTCCGTCGCGCGGGATTCTGCCCACCCACCGATGCTCGCGGCGGCCAGCAGGCCGCTCGACACAAGACAGGCGACCAACGCCTTTGCTGACCTGAGCCCACTCGTTGATCGGCCCGCGGAGCCGAGTCTCTCCACCCGGGAAAACCAGTCGCCCGACACCTGGAGTGAACGTCCTCCGTCCGCGCTGACGCGGGCCAAACGCCCGCCCGCTCCCTCCTCGACGGCAGGGCCCTCGAATTCGATGCGGAGCGTGTCCGGCCCGAGTACACCCGGAAAGCGATCCGCCCACTCGACCGCAATCACGCCGCCCGGAGCCAGCATGTCGTAGAAACCGATGGACTCGAGCTCTTCCGCCCGCTCCAACCGGTAGAGGTCGACGTGATACAACGCGTCGGGTCCCTGCGGCACCACATATTGCTGCGCGATCACGAAGGTCGGACTCGAAACCGCACGCGGCTCGACCCCAAGCCCCTCCGCTAGCCCCTTGACGAACACCGTCTTTCCCGAGCCGAGCGGTCCGACGAGCGCCACGAAGAGACCCTCCGCGCCGATCGAACGGCCGAGCTCGCAACCGAGCGCGTGCGTCTGCTCAGGGTCCCGGGAAACGAAGCTCCAGGATTTCACCTGGTTCCCTCCTGCTGCGGACCGCCTCGGCCTCGAGCCGTATCCAATGCGCCGTCTCGGGCAAGGCGTCCGCCAACTCACTCGCCAGCAAACCAAGTTCTCCGCGACCCGCAGCCCAGCGATCCGCCGCAGCGCCGTGCCACCAGGCGGCCAGTCCGGCCGCATCGAAAGCGCCGAGCTCTGCGGCGAGCAGCGCCGCCACCACCCCCGTCAGGACATCCCCCGTTCCCGCGGTGGCCAACTGAGGCCCCCCCGTCGACACGACCAGAGCTCGGCCCAGAGGTTCCGCCACGACGGTTCGGGCGCCCTTCAAAACCACCGTCGCCCCGCTCTCGGCGGAGAGGGCGCGGGCTGCACCCAGCCGGTCCGCATTCACTTCGCCAGCGGTCGTATCCAGCAGGCGCGCCGCCTCGCCGGGATGGGGCGTGAGCACGGTCGGCTGCTCGCGCTCACGGAGCCGCGGCAGCTGTCCCGTTAACGCATTGAGGCCATCCGCATCAACGACCAGCGGCCGTTCGACGACGCGAATCAGACGACGCACCAGGTCCACGACCTCAGCCCCACGGCCCAGGCCAGGGCCCAAGGCGACGACGTCCCGGGAAGAGACCAGTTCCTCGACCGCCTTTTCGCCCGAACGTGCAAAGCCGCCGTCAGGCGTCGCCGCGACTGGCGCCGTCATGACCTCTGCGGGAAGGCCCCCCAACTCTGCATCCAGACCGGCCGGATGCGCCAGCGTCACCAGCCCTGCGCCGGCTCGCAGCGTGGCTCTCGACGCCAAGACGCTCGCGCCGGTCATGCCCGTGGAGCCCGCCATCACAAGGACATGCCCGAAGCGCCCCTTGTGTCCGGTTCTGGGTCGCTCTGGGAACCGAGCGGCCGCCCCGAGTACGTTCCAGAGTTCCGCGCTCGGACGCCGCTCCGGATCCGGATCCATGATGCCGATGCGCGCCACATCGACTCGTCCTCCGTGCGACGCCCCCGGCTCCAGCGCGAGGCCGACCTTGGGCAGCGAAATCGTGACGGTCCGATCCGCCACGATCGCCTCACCGAGAATTCCGCCCGTATTCGCAGCGACCCCAGACGGAATGTCGACGGAGAGCACGCGGAGTCCGTCGCGGCGAGCTGCCGTCACAGCGGCCACGAGGCGTGCCCAGCCTCCCTGAATTTCGCGCTTCAGACCCGTCCCGAACAGCGCATCCACCCCGACGCTGGTGGCGGCCAGCAGGCCGGCCCAATCGAATGCATCGTCATTCGGCTCCACCACCCGCCTGGGCACCGCCAACGTCTCAAGGAGTGCCCAGTTCAGCGCGGCATCGCGCGGAAGGCGCCGCGGGTCTCCCACGAGCAGAGCTTCAGTCGAAATGCCCTCCAGGTGCAGATGGCGTGCCAGAACGAATCCATCGCCCCCGTTGTTGCCCCCACCGCAAAGGGCTCGAATCGGGTCGTTGGACCGGCTGCTCGACGCCCTCAACTCGAGGGCCGGCCGAATCAGCGAGCGACCCGCGTTCTCCATCAAGACCGCTCCCGGAACACCCCCCTCATCGATCGTCCTCCGATCGAGCGCCTGCATTTCCGCAGCGGTGACGAGGGGCCAACACCCTTGCTGCCCGATCGCGCATTCACTTGTGTCGACCGGATTCTCCACGACCGCCTCTACCCGTACTCTGTATCCTGGACCTGTCTCCGCGCGCCCGAGCCCCAATACCCGCGAACTCCCGCGACGCCCGGCGAGACGGAAAAATAGCCGACTGCCGGCCTTCTCGGTTCAGCGAATGCCCCGGAGAACGCGCGTTCGCCAAAACAGACACGCAGTTCGTCCGAAAGGGCGTCCGCGCCTCCCCGACGCGGCCAAGCGGGCCGGTCGACCTTCGCAGGTCGCGCTGCCCTTTGAGGGCGACGCGCCTATTCGCCCCCGGACAGCGCTCGTTTGAGCTTCCCCGCGAGAGAATTGGCGATTTCGTGCACCCGGTCCTCATCGCGGCCCTCGACCATGACTCGCGCCTTGTTCTCGGTCCCGGAGTAACGAATCAGAACGCGTCCCGTGTCGCCGAGTTCGTCCTCGACCTCCGCGACCTTCTCCTGAAATGCCACTAGCTCCTCGAGTGGACGCTTCTCCGCCACACCAACGTTCACGATGACCTGGGGCAGCCGCTCAAACCCTGCATTCAACTCCGAGAGCTTCCTTCCATCCCGCGCCATCAGAGCGAGCACCTGGAGCGCGGACATCATCCCGTCTCCTGTGGATGAATGATCTAGGAAGAGGATATGCCCCGACTGCTCGCCACCCAGGTTGAAGCCACCCTCACGCATCGCCTCGACGACATAACGGTCCCCGACCTGCGTCCGCCGCAAATCGACGCCAATCGAGTCGAGTGCTCGCTCCAGCCCGAGGTTGCTCATCACCGTCGCAACGACGGTGTCCTTCATCAGAGCACCGGTCTCCTTCATATCTCGCGCGCACATCCACATCAGCATGTCGCCGTCGAAGATTTCGCCCTGCTCGTCGATCACGATCACCCGGTCCGCATCGCCGTCGAGCGCGATCCCGACGTCCGCTCGCAGCTCCCGAACCTTGGCGGCGGCGCGATCGGGGTGGAGCGACCCGCAATCCTCGTTGATATTTCGGCCGTTGGGATCCACACCGATCGCGAAGACCTCCGCCCCGAGCTCCCGAAGCACGGTAGGACCCACCCGGTAGCCTGCGCCGTTCGCACAGTCGACAACGATCCGCATGCCCTCGAGCGTGAGTTCACGAGGGAAGGCGTGCTTCAGATAGACCACGTAGCGCCCGCGCGCGTCTTCGATGCGATGCGCTTGTCCGATCTCGTCGGGCGGAACTGAAATTTGCTCGATCTCGCCCGTCTCGATCAGTCGTTCGATGCGAGCCTCTGCTTCGTCCGGAAGCTTGAAGCCATCCGAGGCGAAGAATTTGATTCCATTGTCCTGGTACGGAT
>Ga0315316_10002233_pt1 | contig 13868 bp, 15 predicted proteins | sample M160m3416metaG_FD_203702 | JGI IMG/M metagenome (GOLD analysis project Ga0315316, IMG submission 203702) | Ammonia-oxidizing marine archaeal communities from Monterey Bay, California, United States - M1 60m 3416 | ecosystem: Environmental > Aquatic > Marine > Intertidal zone | place: USA...
AAAGATTAAAGTAATAGAAGAAAAAGATGATGAAGTTTTAGATATAGCAAGAAAAGTTTTACAAACTTTGAATGCTTTAACTCGGAATCTAAATGATAAATATTATGATATTTATTAATTTTATAAAAATAATAAATCCAGTCCCTAAATAGATATATTAATAACCTGAAAATTTAAAATTCATAATATCTTGATAAGAGTCAATAATATTATTTTTATTTTTCATCATAGTAATAATCTTATCACCTCTTTCAATAGTGCTATGTGTTTTTGTAGTAGGAAACATAGCAGAAATATCCATACAATAGATTTCTTCTGAAAACTCGGTAATTAAAGAACAAATTTCAGTAGGAAATTTTTTACATTGATTATTAAGAGTTTCATAAATTATAAATTTATTAAATGAAAAGGTATTTTCTCCTCCATTAGAACCATCATGTATACCATCTAAAATCATAAGAAGATCATCAATATAAATTTTAGCAATAGTAAACCAAGTAGATTCAATAAAATAACATCCTTGTAAATCGTGTTTAAATTCACTTTTAAGTAGATGTGCTTCATCATTAATCATATCTAAATTAACATAAGTCACATGGTCTTCGATACCAAAAGGTGTAATTCTATTATTTTTGCTAGTCCATCTAGTGCCAGAATTAAATTGACGAGGATTAGTAATAAGTTTTTGAAATGTTTTTTTATCAATTTGATATTCAATATTTTTCAAAAAATTTTTATAGTCAGTTTTATCCATATATTTGAATATAGAATGATATTTATATTTTCTCAAAACATCAATATCATCAGTTCCAATTTCAGTATTATATGCGACTAACCAAATTCTTGTTTTAAAAATCGACATAATAATTATTTAAATATATATTATGATAAAATAGTATTCATTCGATTTTTATTTTATTATTTTGGTTATATAATAGTAGTAATAAATTTATAATTTATATGTTTTTAGTTTCTTGTAAAAGATTTTTAATTTCTGTTTGAAATGATTTGCTACTATTATTTTTTGGTCTAAATTTCCAATATTTTTCACCACAAATATTTTTATCAAATGTGATTGCTTTCTCTTTATATCCTAAAATTTGAATAGCATATAACGTTCTTAAACATTTTTCACAATTAGTACAATTATATTTTAATAATCTTTTATTTTTGTAACAAACTCTTAGATAATTTAAGCAACGAATATCTTTTGTTAATAAATATTTTAATTTATCAACTCTTGTTAAATCTCCATGATGTTCTATTTTTAAAAATGATGAATAATTTTTATCTAATATAAATAAACTTCCCCAAATATAATCATCTTTTAACGGATGAGTTGATGCGATATAAAGAGTTTCAAAAATATTACTTAAACAGTAAATAATATTAAATAATGCTGGGCCATGAAAATATGGTCCCCATTGAAATCCAGAACCGTGTTTAACTTTATTTTGAATATCTGATTCACATAAAATTAAATTTTTGTTATATAATTTTGAAACTTCTCTTAAATTTTGTAATATAATTTCTACTAAATATGTATTTTCCTTTTTTACATCAAAACCGATTATAAATATTATTGTATCAATTTTTTCTAATTTTGAATATAAAGTATAAAAACTATCTACACCTAAAGTAAAAGTCGTTATTACTTTTCTATTTAACTTTCTCTCTTTATTAGTAATAGGAATATTTATATTTAATGATAAATTATTATTTTTATGCCATTTCTTGAATATTGGAACTAAATTTTGTACATTATTATAGAAATTTCTATCTATACTGATATCTGAAATTATTTCAATTCCAGTTAAAATACAATGTGGTATGAAAAGACTTACTAATCCTTCTATTCCAATATAAATATCAGGTATATATGATAAAAATTTATTTTTAAATGAATATTCTTTTAATTTATATATATATTTATAAATAACAATTGTTTCATTAATATTATGTTGTATCTCAGGTTTTAATATTTTGATAGACATATATTATATCTCTGTATAATATTTTTGAATTGTTGCTAAAACTTTTTGTTTGAAATCTTGTTCAATTCCTTCAATTGTTTTCTTTAATAAATCTTTATTTTCTATTAGTTCTAATATACCAACTAATCTAGGATCATTTTGTTTTTTAATAATGAAATTTACTTTTGTCCCATATGCTAAACAAGGTAACATAACATGAACTCTATTTGTAGTTACTAATTTTGCACTAGCATATCCATCTAATAATGTTTGTGCGATAGGTATTCTTCTTACATAATTCATTGAAGCATATGTTCGTTTTTGATGAGTAATATATTTACTTCTACCAGTTGATGGTATATCAACATTATATTCAGCATTACCTTTTTGTGATTTATGAATATTATCTAATGTTAAAGTTAAACATCCTGAAAAATATGAATTAACACCTTTATTTGCTAAATATTGTGCTGTACTTCTATCTCTACATCCAATTGGTTCCTGTAATTTATAATATGGGATATAACAATCCTTTAACATATCTTTATTATTAATATGAAATGATATAAATATTGGTTTTATATTAGAAGGTGGTGGCCAATCTAAATTATTATTAAATAATTTAGTTTTTGATAAGCCAGTAAATTTACTACGACCCATAGGAGTATCAATTTTATGCATAAACCATCCATTCATAACACAAATAATATTTTGAATATGTTGTGGAGTTTTACTAGAATTATCTCTATTTATAGGGATCATATTTAAAATATATTTAGCATCAGGATTAATAATACAATTATATTCTGAAAAATTTGATGGAAATTTTAAACTATGAATTTCCTTCATTTTTTTTAACATACCAATCATTGCTAATGTTTGAACATCATCACCAATATTACTTGATATATATTGGTAATCAAAGAAACCAAAATTAACATTTATTTTATTCATTGTATATATTCTATAATGAGAATTAATAGTTTACAATGAACGAAAATAATCTCGAACATATTTTAATTGTTTTATTTTATTTTTAATACCTAAAGTGCAAGTTGCATGATGCATAATAGTTGATGGAGGTGGTATTTTAAATTCTCCATTTTTAGTAGAAATAGCAACTAAATTACCATTAATATATTTTTTATGTGGTAAATAACTCCATTTTATATTATAATTATTTTTAAATGGTCTTCTACTACAATAATGTCTATCAACAAAACCTCGTGGAATATTAAGTAATGATTTTGCGTTCCATTCATCATGTTTTTTATTTTGTTGCATTTTAATTTTGATATCTGTAAAAAATTGTTTAGTCTTTTCATTTGCTCTACAAATAAAAAATCCCATACAAATACTTCTTCCACCTCTTTGGAATAAAATATCACAATCTGTTTTTTTAAAAAGTTCTTCGCAATCAGCAATAAAATTACCGAAAAATTGTATATCAATATCAGAATGAATAAAAATATTATTTTCTTTATTTATATGTTCGTTAATTCCTTTTAATATTGTATCAATTTTATAATACATTGTTTCTAACCATCCATCTGTATTTAATGTTCCACTTTCGCATTTTTGTTCAAATTCAGTAATATCTAATTCAGCATTATATTCATCTTTAATACTTGGTAAAAACCATTCATCTAATAAAATTTTATGTGATTTTGTAAAAAAAATATAAACTTTCATATTATATAATATAAAATATATATATATACTATCAAAGGAACTCAATTAGGACTGGATATATTTTATTAAATAATTGATTCAATATTTGGTTCTAAAATTTTAACAATAAGTTTATTTTTCATAGAAATATTTCCTAATATTCCAATCATTTTAACTTTAATTTTTTGATATAAATTTAATTTAATTGTTTTATTAGATAGTTTATTAGTTAAAATTAATGTATTCTCATATTTTTCAATATTAATAATTTCACTCATTTTTTGATCGAATAAATAAATTCTATCACAAAATTTTAATTCAGGACAATATATTGTAATTGTATTTTCATTTATTGATAGAATATATGCTTGATATACAGTTTCTGTATCAGTATTTTTGACAATATTAATTCTAGTAAAATCTCTATCCATTTTTTTAATTTTTTTAGAAATATTATTACAATTCATACAAATTTGTTCAATATTTGGTATTGATAAATTTTTAATCAGCATATGAATAATAATATCAGGTAATCTTCTAATAGGTGATGTAAAATGTGTATATTTATTTAAATCTAATCCATAGTGGTAATAATGTCCTTGTTCAGTAGTATATTCTGCAGCATTAGATTGAAATATTTTTAAAAAAGGTGAAAGTTTTTCATCAATTGTATTAAAATCAATTTCGTGTTCTTTACTTTTATGAGTTCTAAATATACAAGGAGACTTATTTTCTATTAAATATTTTGCAGTAATATGATTTGCTAAAATCATATAAACTTCAATCATTTTATGAACGTCAAAGTCATTAATATTATAATTAATATTATTAGCCAATTTTTGTGAAATATTATATAATTGTTTAAGTAAATTATTTTTTTTCATAGATTTTTTAGCTTCTTTATATGAAAATGCTTTTTTATTAATTAAGATACATTCTTGAAATTTATAATCAATAATTTCAAATTGGTTATTCAAATAAATCCATAAAGTTAAGGATAATCTTTCTTTTCCTTCTAATAAAGATGCTAAATTATCACTTAAAATATTTGGAATCATATTAATTTTTTTATGTGGTCCATATACAGTAGTACATCTATTAACTATTTTTTCAAATAAATCAAATTTTTCTGTAAAAGCAGACACATTTGCAATATGTATTCCAATTTTATATCCAGTATCTATTTCTTCTAAACTTAATGCATCATCTATATCCGTACAATTAGGTGGATCAATACTAATTATTTCTAATTCTCTAATATCATAGAAATCTTCTATATTAAATATATCTTGAACTCTAGTTTTTTTAGTTAATTGTTTCAGTTTTGGTGGATTTTTATTAAAATTATATTTATGAAGAATCGCATTATATTCAGGAATAATTTCTCCTACACTTCCTATAATTTGTCTAATCATTCCATTTGGAATTTTGCGTTCCCATTTATTATATCTAATAACAGCAAATTGATTTTCTTTTACATTGTTTTTTCTTTTTACACCAGATGCAACTAAAAAATCAGGATATCTAAAATCAAATGGTTTAAATAAATAAATTGGATATTTTCTTTTATTAAAACCATATTTATGGTTTGAACGTAATACTAAAACTCCAACAATATCAATATTAGTAATATCAGTTTCAATAATTTTAGTAATTGTTTTAGATTCAAAATCAAATTCAATAATATCATTATGAAATACTTTAAAATCAGCAATATTTATTTCAATTGTTTCATAATTACACTCTTCAATTGGTGTAATTTTTGCCAAACGATATTGGCTTTGAATAATTTCAAGTTTACACTTTGTCATATTTGTTTAAATTAACTAGTGTATGATATATTCAATTTTATTAAAAAATATTAGTCATAAAATCATGTTGTTCAAATAAATTTTTATCAACATAAAATTCTCTTTTTTCTGCTGTTATTTTAAATACTGGTTTACTATTACGAATTGTTGGTACAATACTAATAATATTTAATTTTGTTGTTCCCCATTTACCATTATCACTTGAATATCTTTTAATTTTTTGAAATTTTTTGATAATATCAGCAGTTTTATGTGATAAATAATAAAAAATTTGTTTTCCAGAATCTTTGCCAATATCAATTTGTTGAGTTTTTCCTAAATTTTCACACACAGAATACATATTTTATATATTCAAATATAAATTCAATTTCCTAAATTAATTATGAATAAATATATATAATAAATATATACGAATGATATGGTGGTTAACATTTGTTGGTTCTTCTTGTTTAAATTTTTTGATATTAATGAATATTAAACCTAGAACCAAAGTAGAAAATTTTCAAAAAATATTATCATCTTTATTTATAACGTCTACAACAATTCGTTCTATATTTCCTAGAATTGATGTAGAACGTATTTGTTATTTTGATTCATTTATATCTTCAACTGTAATAGGTCGTTCTGTAGCTACAATTGGTGAAATATCATTTGGTATTCAAATAGCAATTTATTTGCTTGAAATAATTAAAAGATTAAATATTTCTGAATATCATAATAGTTTAATATTATTTCCAATATGTATTACAATAGCACAAGGTGTATGTTGGTTAGGAGTGCTTACTAAATATCAATTATTTCATTGTATAGAAGAAAGTATTTGGGCAATTTCTGTTGGTTATTGTATTATTCCAACAATTGTTGAGATAATTCGTAAAACTAAAAATAGTGATAGTCGTTTAATTTTTATAACAGGATTAATTGCTTGTATAATGTATATAATTTTTATGTCGTACATTGATATTCCAATGTATTATAAACGTTATATACATAATGAAAATGATAATATGAAATACTTAACATTATCTGAAGGTATAAAAGATTGTATGTCTTGTAATATAATTTCAAAGGATTGGGATATTTGGAAAGAGGATTATTATTGGATGTTTGGATATTTTAGTTTATCTACATTATTCTCATTAGCAATGATTCAAATTCCAAAATTATTTTAAATCCAGTCCCTAATTATAATTTTTTATTAACCATCCCAGTGGATAGTTATTAAAGAAAATTGAGAGAAATTAAATATTCAAATTTTTTTTAAGGGTCAATTTCTAATCAGCCACATGAAAATTTTAGCAACAGTCGTAGTCATGAACGCGCAAAAATGAATTTCATCACCATCCATATTACCAATATTACCAATATTGCCTGTAATTGATTTTTTCGGTTTTGTCTTTTTTTCAGAATTACAAATAATGTATTTCATTAATCCCATTTAGTAGTTTGTCTTCTAGTTTTGTGAAGTCAAGTTCTATGTAGACCGAAGATTCTTCGATTTTATTTTTTATTAAAATATTTAATCAGTAAAAAGAAATTGATGTTCCATTGTCCATAAACATAACTGTTGTTTTTCAGTATTATTTTGAATTACATTATCTTTTTTTTGTACAGATTGTGTCATTTTATTTCTAATACAATTCCAATATTTACCAACAAATGAATAATATGATTCATTTGTTAAAGGGGGAATACATTCTTTATGTTGGGAAGAAAATTTTGTTTCAGGTATTTCAGTCTTATCTGAAACAGATGAATTTTTTTTATCTAATCTTTTAGTAATATTTAATGCCATAGTGATTCCACTCATAATAAATGATTAATTTTTAATATAAATATAATAAAAGCAATTTTAATATTGAATTTTATATTCCATATTAATTTATAACTTATAATATAAAATACAAAAATATGAGTTCAAATACTTTAAAAATCGGTGCTCATTTTGGCACAGAAAAAGGTTTAATCGGTGCGGTAGATGCTTGTGAAACAATTGGTGCGAATGCGATCCAAATTTTTTTCAAAAGTCCAATGAATATGAGAAATAAGATAAAATTAAAAGATGATGATGCAGAAGAAACAAAAGAAGCATTAAAAGAAACTGGTATATTTTTGGTAACACACGGTAGTTATTTACTAAATTTATGTAATCCAGTTAATAATGGAACAAAATGGCTTCGTAATAATTTAATAGAAGATTTAGAATTTGCTGACAAATGTGGTAGTGTAGGTGTTATTATTCATATGGGTTCTAGAAATATCAAAATTGGTGGAAAAAAAGTAGTTCTTAGTTATGAAGAAGCAGAAGAAAATATGATAGATAATATTCGTACAATTTTAAATGAATATAAAGGAAATGCTAAAATTATTTTAGAAACTTGTTCTGCGGAAGGTGCAAAAATTGCTCCAAGTGTAGAAGAATTTGCCCATTTATATAATAGTTTTACAGATGAAGAAAAAGAAAGAATTGGTTTATGTGTAGATACTTGTCATATTTTTGTTGCTGGATATGCGATAAATATTCCAGCAGGATTCCATAGTTTTTTTCAAAAATTTGATGATTTAGTTGGTTTAGAAAAAATAACTTGTTTTCATATGAATGATTCAAAAGCACCAGTTGCGAGTCGTAGAGATAGACATGATAATATAGGAAAGGGTTATATTTATAAAGATAATATGTATGCTTTACGAATGGTAAAACATATTGCATCAAAATATTCTATTCCATTAATTATGGAAACGCACGATAAAGCACCTTATAAAATTTATAAAACAGAAGTAGAATTAATTCGTGAATTAGATGATTTAGAACAAGATATTTCAGAAAATTATAGAAGAAATCGTATTATAAAAATTTTAGGACGTTTAGAAGAGATTCATAAAATTAAAGGAGATGGTTTTCGTGCTAAGGCTTATGGTAAAGGAGTTTATATAGTAAAAAATCATGATGGTCTTTTACCAAATAATATAAAAGATTTAAAGAAAATCAAGGGAATTGGAAAAGGATTAGCAGAAAAGATAATTGAGATAACAGAAACAAAAACATTAAAGAAGTTAGATGATTTAGAAAATAATAAAGAAATTTTAGATATTATTGAATTACATGATATTGCTGGTTTTGGTCCATCTACAGTAGGTAAATTAATTAAGGAACATAAGATAAAGAATTTGAAAATGTTAAAAGATGCTTACGAAAAAGATCCAAAAAAATTAAAACTAACAAATCAACAAGAGTTAGGTTTAGTTCATTTTGATGATTTACATGTGCGTATTCCAAGAGATGAAATTAAGGGTTTTGAAAAAGAATTAAAAAAAGTAATTAAAAAAGTTTCAAAAGAGTTACAAATTACAATTACAGGTTCTTATCGTCGTAAAAAAGAAACTAGTGGTGATATAGATGTTCTATTAAGTCATAAGGGATTTGATACAAAAGATGAAATAAAAAATTCTGATAGAGATTATATTTCAGAAATTTTAGAAAAATTAAATAAAAAATATGAACATATTGGAACAATTGCTCGTGGTAAATCTAAATATATGGGATTACATAAAATCGATGAAAAGGTTCGTCATATTGATATTATATTCATGCCAATGGATAGTTATTATAGTGCGATGTTATATTTTACAGGTTCAAAAGATATGAATATTAAAATGAGAAATATAGCAAAAAGTAAAGATTATATCTTAAATGAATGGGGATTATTTGATAATAAAGATGATAGTCCTTTCGAAATATCTTCTGAAGAAGACATTTTCAAATTACTAGATATGAATTATATTAAACCAGAAAAACGTGGTTAAATTATAAAAAAATTAAAGGACTGAATTTATCTGGAACAAGAAAGGAAGTTATTATATTGAGAAAAGAATAACCAGAAAGCAGCCATAATAATACCAGTTGGAATATTTAATAAATATTCAGCACCATCAGGAACAGTAATTCCAATTATACTAATTAATAAATCTCTTAGAGGTGTAAAGAAACTAGTAGCACATATAATGAATGTAGCTGCGGCTGTAGGAATAAGTGATGCTTTAAATAATTTAGCGACAGAAATTTTTTGTCCTTTTTTTCTACATTTTTTATGATATTTAATAGATTCAAATATAAGAGTAAAAATATAAATAATAAGAACTGCTAATAAAGTTCTTGCTGCTGCTTTAGCAATAGTATTTGCGAAAAATTCAGGTAAATATGTATCAACTAATCTTCCTAGTCTATCATCACTCATTAAAAGGTCAGCCATCATTGGTACAAATACCATAACTCCAAATGAAAATATAGAGATAAGAAGCCATGCAAAAATATCAATTAATGTAATTCTTTGATTACGTGGGTATTTTCTGAATTTACCAGATAGTAACATAATAAATGGAATAAGAGATAATGGTGGAAACCAAAAAAAAGGTAAGTATAAGAATTTATGTTGTGTGTAATTACTATTAAGATAATTATGTCTAGCAAAAAGTTGTCCTGGTATAAATAAACAAAATGCTGCATTAAATACTTTACTACTTAAAACTTTTTTTATTAATTTATTGATAATACTTTTGATGCTTGGAAGAAAACCCATTATAAATTTAATATATATTAATACTAGAAAATAAATTATCTATACTCTTTTTTAATAATACAATTTAAGATTATGATTAATTTTAAATTGTATTATATTTTATTAAATTATTGTTCCTTCATTTAGCTTCTTTATATTTAACATCCTTTACCATACCAAGCATAACAAGAGAGTTGGAATCCATCATAGCAACACGTCCAAGACCTTTACAGTTTTTATAAGTATCAACGCAGAAAGGCATTTTTGGTTTGAATACACATTCACATTGATCACCTGCTTCAATAAATGGTGGATTTTCAACTTTAGCATTTCCAGTACTTTTTCCCATTTTCCATAGAATTTTTACCATTTGACATGGTGATTTAGCAGTTCTAACATGAACAGATGGTGTCCATCCCCCTTTTCCATTTTTATCAGTACATTTTAGTTGTCCCGGATGATCTTGACAGAAAGCAGTAACAGTAAATTCTTCAACAATTCCTGGACTATCTGGTTCAGAAGTAATATACATAATATCACCTGCTTTTGGCATGTTTTCTGGTTTAAGACCTTTAACACAAATACCAACATTATCACCTGGTAAAGCTTGTTCGTGATTTCTATGGTGCATTTCAATACTGAATGCTTTACATCCTCTAATATCACTTGGAGCAAAACCAATTTCAGAACCCTTTTTTAGAGTACCTTGTTCAATTCTTCCAGTAATTACATCACCAACACCTTTAATTTTTAATACACCAGATACTGGTAAGCGAAATGATTTATCTGGATATCGTTTTGGTTGTTTAACAACATTATTAAGAGCATCAAGTAAGGTGTGTCCTTTAATTTCTTCTTTTTTGACTTTAACTTTGAATCCTTTATACCAAGGCATTTGGTCAGATTTTCTAGTTAAATTTTCACCAAGATATCCTGACATTGGAATAAATGGAATTTTTTTAGTTTTAAAACCAATTTTTTCAAGCATTTTCTTGACTTCACTTTTAATTTCTTTATATCTATCTTCACTATATTTAACAGAAGAACTATCCATTTTATTAATTCCTACAATAACTTGTTCAATTCCAAGTAAATTAATAAGACGGGCATGTTGTCTAGTTTGTCCTTGAACTTCATTTTTTTTATGATTACCTTTCGCAATGGAAACTTCAAATCCACCTTTATTGGCTGGAACCATAAGTAAAGCAACATCCGCTTGAGATGCTCCACTAATCATATTTTTGATAAAATCTCTATGTCCAGGAGCATCAATTACACTATAGTGATAATTATCAGTGAAGAACTCTTTAGTTCTACATTGAATGGTTACACCTCTTTCTCTTTCTTCTTTGCATGTATCCATATAAAAAGCAAATGCGAAACTTCCTTTTCCAATTGCTTCAGCTTCAGCTTTTAACTTAGCGATTTCTCTGTCATTAATACCTCCTAATTCGAAAAGTAAATGACCGGTTGTTGTTGATTTTCCAGCATCAACATGTCCGCAGATAACAATACCTAAATGTTTTTTATCTTCGTTTGACATAAATTTTTGTGTTTTTTTGTTGGGTTTTGATATTTTATAATAAATTCAATTTTTTATATTGTTTTGATATAAAAAATATATTTAAATAGTATTATTATAATGGTTACCACAACTAAAAATACGAAAAAAAAACAAGATAAACCGAAATCAAAGGAAAATAAACCAAAAACCAAAAAACCAAAAACAACAAAACCAAAAACAACAAAACCAAAAACAACAAAACCAAAAAAAGAAGTTCCAAAAAAACCAAAAGGTCATTATTCTTTAACAATTGAATGTTTTAAGATGTCAAAGAAAGAATAAATAGTATATAAACATAATTGAGTAATATATAATTATATTATTTAAGTGATGTTTACTGATTTGTGGGTCGATAAATATAAACCAAAATCCTTAGATGAAATTACAGGTAATAAAGAAATTATTAATCGTTTAAAAGTAATTTCAAAAAGTCGTAATTTGCCAAATATGATTTTTTCAGGTATGTCAGGTACAGGAAAAACAAGCAGTGCTTTATGTTTAGTAAAGGCAATTTATGGTGATGATTTTATGAAAAGGGTTATAGAATTAAATGCGTCAGATGATTTACGAAAAATAGATGTTGTAAGGGATAGAATTGATAATTTTGTTAAGAAAAAATGTGGTGATAAAATAGTTATATTTGATGAAGCAGATAGTATGACAAATCAAGTACAGCATACATTAAGATCTATAATGGATCGATATTATAAAACAACAAGATTTATTTTAATATGTAATAGTTTATCTAATATTATAGAATCTATTTTAAGTAGATGTTTAATAGTTAAATTTTCAAGATTACAAAATAATGATATTAAAGATAGATTAAATTTAATTATTGATAATGAAAAAATAGATTATACAGATAAAGGTATTGATGCGATTTGTCTTTGTTCTCGTGGAGATATGAGAATGATTTTAAATAATATTCAAGCAGTTCATATTGGTTTAGGAAAAGTAACAGAAGAAAATGTTTATAAAGTTATAGATGTTCCTCATCCAAAAGTTATAAAAGATTTAATTGAAGTATGTTTAAAAGGTAATATTAATCTTGCGATTGATATGTTAACAGAAATGCATAATAGTGGATATACACCAATTGATATTATCGAAACAATTTTTAATATTTGTAGTACAACAGATTTTATTCCAGAAGTTAAGAAAATTAAATATATAAAAAAAATTTCAAGTTATCATATTAGAATCGCAGAAGGTTTAACTACATTAAATCAATTAACTGGTATTGTTGCTGAATTATGTTCAATTTAATTTATGATTAAATAACGGTTCTTTTTATATATAAATTTATCGTAATTGGTATATATAAAGAATGAAATTTTTATCTTTTGATGTCGGTATAAAAAATTTAGCATATTGTATTGTAAATTATGAAATAGAAAATCCTTCAGAATTTAAAATAGATGAATGGGGTATTATAAATTTAATAGAAGATGAACAACAACAATCACATGAACAAGAAAAATGTAAATGTTTTAATAAAAATAAAAAAATTTGTGGTGGTAATGCAAAACATTATGCTAAAGTAAAAAATAAACTTTTATTCTATTGTAATAGACATTTGATAGAACATCAAAAATTCATGCAATGGTTTAATCCAACAGAATTTCATCAAAATTATGATAGTGAACATATTTGTTCTTATGTAGGAAAAAAACCATGTGAAAGAAAAGCAAAATGGTATTATTTAAATAATGAAAATAAAGTTTATTTATGTACTACACATAAATCTAATTTTTTAACAAAGGAATTAAAATCAACCCAACCAAAAAAAATAAAGAAGGTAAAATGTAATAATATTCCAATTGAAAAAGTATTTTTAAATATGACAAAAATATTAGATACTAAATATAAACATTTTTTACAGATTCCTACCGTTTTAATTGAATTACAACCTGTTTATCTAGGACCTAAGATGAAATCTGTATCTAATCATTTATTTTCATATTTTATGATAAGAGGTATTGTAGATAAAGAATTAAATAATACTTTAACTCATTATATTACATATATGTCAGCAAAATCTAAATTAACAATTGATGATGAAAATAATGTTGATATTATGACAAAAGATAAAAATCAAAGTCAAAAATATAAAATACATAAACAAATGTCTCAAGATTATACCAGAAAATTACTTCAAAATGATCCATTTAATTTAGAATATTTTAATTCTCTATCAAAAAAAGATGATCTTGCTGATGCTTATCTTCAATGTATTTATTATATTTTACGAAATATTCGTAAATAAATATTTTAAATTGATATATATATA
>Ga0315316_10002236_pt1 | contig 13866 bp, 16 predicted proteins | sample M160m3416metaG_FD_203702 | JGI IMG/M metagenome (GOLD analysis project Ga0315316, IMG submission 203702) | Ammonia-oxidizing marine archaeal communities from Monterey Bay, California, United States - M1 60m 3416 | ecosystem: Environmental > Aquatic > Marine > Intertidal zone | place: USA...
CCACATCATAGTGCATAATAGGTGAGGGAATCTGAGAATTTACCTGCCTCATGGCTACTTGTTGATGAGGACTAAGGTTTAGAATGGGTTTGGTAATCAAATCGAACTGCTGTCCTAACTCGGAAACAATACCACGATTTGCACTCTCGACAGGAGTGGATTTCAGACTGTCGGATATAGTTTGATTCAAATCCATAGGAAAACCTCATCACTATGAAGGGGTTTGACTATAAGAATGTATGCTCATCACAACGGCGGGTTATGTTTATAGGGAACAGAAGGGTCGGAAGACTTGTGATTCTATCGAGTGTCGTGTGGTCGTTGGTAATATTTCAACGGTCTTGGAAGAAAAGTCTGTAAAAATAGGTCATTTGATATGAATAGAACGCAAGGCTTAAATAGGGTATAGCCACTAAGAGATAGTAGGTAACGCACATGGAACGGGAAAGAAACATTTACTCAGACAGCGATATGTGGAACAGAGGAGAGGAAACTCCTGTTCCTGAAACAAGAGAAATTTCAGATTCAGGTGAGCCTGAGAATTACACTTGCGAATGTGGAAACACTAATAATGAGGATTTTCACACCGATGATAACAAAGGAGAAGTGTCGTGCAACCAATGTGGAACGCTTATTCTCTCCAACATGATTGACCCGTCTGCACCAACTCGGAGATTTAGTTCCTCCGACCCTTCGGTGGATAACGCACATTACGGCGCACCTGCAAGTAATCTATTCGCGGATAAGGGATTGCGAACTACATTCAATCCAATGGAAGCCAATAGGAAAGACAGGCAGAAGTCCTTCATACTCAAGAGGATAAATCAACAGACTGTCACCAACAAAGAGAGAAACCTCGCGGTGGCTCTTAGAGATATTGAAAGAGTCATAAGCAGAGGTGGTTTAACCAAGTCTGTCCACCAAGAAGCAGTTAATGTCTATCGTGATGCGGTGGACTTGCAGTTGATTAGAGGCCGAAGTATCGAAGGTATGGTCGCCGCATCAATTTATACTGCTTGCCGAATCAGGGGCGTTCCTCGTTCATTGGATGAAGTTGCTGACTTGACGCGAACAGGGCGTAAGGAAATCGCTCGGAATTACAATACTTTGAAGAAGAACATTGTTCGACTCAAGAGAATGCCTCCTACTACTCCTGACCAATACCTCAAGAGATATATCTTTGCCTTAAATCTCTCTCTTAAGGTGCAGAACCGAGCGAATGACTTGTTGAAGACTTGCTTTGATGGCGGAATGAATCAAGGGCGGAATCCTATTGGTGTAGTAGCGGCTTGCATCTATATCGCTTGTGTTGATTGTGATGAGCGAAGAACTCAAAGACAAATCGCTCGCGAGTTGGAAATAACAGAAGTGACTATTCGCAACCGCTACAAAGAAGCGATGGCTATCCTTAACGCACAAAAGGTGAAACTTGAAAAGGATGAAGACAGGTCGAAGTCAAATGAAGAAAACTGACCGTATTATCAAAGTCAGCCGCGAGGCTTCACGCAAATCGGATTGCCATATTGGAATGAGTGCAGTTATCGTGAATAAGAGCCGAGTTATTTCTGTGGGCTACAACCGTAAGACCTTTCCCCGAAACGGAGTGACTTCGATTCACGCTGAAATGGATGCTTTGAATCGCGCCCCATCGAAGGCTCTCAAAGGAGCGACTATGTTTATCACAAGATATGGACATAAGGACAGGTCTGGAGGGTCGCGTCTTGCCGCGCCATGCAGAGAATGTAGTGAAGAACTTCGGCGAGCCATACAAGAGAATGGATTACGAAGTGTCTATTACACCACCAATCCTGATAATCTTGAAGGTCAAAAAGTGGAGTGGGTGGAATGGTCGCCTACGGAAAAAGGCTACCAAAGGCCAAGACATTCCATTTAGACCAGCAGTTCTGAGAATTCTAATTCAGCATCAGAAACTTCAGGTGCAATAGTGTTTAGACCACTCCACGCTCCAGACAATCGTTCCCAAAAACCTTGCTTCGGAGAGGATTCCAGAGGATTAGTCGGGCTACTCTGACTTTGAGCATTAGTTTGCATGGCGTTGAAGGCTACGGAAGAAATGTCGAATGGCGAATCGCCAAGCATCATCCCTATGCCTCCGATGGCGTTAAAGTTTTAATGAGTTTCACGGCGGCGGCTATACCAAAAATTGCTGTTAGTCCAAAGACACTTTTTCCTAATGTGGTTAATTCCCAATCGCCCGTTTCTCCATCAAACAATGCCCCTGCGGGATTCTTAACAAACTCAAAGAAATCCGAAAATATCTCCACCATATCTTTGCCTGTTAGAAAACCAATAACACTCATTACAGTCCAAGCGACTCCTACTGTTAAACTTAACCAACCAATGTTCTTTGCCGCGCCTGTCGCAGATTCCAGATTTTTAACAGTCATGGAATCCCAGACCTTTCCAAACCATGCTCGACCACCATCAGCCTTATTAAAATGGGGTTCAGCCATCTCTTTTGTGGCCGCTTTGCGTTGAGCAGGTGTTAGTTCATCTATCCCTTTGAAGAAAGCGGTATCATCAGGAAGTGCTTTTTTAATGTTCGATTGAATCGAAGGATTTTCCTTGTAAAACTTCTTCAATGCGGCTCGTCCACCTGTATCATCCGCATACATATTTCTCATTAAGACATCGAACTCTGCTGGACTATCTCTTGCCATTATCACTAATGCGTCATTCACACTATCATCACTCATCTTTCCGAGTCGAGAGGAGAATGTTGTTTTTGGAATTGCACCCGATTTTCCTAATGCGTCTTGAATTAAGGCTCTATTAGTTCCTGCTAATCCATCTGAAGGCAAAGTTCGGATTGCCGATTCAAGAAAGGATTTACGCAAACCTGCACCGATTGAATCTTTAGTGGCTTGTTTAAGAATAGAACTTTTCAATGACATTTCTTCACACCCTATGCTTGGGGTGCGTCATCTGATTCTTCAGAAGGGGTTTCCGAATCAGGAGCGTCATCCCCGTTTATCTTGGAGTTAGACCAATGACGGAAAGCCACGCCTGTAAAGAAAGCGGCGGCGACACCCATCATTCCTCCATAGGAATCTATGTCTTCTGCTCCGAGATTCTGAGTAACGCCGTGTCCGAGTGGTGCTTCAACCCTTACGCTATCCACACCTTCATAATCAGTAAGAGTAGCGAGGTCGCCTCCAAAGGCTTCAGGGTTGTCTTCAGCAGATGCGCCGAAAGGAGTGTAATCAGTTTCTTCAGTTATTGCGCCTATGACTTCACCCATTCCATCAGGCTTAAAGGTTTCCTCCATATATGATTCTGCGCCCATATCATCACAACCACAAGCCGCGAAGGTTTCAGCACATTTCACACAAGATTCTGCGGAAACACCGAATGGAGTGAAATCGGTGGAAGGAGTCATCTGACCCATAACATTTCCTGTTCCTTCGGGAAGAACCATACCATCCCAAACCTCGACATCTTGAACTGCAAGGTTCTCAGCCGCATAGCCAAAGCGTGTGTAAGGAGTTCCATCGGAAGTCTGTCCTACGATAGCACTCTCGTTAGGCATTGGGTCTGCGGATTCTTCCGCCGAAGCACCGAATGGTGTGAAGTCGGTTTCAGGTATCGCTTGTCCTACGATAGCACCGCTTCCTGCTGGAATGTTCATTCCATCCCAAATCTCGACATCGGCAACTGCAAGGTTTTCTTCTGCGGAAGCACCGAATGGTGTGAAGTCAGTTTCAGGAATCGCTTGTCCTACAATAGCACCGCTTCCTGCTGGAATGTTCATTCCATCGTGAATCTCGACATCGGCAACTGCAAGGTTCTCGGCCTCAAAGGATTCTGCCTTCATATCAGCCTTGCCAGATACAGGAGTTGGGTTTATTCTCTCGACTGAGAACTCGGAAGCCATTTCTTCCATGCTAAACGACTCTGCGGCGAAAGGAGCATCACAGGAGCGTAGTTTCTCAATTCTATCCTCGATAAATTTCTTGGCCTTTTCCTTTGCTCCCTTGCTCGATTTGTAAGTTTTTACCCCGTCCACATAAAAAGTCAAGGCCATTCCATCATCACCACCAAAGGCGACAGGGAACTTTCGACTCTGAGCAGGGAATTGCAGATTAACTTTTGCTCCATCGGGAGTAGCGAGAGCCACCGTTATGACCTTCAAAGTTGAGTCTTCCACATCCATTTCGTCTTCAAGAATGTTTAAGCATTGGTAGCCTAAATCGTCAGTTGTATCTATTTCATAGTAAAGCCCGCAAGGGAAGTAAGTTTCACAATTGCTCTCACTTGCTTTCCCCTTTCCAACAACTTTAGCCTCACTAAAATCGGCATCACGGTCATTGTTCCAAATATCATCAGAATAAAGAAGAATTGCGGAATAAGTCTTGGACATCTTTACACACCTACCTTTATTTTATCGTTCAACTATAAGAATACTTACTTACGCCTCAATTTCAAACTGTCCATTCCACTTCGGCTTGCGAGAGAGATGCTTTGGTCGCCATAACCAAATATATCATAATCCTGTTGCCACTCATGGCGTGACTTGGTTTCTGTTCCGTTAGTGTAGTAACGGTCATTATCAGGAGTGTCCATCATAAAGGTGAAAGGAGAGTAAATCAAGGGGCTGTCCCGACCGTAAGAAAGGTATTGGCCTTTAGGTGTAACCACACTTCCTGCATCATCAATAACCGTTGATACGATGGAATTGGTTCGCGGTTCAACCAGAGGATAGGTAGGCATTTCGTTATTGTAACCGACCTCCTCCCAACTCTCGGTGTGAGGTTGGCTTAGGTTTAACTCAGTTAAAGTTTCTAATCCGTTTGGAACTCGGCCAGCAGGAAAGAAAGCCACAGGAACTTCTTCCGCACTAAATTCTCCGACAGGAACGCCCCCTGCGGGCATCGCGTATGACCCTGCAACTGCCGTTCCAGATAGTTCCACAGGATTCCCCTCATGGATTCGATAGGGAAGGTCTAAGATGCGGGCAGGGCCAGAGCCGAATGCCTTATCATAGTTTAATGTGGTTAAAGCAGGACGACTGTATAGGGGAGCATCAGTAGGCAAATGAGCCTGTCCTTCAAAGACGAAATCTCGGTAAAGAGAACCTTGCGCCCCTTCGTAAAGCGCGTAAGGGATAATGGTCTGAGCCGCAGTAGCCGCATACTTCATACGCTCTGCGTCAGCAGGAAATACATCAGAAGATTCCTCAGTCTGTTCGGCTAACATATCTTTGGAAGCCGCTTTGGAAACCACCCAATAACCTCCTCCAACAGAGGCGGCCAGAATAAAAGCGTTCTTCAACATCGCCTCTCTCGACATAACAATCACCTTCACTTGTCGGTTTGACTATAAGAAGGCTCGGTTTTACCCTGTAATCCTACCTTCCGAAAGGCGACATCAGATTAACACTCGTAGTGGCTATTAAATCCCGCACAGGAATATCCAATTCTTGCTCAGGGAAAGCGTTACTCGCTGTCCTCAACATGGTATTCAACTTAAAATCGCTGATTAAAGACGGTTTAGGGGTTTGTCCAAAGTTCTCAGGAGTCATCCCTGCGGATGATGCAGTTCCCTCTGGTTTAATGGAAACAGGGTTAACAATACGCGGGTCACTTTCGGCGGCCATATTGAAATCTTGAGCCGTTTTACCTGTGCGTCCTATAACAGACATTAAAGGACTGACTGAACCGTGTTGATGATACTTGCGTATCTCATCGTCTGCAAAGTCCTCATAAGATTGAACCCCTTCATCAAATGTTATGACCCCGCGAGGGCGGTCTTCATCTCCAAGAGGTAATAAATGGTCAATATCGAAAAACTTTCCACTTCTCTCCACCATCCTATTCACCTCTGTTACTGCTGTTACCCAAGAAAGGGCTAATTTAATCATAGACATAGGAAATAGTGGTATCATAACATTCACTTCCTTGTCTTACGACCTCCTTATTCTCCTGTCACCTTTTGATAAATTAAGCCTAAAACTCCTGCGATTACTCCGAAGCCAATGGAAACGGCAGTAAAACCGACAGCCATCCCTGCTCCGACTTTAACCCCTGTCTTGAATTTACCTGCATCAGTTTCAGGCAATACCCATCCACGAATACAGTTCGGACACTCTCGCCCCAATGTCGCCGAATCAGGTGGAAAGTAGTAACCGTAACCTTCGCAGACATCGCAGACTTCAGCAATATTCTGAGTGGAATCGGTGGTGATTTCTATTGGGTATGGCTTATATCCCATTCCGCCTTTCAAGGGGGTGGGTTTGGATAAATCCTGCCGTCTTCGCGCCTGTTGAACCGCCTCTTTTTCAACCATATCCCTCGTTGCTTTAACTCCTCCAAATTTCATAGTGCTTAATCCCTCCTTTTCGTCATTTCTTCGTAAGCGAATCCTGCTGACCCGCCGAGAAGCCCCATTACAAGAGCCACACCTGCTATTCCAGCACCGATACCTAAACCTGATTCTAATCCTCGCTTGAACAAACTCGGTTTCTTAGGAATGAACCACCCACCTATGCAACCATCTGCATCGCAGACAATATCCAATTCCTCGTTCCAACCCCACCCTTGACAAGTAGGACAGTCTGCGGTTTCTGCGTGGAGAGGCACAGCCATGAGTGATTTAATGTATCGGGAAGCGTCTGAACGGTTCATAGCCTTATCAATACGACCTCCGAGTTTCCTAATGCGGTATCGTTGTCGCTCGCTGATAGGCATATCGTAAGAGGCGAAGGATTCTGCATTTATTTCTTTTCCATCAGGATGATACACGCAAGGTTCATTCTTTTCATTCCACCAACCACATTCGGTTAATGCCCCATCTTTCCAAACCATTACAGAGCATGGTGTTTCAGCCCCGAAGGATTCTGCACCATAAACACCACACCTCTCACAAACAGATTTGCCCCTCATAGGATGATTACTGTCTATTCCTATTCCCGTATATCCATTCATTCTATTACCACATGAACAAATGGTTGTATCTGAATCATCTTCCACATATACATCATTTTCCTTTCCACAACTACTACAAGTTGCATCTTGATAAGCACTCTCACCAAATATGTGTGAGCATTCATTAGCCTCAAAGGATTCTGCATATTTACCTTCTCCATCTGTTCTAATGAAATCTCCACCTACGGCTTCATTAGTTTCATTTTGAGTTTTCATCTTTCCGTAATGAGTGGGTTTAATGCGGTATGACCTTTCCCACTTGTCTAATCCAATAGGTAAGGTGAAATAGTCAATTTTACCGTCTTCATCAATCATCATTTCCATGAAGTCAGGGTCATCAACATCAAGAGTTTCAGTTCCAACCCCTACCATCATTGAACCGTCAGCCAAATCATAACTTGAAGCAATCAATTTTTTACCATCCATTTCAGCCCCGAAGGATTCTGCATCATAAATGGAGTATTTATGCCTCTCACTTCTTACCCCTAATTCTATATCTTCATCATAACATGACTTACATAACCAATCCCAATTATTATTCCAAGATGAATCTTGGGCTATAAAACCGCACCCATCTGGGCCGCAAACAGCAATTCCACAATCACCACATTTCTGATATTCTGTGTATTCTTTTGTTACATCCCTACAAGTGGGACAGTTATCATTTTCAGCACCGAAGGATTCTGCGCCATATTTGGCCCTTCGCTCTCGTCTTTCCTTTTCTTTCTTCCTGAGCCATGCTTTCTCTCGATTGTCCGAATCCTGTTTTTCTTTGCGCCTTTGTTCTTCCCTTGAGGGAGAAGCATATCCAAGTGGATATTCCTTCGCTATCCATTGATACTCCCCAAATGCAGGGAGGGTAATAGTGAAAGTCTTGGTAGGTGGAGTAGCATATTGAGTTTGGTAAAATCCTAATCTCGTTTTATCCCCTGCACTCTCCGTCAATCGCCCATCAGGATAAAGGGATTTCAAATTATCAAAATACTGCTTCACAGTCGTTGCCGTATTGACATATTTCTTCTCCACCCTTTGCTTTTGACGACCATACTCATCCGTTATCTGCTGTATCAGACTTGGAATTTCAATAACCCAGAATGTGCCTTTGGCATTCTCCACGATTAGGGTTGGGGCAGAGGGATTGTGGAGTCCAAGCCTTGCTCCTATCAAGACTTTGTGCTTGCGGTGAGCGATGTCCCGCACAACCCACTCCTGAAGTGATTCATCGCTCTCCGTGTAACTACGACACCAAGTAACGAAGTCCTCTTTCCATATCGCCTGTCTGTCGTGATACTCCATAGCCGAACCTAAAGACTCCTCCTCAATCGGCTTTGGTTTATTCTGTGTTCTCGCATAGTAATCCTCGACAGTTTCGTAAGCACCCCACATCGGCCAACCCCCATCTCCACCTGTTTGTATGGTCATCCCTGCAAAATTGATTTGCCCAATATCTGTGCTTACTTTTCCAAACTCCTCATTGAATTGGTCAGGAGTTAACTGCTCATCTTGATGAATTACGGTGTAACCGACAGGTTTTTGAGAAGGGGCAGAGGAGTCATAAATACGAAAAATATCATAGACTCCATCACGCCATTTAATCGCCCGATTAAATCCTATGATAAATCCATCCCACGCAACAGTTTCCCCAATTTTCGTTTGTTGTTGAACCATTCAATCACCTCATGCCCTCAAGATTGCGAGGAAGTCCTTGCCTTTCCACGCCATTATTGCGAAACCCAGAGCCGCCGAAGCCATTACGCTTCTCTCAGCATCATCAGGGAAGAAATAGGAGTCCTCAAAAGCGGTCACGGCTCGCCAAAGCGAAACCGCACCTATGAAAACGAAGATTCCGTCTGCAAGACCGAATTCAGGTTCATCCGACATCATATCACTCTCAGTTCTCATCATCCGAAGTCAGCGTTGAAACAGCGTTCATAGCAAACCCACTAATGATAAGTCCTGAGATTATACCTAAGACTGAACCGAAGCCTTTAGCGATACCATCTGTTATAGACTCTGCTCCATACATTCCTGAAGGAGCGTAATCCATATTGGCTGTGAACTGTCCTACGACATGACCATCGCCAGCAGGAATTGAATCGTAAGTTTTAACCACTCCTCTTTGAGTAGTTGTTGCCCCTATTCGTGTTGGGACATGAGGGCCAATTTCAGCCCTCTTTAATGACTTTGCGGAAACTCCCTTACGAGCCGCTTCCGACATAATCTTCTTGCCGTATTTCTTAACGCCTTGTTTGTAAGCCACCGCCGCACCGACTTTCTGGGCTTCCTTATCAGACATACCCTTTTCCTCGTATTCGTCAGCAACCTCGTCCTCTAAACGGTCAAACGCTGATTCTGCGCCGAAGGATTCTGCATCCCACAAATGAGGACATGATTCTCGGCAACAATCATCACAAGAAAAACACTCATCACAATTTAGCCAACCATCATTCCAAAATTCATCACATTGAGGACAACGCTCACATGAACAGCCGTCAAAAGGACTATTACATTTCAAGCACACATTATCTTCTGTCCAAGTTTCTGCTTCTGCGGAGAATGATTCTGCCCCTCTCAAGTCAAAGTCCTTGAATTGGCACATCCCTATGAATTCTTCTGCGGGAAAATCAAATGAAACATACGCCTCTTGCCCGCACTCATCACAATAGATTCCAAAAGTTCCATATACTGTTTCATAATCATTCATCAGAGAGTTCTCCTTAACAGGGCCACCCATCCACCTGTGATTACCATATTTTCCTGTTTCCATACTTTGACATTTTCCTTCAGCCGCGAAGGATTCTGCATCCCATGAGGCAGGAAGCATATCCACAGCCCAAGCATCAGTTAAAATAATGGTCTTGCTCGGATAGGAACTCAAATCCTCTGAATACAGTTCTGTGAGTATAACCTTTATCATACCGCTACTTGGAAATCGTGTTCCACCCATATTCCTCCATAGAGAATCATTTTTAAGACACTTACGAACTTCCGCAGGAGTAGCACTTTCACAAATAATACGGGTGAAACCCCCGTAAGGCTGGCTTAAGCGACCATCTCCACCGCTTGACCCGAAGCCAATGATGGTAAATGTTTCACTATCTGCACCCCTAATCAGTTTCCTGATGTCGTCCTTGAGAGAATCGTGGATGAGTTTTCCATCTGCTCTCTCCACACCTGTTGAACCTGATAGGTCTATGAAAATTAAAGTGGAAGAACTTGCTGAACCTTCAGCCGCCATTGTAGGAGTGTCGGAAGGTGTGTAAAGCCCCTTTTTCAAAGGACTCACTCTTGGGTCTGGGGGAAGTGGGCTGGAATCAGCCTTGAAATCAACTCCGCCAATCTCTGCATTCTCTCTGGGTAAATCCAAAGCGGGACTATCAGCAGGAATGTGCAAACCGTCCGTCAAAGGACTTACTCTTGGGTCTGAAGGTATGGGCGCGTCTTCTGCTCGCTTACACGCGCAGTTTCCTCCACACGCACAGCCCATCTTCTCACCTATTCGTCTTTCCTTCCTGCAAGGGAACTCATCATTCCGCCAATCCAACCCGCGAAGGCCAGACCGCCGATGACTCCGAGTGTAGCACCCATTCCCATCTTGAATCCGCTTGTAACATCGCCTTCAGCCGCCGCCAAAGGAGCGTAGGTATTGTCGAGAGTCATTGAACCGAAAGCCCTTCCATCGCCTGTGGGATAGAAACCGCCAACAGCGTTCTCAAAGTAATCGGCATTCTTATCCATAGTGCCTACGCGAGAGTAAGCCCTCTTACCACTTGACTTCTTCATGCCCTTCGACTCATCTCTCCTGTCCTTGTAGGATTGCTTCATCTTGGACTCCCTGCGGGACATTCCAAGCGACTCATCGAGTTTGTCGTCATATCCTTCGGCTGAAACACCGAAAGGTGTGAAATCTGTTTCTGGAACGGCTTGTCCTATGATAGAACCTGTTCCCTCTGGAAGAACCATACCATCCCAAACCTCGACATCGGCAACTGCGAGGTTTTCGGCAGACTTATCCATAGTGCCTACGCGAGAGTAAGCCCTCTTACCACTCGCCTTCTTCATGCCCTTAGACTCGTTTCTCCTGTCCTTGTAGGATTGCTTCATCCGAGAGCCTCTGTGGGACATACCAAGTGACTCATCGAGTTTGGCATTGTAACCTTGTGCGGAGAACTCTGCTTCTTTCTCATCGCCCATCTGACCAAAACCTTGTTGTTCATCTTGGTCTTTCGCCTTTCGTGCGCGGTCTTGTGCGAGGCTTCTGCCTACATCCACATTGGAGATAAACTCTCCACCTGCGTTTCGCGCCACATATCTATCTCCAAATCGCTGTCTTTTGCCGTATCTTCTTACCATAGGAACACCTACTCTGTTGTTATGAAGCGAATTGACTATAAGAAGTCTTGCTATTCAAGCCATTAGAAAGGATTTCTGGCTTTAGTCCTTGAATCCGTAACCAAGAGCAAATCATTGGGTTTGTAACTTGATGTTTCGCGACTCACAGGGGCTTTACCTTTAACGGCTTTGTAGTTGAAAGCGTTACGCGCAGTAACAGGAGTTGAAAGTTTTATTCCACGATAGGAATCAGTATTGCGATACATATCATAGACGGATGGCCCGATAGAACCTGTGCGGCTTAAACTGTAAGAATCAGCCAACTTCTCTTGATTGATGAAATGTTTAACTTCGTTTCCATTATTGTAATAGGTCGCACCTTCTCCGAAGATAGAGCCTTGTCCGTTAGGGCCAACCTCAGTCGGGTCGTATTCAACGGTGGAAATGGTATCACGCAAGTTTTCCATAATCTTCTGTTGGCGATTAAAATACCTGTCGCCCATTCCCTCGTAGTCAATTTCCACAGTTCTGAGATGAGCCATAATGATTCCTCACTCCACACTAAACGGTCAGACTATTTTATGCTTTGGATTCCCAATAAGCCAGAATCCCACCGAGAACAGCACCCATACCAATCATTCTCTTAGTATCAGAAGGCAGAGTAAAGCCTGTCGCCCCACCCTTTTGAATATCTCCTCTGTGTCCAAAACCACTCCTCGCAGGGGTCTTAGACTTGTTTCTGCGGTCAGCCTTCAAACTTCTCCCCACACTTACATTAGAGATAAACTTGCCTTTGGTATCTCTGCCGACATAGCGGTTTCCGAAGCGTTGTCGCTTACCGTATTCAGCCGACAAATTCTTGCGATGAGATTCCCAACAAGTATCACAATAAATAGTATTCTCCATTAGACCACTTATACTACAATCTTCACATTCTCGGTCAGCCCCGAAGGAACTTCTCTCAAAGTCATCCTCTGTAATCTGGTCGAAGACCTCTTGAGTGAACTCAATCTCTTTGTTAATTTCATACTCTGCGGTTGTGATATGAAGACCTTCTCTCTGTGTCCTACGCACGATGTTCAACGCTTTGTGTAGCCCTCTGAGTTCTGACACGACTTCAAGGACGATTTCGTGATGCTCGGTTGCCTCAACAACGAAGGATTCTGCACCTCTGACTTCAAGGTTCTGATGGCCTGAGTAGTTAAGGCTGGCTTGGTTAAAGTCGCCGTGAATAGCGGAACTCTCTGCGAGTTCCTTTCCAGAGAAACTGCTAAGTGCTGTGTCGCCCTTGATAGGCATTAAAGCACCCGCGCCCGCGTATGGGGCATTGAAGGTTTTTTCTCTTGGCTTTAGAATTCTTACAACTTCTGCGGCACAATAACATCCTGCACCACAATTGGCTCTCCTAACAACATATTTTTTCCCATTCTTGAGATTCTTGATAGTTATGGTTTGTTTATTTTGTTGTGAAGGGAGTTTATCAAATTTAGCCATATCTTCTTGACTAATATTCATTGTAATCCTTTTTCCACTTTTAGTATTTTCATAAGGTGTAAAGAGCAATCCTTCCGCATTGAAGGTTTTTTCTCTTGGCTTTAGAATTCTTACAACTTCTGCGGCACAATAACATCCTGCGCCACAATCGGCTCTCCTAACAACATATTTTTTCCCATTCTTGAGATTCTTGATAGTTATGGTTTGTTCATTTCGATGTGAAGGGAGTTTATCAAAGTTAGCCATATCTTCTTGACTAATATTCATTCTAATCCTTTTTCCACTTTTAGTATTTTCAAAAGGTGTAAAGAGCAATCCTTCCGCATTGAAGGAGGCTTCACTCATCAGACTCACCCTTCAGAAACGGCCCACGAAGTTTATCGGGTAAGCCGTGTCCAAAGAGTCCCATATACATGAAAGCGATTCCAGCGAGTAAAGCCGAATGCTTCAAAGCAATATCAGTTTCTTGTCCATAGAGTTTCATAGCACCTAAGCCAACCAACCCAATAATAACGGAATGAACAGCCATATCAGGAGTGGATTCTCCAATCATACTCTCAGCATTCCAAGCGTAGTCAGAACGGTCAATGTAATCTCCACGCCCACCACCCACGCGGTCAGCGTCTTGATAAAAAGGCTCTATAACAGGATAACCCTTGTGATATGTCTGTGGCATTTTCGTCATCTCCTTCAGGGTTGTATATCAGCATTATCCACTTCAGCCTGTTCCTCTTGTTCCTCGTCTGCGCCGCCTGTGTAGGCAGGACAGACATTAGAGTAGTGACTCTCTGCATCCGACATGATGCCGTCACCAAACAGAATGTAGTTTCCAATAAGGGCCGCCGCACCTGTTCCGACTCCGTAAAGAGCCGAGTCCTTCATATCGTCCTTCTTCCACATGAAGTGTGCCGCACCTGCGCCGAGAACAGCGAAGATTCCGCCGACTTGAAGGCTCTTGTGTAAGCGAGCATCGCGACTGTAAGTTTCAGGGCTTGCGGTGCAGAAATCAGGAGAATCTGCGTTCTCCTCATCTCCTTCAGCGTTAAAGGTCTTAGTGTTTCCACAGCAACTCATTTAATCACCTCAAAACTCCTTG
>Ga0315316_10002237_pt1 | contig 13857 bp, 6 predicted proteins | sample M160m3416metaG_FD_203702 | JGI IMG/M metagenome (GOLD analysis project Ga0315316, IMG submission 203702) | Ammonia-oxidizing marine archaeal communities from Monterey Bay, California, United States - M1 60m 3416 | ecosystem: Environmental > Aquatic > Marine > Intertidal zone | place: USA...
TCCCTTGCTGACCAAGTCCCCCATCCGCACCCGCATCACCTTTAATTCCTGGTGGTCCTGTTGGACCTATAGATCCATCACCACCACCACCGCTCCCCGGTTCCCCCTTCTCCCCCTTTTCTCCTTGCACCCCTTGGTCTCCCTTCTCTCCCTTCTCACCCATAATTCCCTGAATACCTTGGACACCCTGATCTCCCTTTGCACCAAAAAAACCTTGAACGCCGCGATCTCCTTTGTCTCCCTTATCTCCTTTATCCCCCTTTGCTCCTAAAAATCCTCTCTCTCCTTGAGCTCCCTGAACCCCCCTTACCCCTTGTTCCCCTTGATTCCCTTTGTCTCCTTTATCACCCTTAAGTCCTGGTGTGCCTGTTATTCCTTGAATACCTTGCTCTCCTTTGTCTCCGGTCACTCCTGTATCTCCTTTGTCTCCCTTGTCCCCCTTAAGCCCTGGTGTGCCTGTTATGCCTTGAATACCCTGGTCCCCTTTATCTCCGTTGTCCCCCTTAAGCCCTGGTGTGCCTGTTATGCCTTGAACTCCTTGATCACCTTTGTCCCCCTTATCCCCCTTGTCACCCTTGTCGCCCTTGTCACCTTTAAGTCCTGGTGCGCCTGTTATGCCTTGGACTCCTTGATCACCTTTATCACCTTTGTCACCTTTATCACCTTGTTGTCCAGGGAAACCTTGCATACCAAGTGGACCTGATAATCCGCGAGGTCCCACTGGACCAACATTCCCTTGCTCTCCTTTGTTACCCTTATCGCCCACATCTCCCTTATCTCCCTTATCTCCCTTCAACCCTTGAAGACCTTGCGCACCTGTTGCGCCTCCTGGATCCCCCTTATTACCTTTGTCCCCTTTATCACCTTTGTCACCTTTATCACCACCCAATCCTTTATGACCAATAGGACCTCTCTCTCCCAAATCTCCACGAAAACCCTTATCGCCTTGACTACCCTTATCGCCTTGATTACCTCGATGCCCCTGCTCGCCAGGTGGACCGGTATGCCCAGTAATACCATGCATAGTGCGCAAATATTCATAATTTACAAAATTGTTGTTCTGTTCTGGATTGCTGTATCCAATAATGCTATTTTTTGTGATTGTTATTGGCATTTAATATACTATACAATCGCAAAAAATTATTTTCCAAGGATCTTGTCGCGCACCTTTTTCAATTTTTTTGTTATATTGCGCCTTGTGATACGTAACTTCCTTGTAGAAGAAATATTCTTGGGCTTTGGTTTTGCCCATAACTCTATCATATAATACCCAGTAGTTTTGGTTTTAACAACTAAAGTGTCGCCCTGCATCTTAAGTGTTGCTATTCCCTTATGTTGGACAGCCATAATAGCCATAATATCTTTATGAATTTTGAGATGGCTAAATTCCCGTGGCGGTGCTATTACCACCTCAGATGAAGTAATCTTAACTTTCCACTGGTAAAGCTTGTATACTGGATCAGCAGGTGTCTTAGTATGCAGCAGAGATATAAACTCATATAATTTCCCATAAATATATGTATCATTACCGCTAATATACTCTAACTGAGTAATATAGCTTGGCGCAAATGAACCAGCACATTTGGCACAGGCCATACTAAACTCGCGATGCTTAATTTTATATATACCACCTTTATCCGTCTTTATATTTCTTATTTGAACAAGACCACCTATTTTCCATTTATTAATCCATTCATAAGCATCCTTCTTGCTAGTTTTGCATGTTAAAATAATTTCCAGTGACTTATCTTTATTTTTGCGCATCTGCATTTCCCCGCGCTTTGCAATTTTTCTTCGTAATGTCCATTCCATACAATATTTTGTCATAACTAATATATTAGGCTATTTTATCTACAAAATCTAAACTTTCCCATATCGATCGCTCAATTGTATTCAAAAACTCCAAACTGCGACCAGTATCAGCCGTTTCCCGGCGCCCCATTTGACCTCTTGTGAAATTCAATAAAGTATGCACTTTTCCATATTTAATAAATTCAGAGAGCTCTGTTAGCGTATCTTCAATATCTGCTCTCGCTTCATTAATATTTAAATTTTCTATAATCAACTTCGTCTTGTCTGCCATAGTTGTTTTAATTTGTTCTTCATCCTTTGTTGTCAATCCCTCAATTATATTATTATTCACCTTCAATGCTTTATAAAGCAAATAAATTCCAACACCAATTATAAACACCAATCCTAAACATTGTAAATAATATCCCGAAATGCCCAACATATATATAATTAAAATAAATAAATATTGGTATTATGTTCTTTTATATAACAAATACTTTCTAACATTTTTTACGGCCGTCGACGACAGATGTCGCGTTTTTCCATCTTTGGTTACATATGTCAATTCGCTCAAACATGACTTGTCCTCTGTTAACCTCTCAATTAAATGGTACAGCGACCCAAATTGTTTCATTATCGTCAGCGCAGTTACTGAACTAACACCCGGTATCTGACTCAAGATAATGCTGCCTATATTATCAGGCGTAATATTGTTTTTTTTTACTTTTTTCGATACTACACAATAGTCTTTAACTTTGTTCGTTTCTCCGCCATTGTAAAATCCCTGTTTATCTTTTGCTCTATCAAGTTTATCTGCCATCCTTAATATATACTCAGCACTTTCTCTCACATTAGATGTACGCATCAGAGAGAACCCCTTATAATATTGGATACAAAACATCGCCGAATACAAAGTTTTTTTCGGCATTCTCATATACTTTTCATTATAAAAATGTAAGTCACCCTCTATTAAATAAATAATATTATGGTTAGGGGTCGCGCAACTATTCAATCGATATGATTGCTCCTCATAACGACCATCTTTTATACTTGCTGCCAAATCGCGCAACGTTTTTCTCTCAATGATCAGTAATTCTTTGCCACTCGCGTCAGAAATAATTGTATCACCTAAATTGAGTTGTTCTTGTTTTATCACAGGTGATAATTTTAATTCCACAGCCAAAGAAGGTATGAGTTTCTTCAACTCTTTCTCTCGTATATCAATGGTAATTTGCATTTAATAAATAGTTTAAATAAGTTTTTAAATTATTCTAACAATTTAATAAATGATATTAAATATAATGTGACATAATCTAGTATCATGGACACCAAAACACTACTACAAGACGGCGATATCGCAAAGGAGGATGATGAGGAGCTCGTATTTGATCCTTATAATCCAAATAACAAAGTAATTTCCAAGAGACAGGTGGAAGCCATACTCCGCAAATATGGTGTTCCCGACAAAGTGCATAATTTTGAACTTTATAAGCGCGCTTTTGTTCACCGATCCTATGTAAAGCGCCCCCACCTTGAAAATATTGAACGTGGCATTACTCTTGTTGATAAGCCTGTCGATTGTCTCCCTCTCAAGACTAAATCCAATGAGCGATTGGAATTTCTGGGCGATGGCGTTCTGGAACTAATAACTAAATATTATCTTTATCGACGATTCCCTAAGGAAAATGAAGGTTTTATGACAGAAAAAAAGATTGCACTTGTTAAGAATGAATCTATTGGTAAAATGGCTTACGATATGGGGATTAATCGTTGGTATATATTGTCTAAGAATGCCGAAGAGAAGAAAACGCGTACCAATCTTAAGAAACTCGGTTGTCTCTTTGAAGCTTTCCTAGGTGCACTATTTTTAGATTTTAACAAAATTTCTATTAAGGATGATGATAAGTGGTTCGAAAACGTTTTCGTAACAGGACCCGGTTTTCAAATTGCACAAATATTTGTTGAAAGCATTTTTGATCAACATGTGGATTGGGTAAATCTTCTAATGAAAGATGATAATTATAAAAATATCCTTCAGGTTATGATCCAAAAGGAATTCAAGGTGACGCCTATTTATCTTACTATTGAAAATTCACCTGAAGAAGGCTACCACATGGGGGTATATTTAGTCCTTGGTGATTCCCCCGTTCGCCTCTATCACAAAGATTCTAAACCATTTAGTCATTTTAACTCATTTGCAGCAATTCACGGATACTACGAAAAACACAATTTTGTATTTGTGTTCTTAGGTGAAGGAACACATAAAATTAAAAAGAAAGCTGAACAAACAGCATGCGAAAAAGCTATTAAACTTATAAAGACGGCAACGAAGTGAGCAACTCCTTCTCTCTTTTTACATCTATAATTTGATGCTTAAGCAAAGGCGACTTTATGTTATCATTAATGCGCCCACGCTTACGTTTTATCTTTGGAAATTCTTTCAAATACTTTGCGAGATCAATAGTAGGAATTTGGATCGTCATTTTTTTATCCATATAAAAGTATTTATATAAAGTTTAAATATATACTTTTAATAAATGGATCCCACCCTTTTAGAGCAACTCATGAAAAAACCAATAGCGCAAAAACAAGAAAAAGTAAAGATTGTACTACCCGGTAAAGGAGAAGTAGCCATAAAAATGAAAATAGTCGAGAGAAAGCGTCCCGATATTGATATAGCAGCGCTGCGTAAACGACTACAGGCCGTCGGAAAAGTGCACCACAGCGTCGCTGCAGCAGCACCTTCTGTTGAAATAGATATTGAAGAACAAAAGCCAGCAGCACCAGCGGCGGCGGTGCCAAGAAAAACTGCAAAAAAAGAACCATCTACCAAGATCGCGCGAAAACCGAAGTCTATGTTCCCCGGCGAAGAACCTATTGAAGAACCAGAAGCAGACGATCTTGCTATCACTATCGGACGTAGAACAATTGGCACACGCCTGCCAAAAGAGAGAAAGAAAATATTGGTTCGCTCTTCCTCCTATTTTATGAATAATCGTAAAAAATTTATTGAATTCATCACCACACTCTTATTGCCATACCGAAGACAACTTACAGAAGAAGGCGGCGGTGCTTCCTGTGATCGAAAATCAGATAAATTTTCTCTCCTCACTCATCAAAAAATCGTGAGAGACTACATTAACGAATTCACACCATACCGCGGGCTACTATTATATCACGGATTGGGATCAGGGAAAACATGCTCCTCTATCGCAATCGCCGAGGGATTAAAGAGCACGCGGCGCATTATTATCATGACACCTGCATCTCTCAGAATGAACTACATACAAGAATTAAAAAAATGCGGAGATAGTCTTTACAAACTAAATCAATATTGGGAATTTATTAAAACCGAAGAAAAACCCGAATGGGCAACCGCACTCTCTCGCGTTCTCTCACTCCCCAAAAGTTTTATTGATAAACAGGGCGGAGCATGGTTTGTTAATGTTAAACGTAAATCTAATTATGCTCGCCTCAATGCCACACAACGCCGAAGCCTCGACGCTCAGGTATCTAAAATGCTTAATGCCAAATATCTTTTTATCAACTATAATGGCCTTCGAAAAGGACATATACCACAACTACAAGCCAAACTAAAACAACCAAATCTTTTTGATCATTCCGTTGTTATCATCGACGAAGTACATAACTTTGTAAGCCGGATCGTTAATAAAATGAAACAAAAAAAATCACTTTCCATGAAATTATACGAATACCTCAAAAAAGCAAAAGATTGCCGCATTATCTGCTTGACTGGAACCCCCGTTATTAACTATCCAAACGAAATCGCCATCCTTTTTAACATGCTTCGCGGATATATTACCACATTTACACTACCATTGACCATTACTACACAGCAAAAAGTAAATGAACAAAGAATGAAAGCTGTACTTAAAAGTTTAAATGTTCTCGATTATATACGCTACCAAGCTTCTCTCAAACAACTGGTTGTCACACGCAACCCTTTTGGTTTTGTTAACTCCGATAAAGTTGGAGAGAAGACTCGCGACGAGAGAGGCGACTTAAGCGATGATGATTTCTTGGATAATCTAATAGGAGAGCTCGCAAAAAAAAATATTGAAGTCAATAAGAAACAAATTAAAAGACAACAACATACCGCCCTCCCCGATAACTTAGACGGCTTTACCCAATGGTTTATTAATGAGCGGAGTGGAGAACTACAAAATCAAAACATATTCAAAAAACGCATTTTAGGACTAACTTCACATTTCCGCAGTCCACAAGAAGAACTTATGCCCGCTTTCGATAAAGAAACCGATCTACATGTTGTTGAAGTGCCAATGAGTGATTATCAGTTGGGAATTTATGAAGAAGCGAGAGAAGGAGAACGCAAGACAGAATTGGAACAAGCTAAGCGCGCCAAGAAAAGGCGAGCAATGGCCGCTGCCGGCGCCACTGAAGGACTATATGAAGAATCTTCTTCAACATATCGCATATTTTCGCGCGCCTTTTGCAATTTCGTCTTCCCCGGTGAAATTAAACGACCTCTACCGAGAGAAGACGGCGATGTAATGCAAGCAGCACAAGAAAAACTCGACGAAGATATATTGGATAATGCCGATGCAGAACAAAAAATACAAAATATTGATGGTCGGTTTACACCTGATGATGCTGCCGAGCTGAAGGCAACACTTTCATCAAAAGTCGATAAAACATACGAAATTCGGATTCAAGAAGCACTTGCCAATCTAAAGAAACATAGCGCGCAATTTCTCTCCAAAGCAGGTCTGTCCCAACTCAGCCCAAAATTCTTAGCAATCTTAAATAATATTGAAGAAAATAAAGGACTTCACCTTATATACTCGCAATTCAGAACTTTGGAAGGAATCGGGATTTTCCAATTAGTTTTAGAAGCAAATGGATTTGCGCAATTAAAAATAGCAAAAAATGCAAAAGGAGCATGGCATATCTCTCAAACAGAAGAGGAAAAAACAAAACCAAAATACATTTTGTATACCGGAACGGAAAGTGTCGAAGAGAAAGAAATGATGCGTAATATTTTTAATAGCACGTGGAGCACATTACCAAAGTCATTGCAAGGAGATTTGCAAAGTATTGCAGAAAATAATTTCCACGGGGAAATCGCGAGAGTCTTTATGATTACAGCAGCAGGCGCAGAAGGAATTTCTCTCAAAAATGTTCGTTATGTTCATATTATGGAACCCTATTGGCATCCGGTACGCATCGAGCAAGTTATCGGCCGCGCCAGACGCATATGCAGTCACCAAGATTTACCAGAGGAGGAGAGAAAGGTCGAAGTATTTATCTATTTAATGCAATTTACAGAACATCAATTAGCTGAATTAGTATCTAGCGAACTTAAGATCAAAGATATTAGTAAATTAGATAGACAAACCCCCCTAACAAGTGATCAAGCACTTTATGAGATTTCTACTATTAAGGAGAATATAAATAAGCAGATTTTAAAGGCTATTAAAGAAGCTTCTATTGACTGCGCGCTTCAAGTACGTGCCGGCAGCGATAATCTCACGTGTTTCGCATTCACTGACCCATCCCCTGAAGCCTTTGCATATAAACCAGCACTCACAGGGGGCGATGATGATGATCTGGCGCGCGCCAATCAAAAAGAAAGAAAGGTAAAAATCCGCATATTTACATATGGAAACAAGAAATATGCATACAATAAGAAAGATAATGAAGTATATGATTTTGAAAGTTATCAGATTACCAAAACCCAACCTGGTGCAAAACCCATTGTGGTGGGAAAAATAGTTAGTAAGGATGGAAAAAAAATAGTTGAGTTTTTATAGTTTTTGTATTATTTATTATCCAAGTATAATTTATAATGTCAAATTTTGTACGTTTAGCAGTACCGAGACAGCAGGGGATGGACGCGCATTCCATTGTTGTAAATGCTACAAACACCCCATTCGCTGTAGATTCATCACATGCTCTATACATCAAACCCATTAGGGCACAATCTGGGTTTCCAAAATCATTATATTATAACCCAACAAGTGGAGAAATTGTATATGCCGATGTCAGCGGCGGCAGCGGCGGCGGCGGCGGTGGAGGTGATTCTCTGTGGCAGATTTTAAACAACCAAATGGGAGAGTTTCTGGAACCCAGTGGCTCACTGGTTCATGGGGTATATCTGAAAAGCACGCCCGTATTTGGTAATGGCATGAGCGGATTCATGGCAGCGGGATTAGGTAATACCGCCAATGGTTCGCAATCAGTCGCCATGGGATATCAAAATAATGCTGGGGGAAATTTTGCCTTTAGTGCAGGATACCTGTGTTCAGCCTCCGGCGCTTACGCTGTCGCTATGGGTTGCGAGAACACGGCGCTAGCCCAAGGCGATACCGCCATGGGTGCTGAGAGTACAGCTTCTGGAGGAGGCTCTACCGCCATTGGGAAGCAGAATGATGCTACACAATCTTATGCTGTAGCAATGGGATACGATAATGAATCATCTGGTTCTGCTGCTACTGCTATTGGACAGGCAAATACTGCTTCGGCGGATCGCGCCGTAGCATTAGGTTATAATAATACTGCTTCGGCGGAGGGCGCCGTAGCATTAGGTTATAATAGTACTGCTTCGGGGAATCGCGCCGTAGCTATTGGCAATGCTAATACCTCTTCAGGAGAAGGTTCGGTTGCCTTGGGGCAAACCTGTATATCAACGGCCACCGGCAGTTTTGCTGCCGGAAATCAGAGCCGTGCTGGATCGGTGGGTGCCGTGGCTATAGGTCAAGATTGCAGCACTAATGCTGCTTGGCAAGTCGCATTAGGAAAAAGCGCGCATACGTCTGATACTTATCCATTTGTGTTTCGTGATGGCTCAGGAGGCAATGGATGGGCATTTGGATATTCTGCTGATGGGTCGGGTGCCGTTCTGTTTAGTGACAATGGTGGCGCGTTCGTTCCTTTAACTTCCGGTGGGGGCGGCGGCGGCTCAAGTCTATGGGGATACTTCAATAATACCACATTACACCCAACAAGCGGCATTGTAGACAGCATACGACTAGATGGCACCATCATTAGAGGTGCTTCTAACTATGCCTTTATGGGCGGAAATAATAACAATGCTCCCGGAGAATGTTCCATCGCCCTTGGATGCAACAATGACGCTAATGGCGACTACCAGATAGCACTCGGTAAAGATGCAAGCACCAATGATATTGAACCATTTATATTCGCCGATGGCTCAGGAACCAATCGGTGGGCTTTAGGATATGATGACGATGGCACTGGCGCTCTTTTACATAATGGCGATTCTATTGCCAGCCTCACTCTTGCCACCCAAACCATCAATAATACAACCAATATCACTAATATTTCTGGTGATATATTCGATCTTTCCAATGCTGTAACTAATACTATTATCAACATTGCCAATATCTCTGGTGATATATTCGATCTTTCCAATGCTGTAACTATAAATATAAACAATATTATTGATATTTCAGCTGTTGCACACGGCGCGGCGGCTAGCGCAAATTTATGGAAAAAAGTGGGGAATCATTTAGAACCAAGCGGGAATGATATTAGTGGAGTAAATCTACCTGGACACGAAGTATTTCTGAATAGCACTATCATTTTGGGAACCGATAACTCCGGGATTACCATAGGAGGCAACAATAATATTGCCGGTGGCGACTATTCCGTGGCCATCGGATTCAATAATGCTGCCGATGGTGACTATGGCGTAGCGATTGGATGTGATAATACCGCAACAGGAGACTACACCTTATCTGTTGGCTATAATTGTACTTCTACTAATGACTATGAGGTATCACTCGGGAAGAGCGCCACATCAAGTCACATACGGCCCTTCGTATATTGCGATGGTTCTGGCGCTAATTGCTGGTCTTTTGGCTATGATTCTTCAGGAGATGGCGCTGTATTGTTTAACAACGTACCTATAGCAGGCGGAGGAAGCGGAGGCGGCGGGACCAGTAATCCCGGTGCACAAATATCACAGGCAATAGAGAATCCAGTCTATGTTCCTGATACAAGCGGAACCAGCACACCGGTGAATATCTTTGCGGCAATGGACGACGGCGAGGCTGCAGGGAAGATATTAGAGGGCACAGGTATTACCTATACAAACCCCACTCCTGTTGATGGTGTGACGGATGGATCAGGGCAATTCTCCATTGATAGCGGGTACGATGGCACCTTCTATATCGAAGCTAATATCCATCTTCAAGGATTATACCCAATGGATGCCTCTTGCAATATAAGAATTGTTAAAGGAACAACGTATGGTGCCACCGGTGGAGGAGAGGAAATTCTCCATGAAATTCAATGCGGTGTACCCGCTATTTCGAATTACAAGGGCGGCATTGAGCAGTCTATTTCATGCGTTGCTGATTTAGTGGGCGGCAATATCATTACCTTCTGGCTATACAATACTTATCCTACTAATATAGTCGCGGTTGCCGGAACCACAGCAAATATCTTCAAGGTCGGTGGCGGCAGCGGCGGCGGCGGCTCAAATCTATGGAAAAAAGTAGGAAATCATTTAGAACCAAATGGAACTGATATTAGTGGAATAAATCTACCTGGACATGAAGTATTTCTGAATAACACTATTATTTTGGGAACCGATAACTCCGGAATTACCATAGGAAGCACCAATAATTTTTCAGGCGGGGACTATTCGGTGGCAATAGGACTGGATTGTTATGCCAATCAAGATTATCAGTTTGCATTCGGTAAGGGCGCCACTACAAGCGCAACTGAACCATTTGTCTATTGTGACGGATCAGGATCCAATTGTTGGTCCTTCGGTTATGATTCTTCAGGTGATGGTGCGGTATTGTTTAATGGGCAACCCATATCTGGTGGTGGTGGTGGTTCGGGGGGAGGAGGAAATCCAGCAGCTCAAATATCGCAAGCCATTGAAAGCCCTGTGTATGTCCCCGATTCAAGTGGCGCGTCGTCACAACCTATTAATATTTTCGCCGCGGCGCGGGATACCAATGGTATTGTATTGGCAGGCACTGGAATCACATATACAAATCCTACACCTGTTGATGGCGTGACAGATGGTTCAGGACAATTCTCCATAGATAGTGGTTTCGACGGAACCTTCTATATCCAAGCTAACATTCATCTCCAAGGCTCATATCTATTGGATGCATCCTGCAATATAAGAATCGTCAAAGGAACTACGTATGGCGGGACACTTCTGCATGAAATTCAATGCGGTATACCAGCTATTTCTGATTACAAGGGTGGTGTTGAGCAGTCTATCGCATGTATTGCCAATTTGGTCGCTGGTGATATTATTACCTTCTGGTTAGATAATAAGTATCCTACAAATATTGTCGCGGTTGCCGGAACAACTGCAAATATCTTTAAGGTTGGAGGAGGTAGTGGCGGCGGAAGCAGCAGCGGCGGCGGCACATCATCAAAAATCTCGCAAACGATTGCAAATCCCGGATACACCCCTGACTCCAGCGGTGTTTCGACGTCTGCCATTAACGTATTTGCTGCGCAACCTGCTTCATCAGGTATAGTCCTTGCCGGCGAGGGAATTACCTATAGTAATCCTAACCCTGTAAGCTCTGTGGCTGACTTATCGGGACAATTTATACTTGATGCAGATAATGTTGGAACTTTTTCAATTACCTTGAATTTACATTTGCGGGTGCCAGTATTAAAAGATGCGTCATGCAATGTACGCATTGTCAAGGGCACAACATATGGCGGAACCCTCATCCACGAAGTAGCATGTGGTTTAGCAGGCGCTGCAAATTTCAGCGGAGGTTTGGAGCAAACCATCTCCTGCGTTGCCGACCTTGCTGGCGGCGACATCGTAACCTTTTGGTTAGATAATAAATATCCAACAAATATTATCGCTGATAAGGGAACGACAGCTACATTCTTTAAGATTGGTAATATAGCTGGAAGTGGTGGGGGCGGCAGCAGCGGCGGCGGCGGCTCCGGCGGACGCCTTATGGTTTTAGGGTCAACAGTATCATACGATACTGCGGCAAATGTCAATGCCGTGTTTAATGGACCCTTCTCGAATTCTCTGGTCGACGGCGGGCTTGGCTCCAACACATCCGCCCCTGGATTGGTGAGAGGAAGTTTTCCTTCCTGGAATGATCTTGATGGACCGACACAATTCAAGATAACATTAATTGGTGCGGGTGGTGGTGGTAATGGGGTCGTGACACCCACCACCAGCAGAGGCGGCGGCGGCGGCGCTGCAGTAGCATATATAGATTGCAGCAACGAGACTACCTATAACTATTACTTCAACGACCCAAATTGTCAGATTCAATTGGCAACCCGAGGGCAATGCACGTGTCCAGGGGTCGGAACGCGGTATACCACCGACTTATCAGGATGTTCATATGTGTGGGCAGCAGATGGTAGCGGTGCCTCAACATTTTCTTGGTTAGGGACATATGATGTATCAATGGGAGAACGAGCATGGTTGTTTGCTCAGTGCGGTGGCGACGTGCTGGATCCGTCCAGTGGTGGTGCTGGGTACATAGATATATCATACTCGGCGGGAAGAGGCGCCGACCCTGATGTAGTTGGTTTCGGGTATGTTGGAGAAAACAAACTCGCACTATCAAATGGCGAAATGCCAGCATTTAATGGCTTGGGTAGTTGGATGACAGATACAACCGCGGGAAATGGAAATGGTGGGATCGGCGGTGGATGGTATGGAAATGGTGGGCGTTCTGGTCTTCTAATAGAATGGTGGCCTAGCGCCGCCGGCAGCGGAGGTGGCAGCAGCGGAACCGCAGTCATAGTAGCAGGAACGGGGACCGGATCGTCCTTAAGAAAAGACGCTAATAATGATGCTGCCGGTCTCTATTCGGTGGCATTGGGAGGAAACAATTATGCGACGCCTCAAGGTAGTATAGCTATAGGCATAGATTGTTCGGCTTTAGGTATTAGTTCAATAGCGATGGGTGGAGAATCAACCGCGACCAGCAGCTTTGGGATATCTATGGGTAACAAAAATGTAGCATCAGGCAATTATGCGGTGGCAATGGGAAAAGATTGCTCGGCAACCGGAACCTATTGCATTGCTATGGGTTGTAGTAATAGAGCAGATTTGGTACCATGGGGCGGTCCCTGTGCTGGCGCTTCCATAGCTATGGGTGGGCTGAATAGAGCACGTAACAACTTTGATATAGCTATGGGGTATCTCAATGATTGTTGTGGTGGTTCTGCCGTGTGTTTGGGGCAGGAAAATACAATTACCGACGGCGGTGGCGGCGGCGGTGGTGGTGGCACCGCCCAGTCGGCGGTTGCTATAGGGAGAGGCAATCATGCCGCGGGATCTTATTCCGTAGCGATGGGCAAAGGTTGCATAGCAAGAGGTCCTGGCTATACAGATCGCGGTTGCTGCGTAGCAATGGGGTATGAGTGTGATGCATCTGCTATTTTCAATGATGGATGGTTGTTCAATGTGGGCGGTGCCGTAGCAATGGGGGCGAGTTGCCGCGCCTATGGCGGTGCTTCCTTTGCTGCAGGTTATGATTGTTCGGCGCAAGGTGATTTCTCTGTGGCGATGGGTCAATGGTGTGATGCTTCAGGAGATAATTCAGTTGCATTGGGGCGCTATTGTACCACTGAGCCCAGTGGGTTCGCTTCAGTCTGCTTAGGGAATAACAGCACAACATACGACAACGCCACTGTTGCACTCGGGTCGTGCGCGCGTGCTTCTGGGGTGAAAACAATCGCCGCGTGTACCTCGCCGGAGGTGGATATCTCCAATGTTTTCTTTGTCTACAGATCTCGTTTTGGTAATAGCGTTGAATTTGTTGACGCGACAGGGGCGGGGCTGGCGGGGACAGCTGCTGATTTCGGCAGTAAAATTGGTCTTCGATATAGATCAAGTAATGGAGATGCGAGCGAGCTCATTTTCGCTGCGCCTGCGGGGAGTGGGGGCGCCGGTATTGCCACATTGACCTCAGGGACTGGTGTTGCAGCCCCAGCGGCAGTAAGCGCCCTCCCCGATAGCACGCGCGTAAAGGTGACGCTTATTGGCGCCGGCGGCGGTGGGGGGGGTGGTGCGCAATATGGCTATGGTGGTGGTGGGGGAGG
>Ga0315316_10002238_pt1 | contig 13848 bp, 15 predicted proteins | sample M160m3416metaG_FD_203702 | JGI IMG/M metagenome (GOLD analysis project Ga0315316, IMG submission 203702) | Ammonia-oxidizing marine archaeal communities from Monterey Bay, California, United States - M1 60m 3416 | ecosystem: Environmental > Aquatic > Marine > Intertidal zone | place: USA...
GTTTTAACAGTTACATCATACATAGTTACCTCAATATCTAAAAAATTAGTCAAGAACCACTGCCATACATTCCCGGGCTGTGTTCATCATCGTTGTTATCTCATCTTCGCTTATCACCAAAGGAGGAATAAAATAAATCACATCTCCCAGCGGCCTCAAAAAAACACCACGCTTTAAAGCTTCCAAATAAACTTTATATCCCACTCGATTTTCAATTGGAAACGGCTGCTTACTATCGGTGTTTTCTACCAATTCCAAAGCAGCGATCATACCTTGCTGGCGAAACTCTCCACACCACTTCGAATCTTTTGCAATTTGCTGTCCCAATTCTTTCATTAGCCTTATCTTTGGTGTCAACATTGCCATAAAATCATTTTGGCAAACTATTGCTAGAGTTTCATTAGCTACCGAACAGGCTAAAGGATTGGCCGAATAACTGTGGCTATGGATGAACATTTTCCAATTGTTATAATCATCATAAAAAGCAGAATAAATTTCTTCCGTAGTCAAGGTAACAGCTAAAGGAAGGTATCCTGATGTAATTCCTTTTGAAAGGCACAAAAATGTTGGACGAATATCATGCTGACCGCTCACAAAAAGAGAACCAGTTCGACCAAATGCCACGGCAATTTCGTCAAAAATTAGATGCACCGAATGTGAATCGCACGCAGATTGCAATTTCTTCAAATAAACCGGGGGATAAATTTTCATACCCGCTGCCCCTTGAACCAAAGGCTCAACAATCACACCTGCAATATTCTTTTGATCTAATGCCTTTTCCATTGGTTCAAAGCATTCGGCGCTGCAAGTATCACGATTCAAGCCATAAGGGCAACGAAAACAATCTGGCCCTTCGACTTCTAGATTGTCCAATAAAACTTTTTCAAACTTATCTCTGAAAATATCCAATCCACATACTGAGAGTGCACCAAGCGTTTCACCATGGTAACCCCCCTTCAAATAAATAAAACGTGTCTTATTTTCATTTCCAGTCTGCTGCCAATATTGCAAGCTCATTTTTAAGGCAACTTCAACCGATGTCGAACCGTTATCAGAAAAAAAAACCTTACTCAAATTCTCAGCAGAAGCTTTTATAAGGGAAGAAGCTAAATCAATTGCCGGCTGATGCGTTATACCCGCAAACATCACATGCGCCATCTTTTCCAACTGGCTATTTAATGCCGCATTAAGTCGGGGATGGTTGTGCCCCAACAAGTTCACCCACCAGGAAGAGATCGCATCTAAATAACTTTTCCCCTGCCGATCAAACAAGTAGACACCGTCTGCTCTCTCCACCATTAAAGGTTTTATGGTTTCGAAATCTTTGTGCTGGGTGCAAGGGTGCCAGATGTTTTGAAAATCTCGGGCTAAATCTGATTCTGTTTCTCTATCCTGCATTATTCATTTTTTCTTAGAGGTTATAACGCGATGGAGAAAATTCAGGAATTTCATTTTTCCGTAGACCCTTGATAATTGATACCATATAGTCTGCCTGGTTGGGTGTCTGCAAGATTCCATTACGGTAATGCCCAGAAGAATAAAAAATATTTTTATACCTCACACTTTTTCCCATAATAGGCATCAAATCATTTGCAGCAGGACGCAAACCCGTCCACGATTCAATCAACGAAGCATCTTTAATACAGGGAAGGATTTCAGCAGCCCGTTCAATAAGAGTATCAATCACCTTATCTTCAATAGAAGAATCAAATCCTTTATCTTCCATAGTAGAACCAACTACAAAACCGTTTCCTTCTTTCCAAGGTGCAATATATGTCATCATACCGTGTATCGTATAATCAAGAAAGTGATCATCCAATTGCAAACGGCACATTTGCCCTTTAATAGGTTTTAATGGAAGATTTACATCTAGGATCTTTGCCAATTGCGCAGACCAACTACCGGATGCCAGAACAAATTGCCCTCCCCCCACTTTTCCCATATCTGTAACGGCCTGGGACACCGTAGAACCCTTTCGAACAAACCCGGTTACATTAGCTTCTAAAATTTCAACTCCAAGTTTTCTAGAGGCCGACATTAGCGAATCATGAAATTGCCGATTATTAACCTGCCCTTCTCCAACCCACATGATCTCACCACAATCTCTAGATAGAAAAGGAGCTTTTTCACGTATTTTATTCTCATCCCATATTTCATAAGGAATTGATTCCGTTTTAAAAAATTCTTTACGTTCTTCCCAGCTATCTTTAAAAGAAGAGGATGGCATAAGTGATCCTGCTTTCGAAAAGTAAACAGGAACCTCGCTGACCGATGTCAGTTGCTCAATAAATTTAGGAAACTTGTTTAACGATTCGCGACAAAACTCGAAAAAGGGATCGGCGACCTTGCATTCGCAATAAGGAGCCAACATTCCTGCGGCAGCCCGAGAAGCCTGCAGGGAATTGACAGGGTCTCCAAGAATGGCTACCCGAAGTTGTGGATCTCCGTGCTTTAAGAGATAGGCAATACTATGACCTATAACCCCAGAACCTATCACTACTATGTCGAAATCTTTATTATTCATACCCATATCTATTACTTATGTAAATCATCGTTCTTGCTACCATAAACAGAATTATGATATTTTAGAATCTACTAATTAAAAAGCCAAACCCTTTAAATAGAAAGATGGGTATTTTGCCCTAAAAATAACCTTATGAGTGAAGAAAAGGAAAAAGACGCAGCTATAATTGAAACCCGAGAAAAAGTGGGAAAAAGAGTGGATCCTATCCTTAAATATCTGGATGTTGAAAACACTGAGGTTGATAAAAATATCATTAGAGAAAAGTTTATTGATATTTGGGAATATGAAAATGGCGACAACCTATCCGAAGAAGAACAGCACATGTCTTTGATCGCATGCTTTATATACAATGCCCATAATGTTATGGATGAAGCCAATATTAGAATTGATAAAGCAAGGGATTCAATCATCTCTGCATTGAGTAAATGGACTGAACCCAGCAGGACCAAGTTGATTCAGGCAGAGAAGGCATCTGAGAATCCTTTTAAAACTTTTGTGAAAAATCATCAACCGCAAGTAGATGATTCTTATACTTGGAGACACTTCCTTCTCGAACACAAAAAAGCAGATGAAAAGCAATGGGTCTATAAAATGAAAAAGTGCTGGTATGCTGAGTTTTTCATTCGTTTTGGGCGCGTTGACTATATCCAAACAGCTTGTCAGTTCGATAAAATTCCATGGGAAAGCAGAAAAGAGTATGTGGATTTAAAGTTGACCAATCTTTTTGCTAACCTAGGAACTCTTTGCCAGTTCGACTACAAACCTAAAAAAGAATGACACCCTCCAACAGATTCCAATAGCAAACCTATCGGATTGCATCCTCCTACCTCTAAGGCCGTCCGGGAAAATTTAAATTTACCCCTCTAGTAAAAATTAAAACGAAGGAAACTAACTAGTTACTATGATGATTCCAAAAATGGGAATGCAATCCTTCCTATATCAGCTGCATACACATTTATATGAAAAGCCTGAAAGGTTTATTTTCGTAGAACTGACTTTCTCTTTGATCGAGGCGGATATTTATTTTTTGGGGTTGGGAGGTTGATATTGGCGATTAACCGATTTTTTATGGTTTTTTCGAAGCCCCCTGTTCGTAACTTTTGATAGGATTGCCCGGACACTCGAACTAATTGCCACGTGGGTTTCCGAATTCTTAAGGGGTCGTTGGAATAAACTACTCCGTTGATTTTAAAAAAACGCCAGTGGATTTTTTTAGCCGTAACAAAAACTTGCCCCTCTGTCAGACCTCTCGAAGCTTGGTACACAAAATGAAGGTATTTCCCGGGCTTAACCTTTTTCAGTACAGTTTTAAAAAGGGGTGCTAATTTGGATCCTACGCTTGGGGAAAACACAGACCTGGGCTGTCTGGGTGAAACAATATCTTGGTAATAGAGAGAAAGAAGGTGATTACGGATGTTTGCTTCGGAAACAATGATAGGGTAGCGAAATCTAATGTTTTGCACATCATCCAAAGCATTGAGACTCCGGAAGGTAATTGTTAGTCCGCTCTTGGAAAAGGTTCTTTCTTCTTTAAATAATACACAGCCCCCTATGAAAAAGATTAAGGAAAGGGAAAAAAATTTTGCTATCAAAGGATGTCGAACCGTCATGAGAGTCTTTTGAGATGTAAAATTGTCAGAATAGCATTTGGATTTAATTAACCGTGGCTCGCCACATCTTTTAAATATTTTTTAAAGATTGTATTTTACTATGGATGGCTCAAGGGACAAGATAAACTTAAAGGTGAGTAGGATCTTAACGGGGATGAAAAAAAAACCGGGATCCAAGTCCTGAGTTGAGAACTCAAGACCGGATCCCACTTGGAGGAAACCCCCGCAACAATTCCTGGAATTAGAGGCTAAACTCTAAACCTCCCATCACCGTGAGAGGAGCTCCAGGGCGTGGCCCAGAGGGTTGCCTGGAGACCATATACTGGGTATTGGCCAGGTTTTTTACGCTCGAGAAAATTCGAACCTTTTTACTGTACTGATAGCCCAATGCGCCATCAATCACTATCCTTGAATCGATTCTTCCGTTTCGCTCACTTGCAGTAGATCTTGAACCCATATTGCTACCATCTGCAAAAGCCATTGAAACAAAGTTGGCATCAATATTGGCCGAGAGCTTTTTATAAATCGCACCAAAGCCAAAGCTAACGGAAATTTCCGGAATATATGGCAGCTTGTTATCTTGCACTGCACCGGCAAAAATTGATTCCGAATCATCGGATCCTACAGAACTCATAAACCTAGCATCTGTATAGGTTGCCGCCATATATACAGGTGTTTGTACGGCCCATCCTTTGGCCAAACCATGATCATAATTTGCCCCAAGTTCTATACCCGCTGTTTGCACCTTTCCAAGGTTTGCTGAGCTCCCAGTGCCGGTACCCCCGATTGAATCGTTGACTACCATATCATCGAGCCTGGTCAGGAATAATATAGCTTCAGCAGCGAAGGCCTTTTTGGCATTTTTGTATCGAGTACCCAGCTCAAAACCAAGGCTGGTTTCATGTTTTATACCACTTTGAAGGTAGCTTCTTGGATCTGCGGGCGAGAAACCTCGGTGAACTCCACCGAAAAAGTCAAGGTCCTCTCCGTTGGAATCATACATGTCATACTTTACACTTGCACCACCCACGATAACAGAATACGTGCCTTCCTGCTCCATTGTGGAATTCCCACAATTAGTGTTGTCATCGCAGTACCTTTGGTACATGGTTTCGACGCGAACACCCGGAGTGAAAGTAAACTTCCCGGATTTCATTTTATCCGAAGCATGAACGGTAGTAGCTGTGGTTTTTTGCAGCCTGTTGCTTTCACTCCCTCTCGCTCCGACAGCAACTGCGGTAATATTCCCGTTGGCATCCTGGGTATAGTCTTCATTATGTTGTTTCCGTCGAATCTGGTCATAATGTACACGCAGACCCACTTCAATATCGTGTTTGATACCGTCTTTTTCGAGTTTATGATTCAGTGTGGACTGAATACCCCACATATAGTAACCACGGTTATTATTTTTAAACTGTAGTGATCCCGCAGCCGTTCCCTTAATAATTCCCAGAGTGTCGGCACTGAAGTTATTATCGATCAAAGCCTGATCTAAACTTTTATAGCTGCTGGTATCGGCGCCTACTTTATTTAATTTCTGCCAGTTTCGATGGAAGGTGTTTCCATATAGGGTTGTGACCAGACTCGTGTCGGAATTCAACTCTATGAAATGGCGAATATGAGAACGAAATTGGGTGGATTCGATTTCATCGAACCGTGACGCTGCGTACCGGCGATAAGGGTCCTGCCGAAAATCATTAGTGGTGAGGCCCAAGTAAGTTTCGTTCGCATCAAGAGCGGTCCAACCAAATTTAGCCTCAAACCTTTGGTACATGGCGGTTTTTGGCTCATAAATCATCTTGACCATGGGTTCCCGTTTTTGAAATCCGGTATCAGCCGAGCCACGTATAGACGCGGGGTTGTTATCCAGATCTTTAAAACCGGTGTTACCACGGCTGAAATATTCAATCAAGTAACCAAATTTTCCGCCCCCCTCCAATTGTTCTGTAGAACCAAAATAGAAATGGTTACGTATCTCATTATAAGTACCGAAAGTAGATTTCGAATAAATCTTTTCAGTTGTCGGAACTGCTGTGGAAAGAAAGTTTATAGCACCCCCAGTTGTGTGAGGCCCATACTTGATCTGACTTGACCCTTTCATAACTTCAATTCCCGACATCCTACCTGTCGTGGGAGAATAGTAAGCAGAGGGAGCAGAATAAGGGGCAGGTGCCATTAATATTCCGTCTTCCATAACAGTTACCTTAGAAGAACGCGCTGAATCCACACCACGCAGAGAAATATTAGGGAACAATCCCTGGCCGTCTTCCTCGCGTAGGTTTACGCCCGGAACTCGCCTTAAAATACGATTAATATCATCCACATTCTGCTCGCGAATATCCTGCACGTCCAGAAAAGCTGCGGAACCGGCGATATCCTTGACATTATACTTAGAGCCAATGATCGATACTTCACGCATTAAAATGTCGTTCGCCGCCTGATCCGCGGATTTATCGTCAGCCGCAAAAACTGGGGACGAAAACAACATCAAAAATAGAACCCCAAGGCCCCTCTTCAATAATCTTAAATACATCTGCTCCTCCATTTTTGTTATGAAAATCATTCTCAACAAAATAACCTATAAAAAAAATTAGCTGACTAAATTAAGCCAACTAATTGTTTAACTTGCTCTAAATAATTTTTTCACCCATCTCGATTTAATAATGAAACCCGTTCTCAAAAAGAATAACATATAAAAAAAAAATTTGTCAACTATTTTTTAAATTAGTGCTTACTTTTTCTGAGTCATGTCGACTTTACCATCGAAATTTCGATCCATTTCGATCTTGTAACGTTTACCCGATGAATTAAAATATTCCCAGCGATCGGCTTTTCCGTCGCCGTTGGTATCGTAGTCGGCTTTTTTTAAAGCTTGATCGTCATAATAAAACTGCCACTGGTCGGGTTCTCCATTGCCATTAGTGTCAAAGGCCGTACGATCCAAAACAGACTCGCCTCGAAAATAACTCCATCGGTCAATTTTGCCATTTTTATTTGAATCGACCTCCAAACGTATCAATTGATCAGAAGAATTATAATACTGGGTGGTGTCTGCTGTTCCGTCCCTGTTCTCGTCAATATTGATATGTGTCAACTTCCCGTTCGAGTTGAAAAATTCCTTCCAGTCAAAGGTGCCGTCATACTTGCTTGATTTTTCCACTCGGGAGAGTTTTCCGCCGTTTGCGTAATATTGCATGAGATCCATATTCCCATCCTTATTACGGTCGAACTCAACATGTTCCAGGATTTTTTCACCTTTAAAATGCTCAATCTGGTCCACCTTGCCGTCAAAGTCTCCATCGTATTCGATTTTCTCAATTTTTCCTTGAGCATTAACATATTGCCACTGGTCTATTTTCTCGTCAAAATTGGAATCCACTTCATTTACTTCAGCCATACTGGGTGAAGCCATGACTAAAATGGCAAACACAGGTCCTATCAAAAAACTCCTAATCCTCATGAAAAACATATCTCCATACCTTAAATTAAAATTTCGCACTCTCACTTGTTGGCTATAAACAAATCATATTTCTATATGAACTATTTTTCAATTCACTTTAAACTTAATAGGCACAATAAATCTTAATGATTGACCCATTATACTGTCTGGAATACCTGCAAAAGGGGCCGCCCTTTTAACTGCGGCCATGGCCGCTTGGTTAAGTTCTGGGTATTCAGTTTCAGTGAGCAAACTAACATTACCCAGCTGCCCGTTTTTCAATATAGTAAATTGGACTTTTAGAATACCTTGCCGCCCTAACTTCTGGGAGCCCTTAGGATATTCCTTAGCATCCTCGATACGACGCTGAATTAGTGCGGTATAACCTGCTCTAGCACCCGAATCATCAATATTTGGAATACCCCGGGCAGATGGGAAAGAAACCAAAGACGCCAGTCTTACTTCAGTTTGTACCGGGTTCACACGCCCCTTTTCGGTCCCAGTAGACGATGAGTCTTTTGACCTGATAACTTGATTTGGCAATTTGCTTAATTTAAATTTTTGGGTCCCCTGCACCATGGCTACTTGAGCAGATCCTTTAGATGACGATACGGAACTGCTTGACTTGGTAACCCTCTGAGGCAATTTACGTAATTTAAATTGCGATGTTCCCTGAACCATGGGAACTAGAGCAGACCTTGACGAAAAAGTCTTGCTAACATTAACAAAGGATCGAGCCATAGGGATTCGCTGTTTTGTCGAACGCTTAGACCTAATCACCATTGTTTTCCTAGTAACAGACCTTTTAACCTGTTTTGGAGTTACAATCGGTGCCTGCAATATGGGCCTGGCTTTTTTGGTTTGTCGACTAGTTTGACGAACAGATATCTTCGGCTGCAAAAGCGGCATGGCTTTAGGTGTAAGACTTGCAACCTTAATTTCCTTTAAAAGTGTCTCCTTTCGCATCGTTTCTTTTTTAAACGCCGGTGGAGCTTTCCTTTTAACGAATTCCATTTGATAGGTTTTTTGAGGTTGAACACTGTTATTAATGTTCATCAAAAAACTTCCTGCGCCCAGGGTAAACATCACATGAACACCTAAGGAGCCGACTATCGAATAGGTTGTGGAATTATTTTTGGTCATCATTTTTTTCGTTATCAGGAATCCTTGTCAGATCTGTCATTTTCGGTCGCAAGCATAAAATCTTCGGCACCGGCTTGCTTGGCAAGCTCGATTACCTTACCAAAAAGCCCAAACTCAATGACCTTGTCCGCGTGTATAGAAATCACGGTGTTTTTTTTCTCCGCTACTTTCTTTTCTAGATGAACAGGCAAGGCCTCAATCGTGACGGCTTTTCCATCCAGCTCCAAAAAACCATTCTTATCGATTGTCACAGTGAGAAACTGCTTACTATTTTTTTCGGCGGTCTTTGCTTTAGGCAGCTCAACTTTTTTAACTTGCAAGCTGGTGGTGGAGGTCAGCATGAAAAAAATCAGCAATAGAAACACGACATTGATCATCGGAATCAAGTCTAGTTTGAAGGTTGACTTTTCTTTGTATGGGAACCGTATCATTATTTTATTATTGAAAAGTGTTCCGCCCCGGCTTCACGCGACACATCAAGAACGCGGGCAAACAGTCCATACTTAACCTTAGGCGCTGAATCAATTACCACTAATTTATCTGAACGCCGTAAAAGATCTTCGCCCAAAGCAGCTCCAAGAGAATCAATCTGGATCTGCCGATCATTTAAATAGAGCTTATTATTACGGTCGATTTTAACAATAATATCCTTTTCAACTTTTTCGGTCTCCTCACCCTCCGGCAAACTTATCGCAAGCCCCTGCCCCTGAATGGCGAAGGTAAGCATAAAAAATATTAACAACAGAAAGACCACATCAATCAGCGGTGCCATATCAATTTGGAAACGTTTTCTTTGAGAGGGAAATAAATCCAGCATGACCACTCCTTTATAAAGTCTGACTCGTCAGTTCAGGTTGGGGTTCTGACTTAGAGGAAAGAGAACTATGACCATTGGCCGAACCATTCTCCTCTTCATAAAGATGGTGAACTAGATACTGCCCGTATTTGCCTAAGAGGAAAGAAATAGCCTCCACTTTCCTTTCAAAATAATTGAGCATGATGACTACTGGGATCGCAAGAGCCAGACCCGCAGCTGTGGTCAGGAGAGCCTCCCAAATACCGCCCGCCAGTAGGCTCGGATCCACTTGTCCTTTATACTGGGCGACCTTATTAAAGGCTTTCACCATTCCAACAACAGTTCCCAATAATCCCATAAGTGGCGAAATAGTGGCGATCACCTCTAGACCCCTGAGGTTTTTTCTTAACTCACGGATTTCTTCCTGGCCATGGACCGTTAGTTTTTCTTCAAGTTTCCAACGCGGTTCTTTTCGCGCCTGAACCCCTACTTCTAATATCCGCGAAACTGGGCCCTCGGTACCCTTATGAACATCAGCCCCATCAATTTGTTTACCATTACCTGCTAAATCTTTGATTGCTGCAAAAATATCGTCTGGATTTTCTTTACATTTTTTAAAGAAAACAATCCTTTCAATAATTATGGCAAAGGCAATAATGGAGGCTAGGAAGATGGGATACATCATGACCCCCCCTTTTCCCATTAATTCAATGCCTGACATGAATGTGTCAATCATGTTTTATTTATCCAAAAGAATTTAAAATTTTTAATTTTTAAGATGCAATTGCAAGATGCCTAAATATGCGATAAAAAACATATGATTTCGGGCAGTATTCTTAGCCCCTAAATGCCCTAACTATAAATATTTTCAACACTATGTAATGATAACGATTTTCAATACTATAGTTGGGTTTATAGGCTTATGTCAATGTTTTTTATGTTCTTTTTTCTAAGTATGGGGAGCAGGAACAGAGGAGTTAAAAAAAATATAAACTTATATCTAGCTTTTCCCTCTAACACTGGAAATTGGAATAAAAAAAAGCCCGCGACCAGGACGCAACCCCTGGCCGGGGCTCATTGATTCGACCTGGAGGAAAATCAGGCCGAAAAACAATTTTTACCTAGGCAGAGCGTGTTGTTTATTAGCAACCTCAACAAAATAATCGCAGACCACGACGGCAAGCTTTAAAGGATCCACTGGTTTCGTGACCCACTCATAAATATTTAAATTTTGAAGTTCCATGGAAGCCGCTAAAAAAGGACGTGAAGCAAGATAAATTACTTTTTCGCAAAGGTTTGCAGAAATTTGATTAATAATATCCAACCCGGATTTTTTATCCAGCTGATCATCAATAATTACCAGGTCATTGGACATCAACATTTGATCCGTACAACCCTTACCGCAAGAAAACCGCACCTCATGCCCAAAACGGGACAGCATAATTGCCAACTTGCCTCTTTCTTGAGAATTATTGTGAATTAGAAGAATTTTTTTGGGTGCAATGGTCATATTTTACAACCCCCCCCTAATTAAGGCCATTAAGGCAACGTTTTAAAGCAGAAATGCTACTAGAGTGGCAACGGTCTACCGGGATATTATTTTCTTTGGCAACACGAACAGCCTCAGTAACCATAGGATGAGCCACTGTACCGGTAAAAATTAGGATTCGTTTGACCCCATCAATGCGACGAGCCATATTTGGAATACGCTGACTGAAAATTCTTGCATCAAAACCTCTATCCCTGCATTCCCTTTCATAAGACCGTTTCAGTCTGTCCAACCCACCAATAATTGCAACACTCATAATTCTATCTCCTAAAAACCGATATTGAAATTGATTACTATTCTCAAAATAAAAATAAGTAAATTTTTTTTAGTTACTTAATACGCTTCTGTTAAAAACCTCTCATCTCCTTTTATTGCATTATCTAAATCACCCACATCACGGAGCTTAAAAACTTTACCGCGGTCTTTTAAACGTATTGAAACGCCCCCACCGCACTTATCCATACATGTGACTACTGATACTCCGCATGTTTTGTTCCTATCACACAACCGTTTTACCATAAATCCAGCATCCCATGCCCTACATCCTGGTCCTGTGCAAATTTTAATTCGTTTGATCATGACGTTAACTCTTATTGATAACGAATCTCAATATAGTGATATTTTACCAATTTGTCAACCCTATTTTAATTTTTTTTTATAATATTTTAGGGAATAAAAACAATGATTTACATTTTTTTTATTAAATCTTGTTTTTAGGTCCTATTATAAGGTATATATGGGTTAATTTTGATTTTGAAAATAGTTTTCAATTTAAATTAATGCTGAACGAATTCGATATATTTATAGATTATCTTAAACAACATGATCTTCGTTGGACTCCGCAACGAAAATCAATTCTAAAAGTTTTCCTGCAATTGGAAGGCCATGTGCCAATCGACGATCTCCATAAAAAGATTCGTTCCGAAGACCCCACGATTGGTATTGCAACTTTATACCGAACAATGAAACTATTAATAGATGCGGGTCTAGCTGAAATGCACACCTTCAATGAAAAAACAACTTATGAGCGTCTCTACCAGGTCGCACATCACGACCATTTAATTTGTAAATTGTGTAGTAAGACTGTTGAATTTGAGCATGCGCTTATTGAAAAATATCAAAAGGAGGTTTGCGAGCGCCACGGCTTTGACCTAAAAAGCCATCGGATGGAGTTGTTTGGCCTTTGCAATGAATGCCGAAAATAAAAACCCCTTTCCGCTTTAACCAAAAAGCAAAAAGGGGTTATTTTGTTTTTCTTAATTCTTCAATTGTTATCTTTACTCATATTTTCCATCATATAATTTTTAATACCAATATCCTTGATGCGATTAAATTGAGTTTCAAGCCAGTCGACACTATCTTCTGTCTCTTCCAGGATTTTGTCGAGAACTTCCTTGCTAGAAAAATCACTCTTATCAAAACAAGTGCGGATGTGTTTTCTCAATCGAGCCACGTGAGCCAATTCAATTTTATATTGGTTTTTTAATTGAGCTTCTACTGTGTCACCAACTAAAACAGTATCGTATTTTTGCATATCAGGGACTCCATCGAGAAATAAAATCCTTTCGATCATCCAATTTGCATGTTTCATTTCACCCATTGACTCTTCGCGCGAATGACTGGCTATTTTTTCATACCCCCAATCTTCCTGCATTTTATAATGTATGTAATATATATTTATAGCTGTTAACTCAGCCATCAACACATCGTTCAAGGCTTTAATAACTGCTTTATCACCTTTCATATTCGACCTCCTAATTGTTTATTCTTATTTAATCTTAAATATTTTTTTACTACAAAAATAAGATATCAGATACAGATTTTCTGTCAACCCCTTTATTTATAATAAGTTACAGCTGATAACTAAAATGAGAACCGTAATCAAATAATGCTCAAATCTTAAAATTAAGATAATATCTTTTGAGCCTTTTAGCCTTTAGATATGCGAGCAAATAGAGTTATTTCTGAAAATAGGTAGGTCTGTTAATGATAAAAGTTATCATTTAAAAATCAACTAGACAAAAAATATTAAAATTTCGTCTTCCCATCTAACCGGGTCATAACGTCTACACCGTTATCTGTTACACAAAGGGTGTGTTCAAATTGAGCTGATATCTGACCATCTTGTGTTACTGCGGTCCATTTATCGGAGAGAATTTTCAAGTCGGGCTTACCTAAATTAACCATGGGTTCAATGGTAAACACCATTCCTTCTTTTATTTCCAGCCCCTCACCAAAGTTTCCATAATGAAGAATTTGGGGTTCCTCGTGAAATTCGCTACCAATACCATGACCACAAAATTCCCTGACAATGGAATAACCATGGCCTTCAGCAAAATTCTGAATAGAGGCACCAATATCACCAAGTTTTGCTCCCGGTTTTACAACTTCTATTCCGCGCTGCAAAGCTTCTCTACAAACCTCAACCAGTTTTTCGGCTTTTTTCCTGGGAGAACCTACGAAAAACGTTCGGCTAGTATCACCATGAAAACCTTTTAAATAGGTTGTGATATCTAAATTAACAATGTCTCCATTTCGAAGTTTTCTATCCGATGGAATACCATGACAAATTTCATCATTAACAGATGTGCAAATACTTTTAGGAAAACCACGATAATTCAAGGGTGACGGAATTGCCCCTTTAGCGACAATATAGTCGTGACAAATCTGATTCAATCTTTCGGTCGTCACCCCTGGCTTTACATAGGGCTCAATCATTACAAGAACCTCTGCCGCAAGCTGGCATGATTCTTTCATTACTTCAATTTCTTCTTTAGTTTTATAATT
>Ga0315316_10002239_pt1 | contig 13848 bp, 8 predicted proteins | sample M160m3416metaG_FD_203702 | JGI IMG/M metagenome (GOLD analysis project Ga0315316, IMG submission 203702) | Ammonia-oxidizing marine archaeal communities from Monterey Bay, California, United States - M1 60m 3416 | ecosystem: Environmental > Aquatic > Marine > Intertidal zone | place: USA...
CTGAAGCGGTTGTTAACCACGTTGTTGAAGATTGAGCCAAACTGGAAGCTGAACCCGAGACTGACCCCATACCGGAAGTCCGTTTCTAGTTGCTGAAGCTCAAGCAAAGCCTCTTCGTCAGTCGCGCCTGCAGCGGAGAGATAGATCTGGTCTTGCACCCACCCGATGTTCCCGTCGAGCCGCACTGAAAAGCCTCGAACGATCCTGAAATCGATGTCTCCACGCAGATTCAAGCTGTAGAGACCGTCTTGGTACGCATCGATTTCCGGAAGAAACATGAAACTAGATGTACTAATCGACACACCTGTCTCGCCCCACGGCTGTCGCGCTGACAAATCGATTTCAGCCCACTGCTCCCATCGCGTTTCGGAAGTCTGACCATAGAGCGTCTCCTCGATGTATCTCCGATGAGCCGGACCAATGCGATACGAGAAAGTTAGGGCCTTCCGGGTAGCCTCCTCATATGGAAACAGGCTGTACTCTATGCCCGGGGTCACCTCCCAGCGGAATTCTTGATTGTAACGCGGTTGACGAGCAACCTCTCCACGCACCCCCATCGACCAATGCTCAGCCAGTGTATAAACAACCCACGGCCTGACTCCCCAGTCTGTTCGAGTATCAGTGAAGGTTCCGTTTTCGAGCTCAAACTCCCGATCTCGTGAGTTGACATTGGTGCTGAAATAAAGCTTCCACGTTGGTGATATCCGGGATGCGATGACACTGCTATAGAGGTTCTCTGATCGGCGCCGCGACTCACCGTCGACGTTGTAGTTCGCGTTGATCCGAAAAATCCAGAGGTCCCAAGGGTCTTCGACCTCGTCAGCTCCTACAACCCGGTCGGGAATCAATAACCCATCCGCAGAAGCACCCGATATGTTGACTAGGCCGCGGAATCCTGCAGCGGTCGAGAACCTCAGCAGACCAACCGATATTACTTCTGTCAGGCCGTCCAGTCTCTCAATGTCGGTATCCGTCGAGAGTGACTGGTACCGCATGTCATCCGCGTAATCTTCTTTGACATCATCCCTACCAATGAAATCAAGCTGGTACTCACGTCCACCAGCGCCCGTGCTAAGGCTAGTCACGATCAGGTGAACGTCCGCAACCTCACGATCATTTACCCAGTCGACCCAATCAATCTCGGTCCGGTAATGCTGTGAATTGCAATCTCGACCGTCACAGTCAAAAAAGATCTTAGGTCGGACCTGGGCAGACGCGTCAGTCGGAAACTGGCAGACGGCGACCAGAAACCCCAGCAAGATGAGCGCACCGCGTGGTGCTACTGATGGCCGTGACTCTTTTAGCATTCGAGCGGAAATCGGAGTAGGTAATGATTGAACCAACCCAATCGTGGACACCAAGCCCGTCCCGACTGTTGAATGGCTCTAGCGCTAGCCTCTAAAGTTAGCTCAACGCCCCGGGACTGTCTCCAGAACCGGAGCTTCCCTCGCCCTGGTGGCCTGCTCTATCGCGTACGCCCACGATAGTAGATCAGACTCCGACCACATGTCGCCAATTAAAGCCAGTACGAATGGCGTACCATCATCAAAAAACGAGTACGGAACAGTGACCGTCGGCACCCCGATATCATTAATGATATTACTCGGGATCTCCGCCCAATTGTTTGGATTGTAGTCCGGTCGTTCAGGGTCCTCGACTACTGGCCGACTGGGCACCCCAGATTGGGGAAAGAAAAGTCCATCCAATTCGTGATCCTCTAAAACATCTCGGAACAGAGTCCGAATCTCATAGCGCCACGCCTGATAAGCGTCTCCCGCCTCGGTCGCGCTGGGACGAGCAGGTACCGGTGCCGCCCGGTCACCACGTCGCCCCCTTGTATATTCACGACCGCTTAACACTTCCCATTCTGGGATCGAGTTGAAAGGTGCGTTCGGTCCGAGACCTTGCATGTAGACCAGCATGTCGTGTGCACCTTGGGTTGGTACAGAAGGGCGCTCGTCATAGAGCTCAACGAAACCAGACCCTTGGAAGGGATCATCCACGACTTCAGCCCCTAGTCCCTTCAGTGTCTCAATAGCCTTCCGATAATGCTCCTCAGTCAATGGGTCGAGAGGCAGGTAATCGTCCCGCCATCCGGTTCCGACAAGACCGAATCGTGAGCCTTGCAGTGAACTCTCGTCGAGTACCGACCGGTATCCTCCAACCGGTATCCTGCCGACCGATGAGAACGTTGCAAGATCCTCAGTAGTCGGACCCGCGATAACGTCCAACGTCAGCGCTGCATCACGCACAGACCTAGCCATCGGACCGACTACGTCGATGTACGTACCAGACAGTGGAACCACACCCTCATTGGGTACTAGTCCATAAGTGGGTTTAACCCCCACCAGTGCCTGAGCAGACGACGGGTTCTGGATCGAGCCCCCAGTCTCTGTACCAAGACCAAGAACCGCGAAGCTGGCGTTCACAGCGGTGGCAGTCCCGCCACTCGAACCCCCTGGCACCTTATCTACGTTGTATGGATTTATCGTACGGCCGGCGACAGAACTCGTCGTCCTTGTGCCGTGTCCCGCAAAGTCGGGAAGGTTTGTTTTCCCAAGGATAATCGCACCCGCTTCCCTCAGCCTCATCACGACCGCGGCGTCATCGTCAGGCACCATATCGACCCCACCGGCCTCGCTGCTGAAGCCCTCCCATCCAGCGGTGGTAACAAGGCCCCCGAAGTCGATATTGTCCTTGATGACTACAGGCACTCCGTGCAACGGTCCGACCGGCCCCCGGCCAGCGTATATGACATCAAGCTCCGCCGCCGTCGCCAACGCGTCCGGATTCATCGATATAAAAGCGTTGTAGTAGGCCTCGAATGATCTGATCCGATCCAAGAACGCCCGAGTGAGTTCTACCGCTGTGAACGAACCCGACTCGTACCCTTTCTGGATATCGGCGACCGTCATTTCGATGACGTTCACATCCTGCCCATAGACCGCTGCATTGGACACGAAAGGTGAGGTAAGGGTCGCAACGGCGCTGACCCCCACCGCCGCGACCCAACGACTCACCTCAAATGTCACCTGAGCCACCCGGACGCGTAGTGGGGTCACCCTCGGACCCAGCAGGCCCATCCTCTTGCGACACAGGACGCACACGAATTGTGGGATACTCGATGCCGAGCTGCTCCAAATACGAGTCGTATCGGGTTGCGTCATAGTAGAACGGCCGCATCTGCTCCCTCCACTGTCCCATAATCTCTTGATTGAGCCAAGTTGCGGGCTCGTCCGTGTCGGCGATAAACGGGACGTACTCCGTCTCGGCCGTCTGTACGTTGTTGAAGTAATCCCAAGCGGCCTCAACGGTCGTCCCGTCAAGGAAGAGATCGAGAAGTGTGAGCGCCTGTGCCTTGGCGCCAGCAACGCCTCCCTTGTGAGCGACCGGCGTCGCCATGGCGATCCCGTTCGCCCAATTGTGCCCTGGGCCACCTCGCATGTTCGATGGGTAACCGAGAGTTACGGTCGGCATATTCCACGAGATATCACCGATGTCATCTGAGCCGCCACCCAACGAACGCGAAAGATCCACAGGGCCACTCATCTCCTCTGGTACTTCCATTACGAGCCCGGTGACATCAACACCCATCTCCTTCTGAAACGCCTCGGCGAAGCGAACGTCGTCCTCGGACCAATCCGGCATACCCACTCGCTGAATATTTGCAAACGTCGCCTCAGCGACCGGTTTACTGAAGTGCATGCTCCACGCCGAGCCGACTGTCATAATCGTGTCGAGCGTGGTGCCCGTCATGAGTGCCGCGCCGCGGGCCATGTCCGCCGCAGCATCGTACTGCTCCTTAGTGAGTTCGTAGTCACGCTCGCGGAAGTAAAACCAGATTGTAGCCGTCTGCGGTACCACGTTCGGCTGATCTCCACCATCCACGATGATGTAGTGCGAGCGAGCCGCAGGGCGCAGGTGCTCGCGCTTGAACTCCCACGCCTGAGCCATGAGCATGATAGCATCTAGCGCAGAGCGCCCACGCCAGGGTGACCCAGCCGAGTGCGCCGTCTCACCAGTGAAGCGATACATGACGGACCAGAGTGCATTACCACCCTGCTGGCCCCAGTTCACCCCAAAGCCTGAACTCACATGAGTGAAGAGGTTGACATCGACGTCGTCGAATACGCCCTCACGAACAAAGTAGGCTTTTGATGCGACCTGCTCTTCCGCCACTCCCGGCCACAGCAGCAAAGACCCATCAATGTTCTCACGCTCCATGAGCTCTTTGACCGCGATAGCCGCCACGATATTGACCGCTTGCCCGGAGTTATGGCCCTCACCATGGCCCGGTGCCATCGCTAGAATCGGATCTCGGTAGGCAACGCCTGGCTTTTGATTTGACTGCGGTATGCCGTCGACATCGGAGCCAAGTGCGATAACGGGCTCACCGGAGCCGTTGGACCAACGAGCAGTCCACGCTGAAGGCATCCCCGCGACCCCGAGCTCAATGTCGAATCCCGCATCCTCGAGGAGACCAGTCAGATAGCGCTGGGTCTCGAACTCTTGCATGCCGAGTTCACCGAACGAAAACAGGTGGTCGATGATCTCTTGCACCAGCTTGGAACGAGCCTCGACCATCTCTAGAGCCTCTATCTTGAGAGCCTCGAGACGAGGATCGGCCTGAGCTATTAAGACCTGCGGGACGGTGGCCAGTATGGCCCCCGCAACAAAAGCGCGAAGTAGTAGACGTTGCATCAGAAACTCCTTAAGTGGCAAGGCAGACACGCCGTGCCCGCACGATGTGTGTGCGGCCTCGATCCGGCAAGATCTAGCCCTCCCCTGGAGCCTTGCCGTCAGCGGCAAATAAATCCGCGGCTGCAATGCAGAAAACGTTGCATCGGACACTCCGTGATGGCGATGAATGAAGGCTCAGAGGCAGGATGGCCGCCTCCCTTCGATCTTGCAAGAACAAAGGCCTTGAACGCCAATCAATCCGACCATAGATTACGTACTTGAGAATGAGTTTCAATCACAGTTAGAAATGAGTTTCAATCACAGCTAGATGTTATTGCGCACATTACTGATGCTGCCTGGGCTAGCACCCGGCCCTCACATAACCGCACTCGATTCCCTTGAACTGGTCCGCGAAACGTGGGTCATGGGAACCCGCTTGGTTATCAGCGTTGAGAGGGATTCTGCTGGTGCGGAAGTAGAGGCTAGCGAAGCCGTGCTCGAAAACATTCAGGAGGTCGAAAAGCTCCTGAGCACATGGGACCCGGCTTCCGAGCTTAGTAGACTCAACTCATCTGAGGTCAACCAAGATGTGATGCCGACCTCCGACGTGGCAAAATGGCTCTCCCGGGCTTCAGAATTCGCAGCAAGGACGGAGGGTGCGTTCGACGTTTCCATCGGGGCTCTAATCAACGCATGGGATCTGCGGGCCGATGGAAGACGACCAAGTACTGTTGAGTTAGCCCGTGCTCGGGCGGCGAGCGGGAATAGAGCGATCTCCATCGACCGAGCAACAGGCCGAGTCACCAGACACGATCCCCAAGCCTGGATTGATGCCGGCGCCTTCGGAAAAGGGGTCGCACTCCAAGAAGTGGCGAATCATTTCAAGGAAAGCCACTTGAAGATTTTTGTCGACCTAGGCGGTCAGTTGTGGCTCTCGCGGGCCTCAGCTACACGGATCATAAACGTTGCTCACCCTGGTGATCGTGAACGATCCATCCGTCGTATGCTCCTGCCCCCCGGACATTCAGTCGCAACATCAGGCTATTCGGAGAAGGGAGTTAGCGTGGAGGGAGAGCGTCTTGGTCACATACTTGATCCCCGCACAGGCCGTCCCAGCGCCACGTGGGGAAGCGTAAGTGTCGTATCAGATGATCCACTCGAGGCGGATGCATTAGCTACCGCACTCTACGTCATGGGTCCAAAAACAGGACCCTCGTGGGCCGAAAATTGCGGAGAAGTCGCCGCACTTTTCCTGATCGAAACCCCTAGTGGAGTACGCGCAGAATGGACGAGTTCCATGGAGCCTCTAGTGATCCCGGCTCAGGAACAAAACCAGAACCGAATTAAACCATAAACCTTTTTAGAATGAGAATTAATCTTATGCTGGCGTCGGTAATTGAAGGCCGCAGTCAACCGCAAAGATTCACGCCTAAGCTTAGGCACGCACTCTTAACGATGGCCACTGTCTCGCTAGTGTTTTCGCCTATCGATGCACTTGCACAGAGTACGACTGATTCTACTCGGATTGCAGAATTAGAAAGACAAATTGATGCTGTCTCCAGAGAACTTGAGCGACTTGATCTCGGCGCTGATGTAGTTCAAGCCGACTCATCCGCATACGGGTTTGGACCAGCCGCCTCCAAGGTGTACCAGATCGAAAGCGGAGTCTCAATCGGGGGGTACGGTGAGTTCCTTTACGAGAACTACAGTACAGAAAGAGAAAACGGACAAGCTTCGGGAGCACTAGATAAGCACGACGCATTACGCGCCATCATTTATCTCGGATACAAGTTCAACGATCGCTTCATCTTCAACTCGGAAATCGAAATCGAGCATGCGAAAGAGATCTACCTTGAATTCGCTTACCTCGACTACAATCTGTCAGACAACTTCGGGCTTCGCGGCGGAATGCTTCTGGCCCCACTGGGACTCGTAAACGAGCTCCACGAGCCCCCAATCTTTCTTGGCAGCGAAAGGGCGATCACCGAACAAAGAATCATCCCCACTACATGGCGTGAGAATGGGTTTGGAGCTTTTGGCGGGAGCGACACCTTCTCTTGGCGCCTCTATGCTATGAACTCACTAAACGGCGCAAATTTTGGCGCGAAAGGGGTCAGAGGCGGACGCCAGAAAGGCTACAAGGCGCTGGCTGAAGACTTCGGCATCGCAGGGCGATTGGATTATACCGGCACCCCTGGGCTCCTCGTAGGTCTATCGACATACACCGGCAGAACAGCGCATAATCGAGAGATTGACGGTCGGCAGGTCGACGGTCGCCTTACAATCTGGGATGCTCACCTAGACTACCGGTCGGGTGGTTTCTGGCTTCGAGGCCTAATGGCAAGTGCAACGATAGGAGACGCAGCTCGACTCAACTCACTTGCAGGAAACTCAGGTGACGATGGAGTCGGTGAAGAGATGGGAGGTTGGTATGTCCAAGCCGGTTATGACATACTTCGTAACACCACAGCCGCACACGAATTCATACCATACGTCGGATTCGAACGCGTCAATACACAACAAGCGGTTCCAACCGGATTCTCCATCGACCCTTCAATGGATCTCAGCCTCACAACTATCGGGGCTGCATGGCGACCGCTCCCACAAATCAGCCTCAAGATGGACTACCAAATTCATTCGAATGAAGCCAGTACAGGGGTAAATCAGTGGAACGTAAACCTCGGGTGGCTGTTCTAGTCCGGCGAGTAATCGTTACGGTGGCCACCGCCTACGCGGTGGCCACCGTTCCGCTTACCGGCCAACTATCGCAAGATCAGGCGCTAGCGCTCGCCTTCCCGTCCGCGGCAGTAGAACGGCGGATCACATATCTAGACGATGCTCAGCTCGAAGAAGCCCGTCGTCTCGCAGGGGACCGAGTGGAAATCGAATCGACGATCGTGATCCACTATGTCGCACTCCAAGAAGGAATGCCCATTGGTGTTGCATATTTCGATGCGCACCGGGTCCGAACCCTGCAAGAGGTTCTCATGATTGTGGTTGGCCTGGATGGCAAAGTAGATCGTGTGGAGACAGTCTCTTTTAGGGAACCGCCAAGTTACGAGGCACCTGGACGATGGCTCGAGCTTTTCCAAGGACGAGCTCTGAGTTCTGACTTGTCTATGCGGGGGGATATTCCAAATGTGACCGGGGCCACCTTGACCACCAACGCAGTAACGGCCTCCGTTCGCAGAGTCCTGGCGCTCCATAACGTCGTGCAGCCCCTAGGCCCGCCAAAGTGACTCGTTTCCAGCGCCGACTGCTCTACGCGTCGACACTCATCGCAACCGCTTCCGGCACAGCTTATTTCATAATGAAGCGGTTTATGACCCCGGTAGACACTTGGGCCGTGATCAATCACCCACTCGAACCTTGGGCTCTCAAGCTCCACGTACTTTCTGCTCCCGTCATGCTTTTCGCTGTGGGACTAATCACGACACAGCATATCTGGAGAAGTATACGGTCGAGACTGCCGACAGGACGTGGCAGCGGGATGATCGCAGTAGCGACCTTCATGCCACTGGTGCTTAGCGGATACCTTCTCCAGACCTCCACGTCGACAACCGCTCTGGACATCCTGTCTTGGGGACATTTAGCGCTCGGACTGATATGCGCTGCCGCCCTACCAGCTCATCGGATTGCTGTTAAAGGACGCCGCCGCAAAAGGCCCGGGGCACTCCCAGTGCTTCCTCAGGAGACCTATAAAACAGAAGTCCTCGACCAAGAGCAGTAACCGCGGTCAGTCAAGTGCTGGTCTCCTCAGGTGCCAAGCTGTCTTTTTCTGAAAGGCATGCGCTACGTTGAGAATCTTGTCGTCCGCGAATAGGTCTCCGAGCAACGTCGTGGTGAGTGGCATAGTCGTCGGGCGATCTGCATCAGGGTTTCGGATGCCAAACCCATACTGCACAATCGCCGCCGGATGACCAGTCTGATTTGTCAAGCCAACTTGACCGCCTCCTGACACAAACATATCGAAGCCATCCATCACCTCTCGCATCTCCTTCATCAGGATTAAGCGCCGCCGCTGGCTCTGCACATAGTCAAGCGCAAGAACATCTCGTCCCCTCCGGAAACGGCCCCTCCTTCTAGCTTCTCGGGGTTCCAGGCCCTCTGGAATAGGTGCTGGCTCCTCACCATCTGGTGATACATGAAAGTCGAATGCCGCTGACGAATCGACTCCCAGTGAATTCGAGCTTCCTCGAGGAATTTCCGGCATCTCTGTAAGCCGCACTCCCATGTCGCGAAGCTGATCAAGGAACTCCTCAGGCGCCTCGTCGTCGTACCCGATAGTGTACTCAGAGATGTCCGCGTTGGGGTCGAAATGGAAGGGCGCCGTGATGGAGGCAGGGTCTTTTTCGCTGGCCCCGCGGATTTCATTGAAGACTAGCGCACAGTCTTCGATCGTCCGGCACATCGGACCAGCCTTATCCATGCTCCACGATAGTACCATGCCACCGTAGCGGCTCACCCTGCCGAATGTCGGCCGCAGTGCGCTCAGGCCATTGCGACGAGAAGGAGACACGATCGAGCCTTGCGTCTCTGTACCTATCGCAAAGGCTACAGCAGCAGCAGCTGTAGCTGATCCCGGCCCTGCAGAGGATCCACTTGAGCCCTCCTCAGGATTCCATGGATTCCGGGTCTGTCCTCGATACCAACGGTCACCAGATGCAAACTCACCTGTCGCAAGTTTCGCTATCAGCACAGCACCTGCTTCACGGAGACGCACAACTAAATCGGCGTCCTCTTCGATACGCTGATCTATGAACGAGTCTGACCCCCACGTCGTCCGGGTTCCTGCAACGGTAAAGAGATCTTTCACACCATACGGAATCCCGTGTAATGGGCCCCTCCATGTTCCATTGCGTAGGTCCATGTCTGCCTGCTGAGCTTCTTCCCGAGCCCGTTCGGGGAGAATCGATACGGCGAACATCAGTTCCGGATCGTACCGGTGCATCCTTTCGAGATAGATCTCAGTTAGATCGACAGACGAGATGTGACGATCACGCACTAGGGACGCGAGACGAGCGACGGGCAACCACGCGATCTCTTCAGGATCTCCAGGGACACTCCCTTCCCATGGCGCAATCTGTATCTCGTGCCGCTCGAAGGGGTCTACTCCCCCCTCGTACCATTTCTGATACAGCGATCCTGTACCGCCCGGGTAAGCCTGATACACCAGCGCAGGATGCTCTCCATTTCCCAGAGGCACGGGTGGTGGACCTTCCTGGGACTGCTGAACCAGAGCCTCGACAAACTCGCGGTCGTCCCGAAGTCGAGGCTCGGTCGCGAATAAGGTCTCCGGTCGAACGGCCCCGGCAACCACAGCCACCGCGGCCGCCTTCAGAAAGTGACGCCGCTCCAGTCCGCGAAGATCATCGAGGACTCCTTGTTCATACCTCGTCGGCCCCATCTGTACTCCTCCGATGTGTGATCAACTGCTGAGGATGCCAACGGGCGCGCCGGTCGGCAAGACGACATGGCTTGACGGGTGTGGGCAGTCCAGTCGGTCCATGCGCTCCCAACAGCACAGCTCCGGACATGGTCACCCGCCCATCCGCCTCCCGCGCTGGGCCCAACTCTCACCTTCAGTGATCCAACGCGCAGGGGCCTCACCCTTTAAATAGTGCCCGAACCACTCCAGAATCCTTCGGTGATAATCAACCTGCTGCGCCTCTTCGGTGAGACCATGATCCGCCTCGGGGTAGACTAGTAGCACGACCTCCTTCCCAGCCCGGCGCGCATAGTTGTAGAACTCGAGCCCTTGATAGAAATCGACGACGCCGTCCTCATCCCCGTGCATCAAGAGTATGGGAGTCTGGAGATCGGTGATAAAGTTGGCGGGAGAGCTTTCGAGGTGCCCTTCAAGATCATCCCAATAGGGAGCCGCCATTCTTGCCTGCCCCGTTTCCCAATGACCCGTCTCGGGGAGCCCGCCGTTCCAGTGCACCGCACCCATGAAGCTCATGAAGTTCGTGATAGCCGCTCCAGCAACCGACGCCGCAAAGCGATTTGTGCGAGTCGGTAAATACGATGCCTGATAGCCACCCCAAGAATGACCAATAAGCCCCATTGCATCGGGATCTACATGACCGGTCTCCAACGCTGCATCCAGAGCGTTACCCACCGCGTCGAGAGCCGAGGGTCCGGGGCGACCCGGCTCATACAAAATGTCGGGCATAAGAACGAAGTACCCAGCCTGTGACCAAGCCTGATAGTTGTAGTACTGCCGCTCACTGGGGGGATTGTATGTATGCAGGTTGTCGCTCAGCCGTTCGTACTGGTACAGGATGAGCGGATATGTTCGGCCTTCCTTAAAGTCCGCCGGATACACTAAGACCGCCTGGAGGTCGTGACCGGCGTCAGTCCTGTAATCAATCAACTCCGAGTGCCCCCAAGAGAAGTTCGCTTGAAAAGGGTTTGTATTGGTGATTTGCACCGCGTTATCGAGTTCGGCGCTCGCAACAAACACATCCGGTGAATCGTCCCACCTTTCCGTCCGAAAGGCGAATCGGTCCGCCTCCTCGGCTCGAGTCAGCGCGCCGACTCGAGCGTCTTGGCGCATGGCCCACTTCTCTTGACCTCGGGCGTCAATACCAATGTAGCCCGATGACTTCGTTCGAAGGTGCCGGACCGATAAGACGAGGTCCTCATCCGGAATGAGTACAGGCTCAAAGCGAGGCTGATCCGGGTCCAGGCTCACAACCCGGAACTGTTCGTCGGATGTGCGCCCGTCAGTCAAACGAACTGCATCACCGCTCTGCAAATCGAGACGCCAAACGTCATGGCGGTCGTTCACGTACGCAGCAGCCCCATCCTCGCTCCACCCGCCGACACCCCACGACGGGCGTGGGCCCGGATAATCGTGGTCGGTGATTGAGCGCGTAAAGCTCCGCCCATCAGCTAGCTCAACAACGTCGAGCGATTCGAGCCCGATGGAATGCCAACCGTCTTGATGATAGACGAGGATACGATCTAAGTCCTTATGCACCTCAGTACCGAACTTCGCCGTTGCGACGAGCAGCGTGCGTTCTCCGGTGGCGGGATCGACACGGTACCAATCAGCGGTGTCAGCACCAAAACGCCGCTCGAAAAGGTAGGGGTCATAATCAGGCACAACACCCCACAAACCTCCAGCAACAATTCGGACAGGCTCGTCAAGATCATCTCCCAGAACGAGGAAACTACCTGTCGACCGCCTCCAAGCACCGAGCAATGTCTGTTGAGAGATGCGCTGCGCCCCGTACTCCTGCGCTCGGAGAATCTGGTCGTCATCCCAATGCCATACTTGGACATCTGACGGTCCGACATCGTCAGCCTCAGGGGCACTCTCATCCGCGGTCTCCTCCCTATCGTCGGGCCCCCTAACCTCCCACGGCCTGACACCGACAAAGACGGTCTGTCCATCATCCGAGAAAGACACACCTGCATAATCCGTAATCCGCACATCCAGACCAAGGCCCGGTACCTCCAGAGCACTGAGGAGCTGCGGGGGCGCTACTGACTGGACGTCCGACCAGACCAAAACATCGTGCGTCGATTGCTCACGTGATTCGGCCGGCACCGCCCGTAAAACCGCGAGTTGCCCGGAACCTTCATGCCAAGAGAGCGCCCGATAGTCCGTATCCCCTGACTCGATCGTCCGAAGTGTTCCCGACTCGGGATCAAATACGACTATCCCGTTTGCGGTCCCCCACGCTGTGCTAATAGTCGCCGCTAGATGCCTGCCCCCATCCTGCCAAGCGAACTCCCCAACATTCGCAATAAGCGTCCTAGCCCCGGTCAAGGGATTCATGACGATCAAATCGGCACCGACGGTATCGGAGGGCGCAGCGCCAAGCGCAGCAAGCCATGCACCGTCGCCTCTAAGGGCGAAGTCACGAACATTGAAGAGTATGGAGTCACGACCCTTATGAAGGTCTACGAGACCAAGTCGGTCTTCGAGTCTCTCCTCTGACGCGTCCTGGTCTTCTGCTGACGCGCCCTTACGGTATACAAGCCACCGACCATCTGCAGAGAAGATCGGCGCGCTTCCGTGGATTAATACGAGTGGTCCATCCTGGACAGCGGTCGTGCGATGAAGCCGCAGTTCCGTATCACCTGAGACTCTCGATACGGAAACCACGAGCCATTCACCCCCAGGATCGAGTGCGAACGCACCGAGGCGTTCCCACTGGCCATAGTCGTCCGGCGTAAGGGGCTGCTGCTGCGCGGCTAAGGTGAAGACACCGCCCGTTCCAATCCACCCGATAGAGCATGCCGCAAACAAAAACCACCGCGTTACGTCTCGTGCCATCGAAATACTCCCTAGATACTCCCAACTCCGGGCACAGTCGGAAAACCGAAATACACGGGTAGAGCCGCTAACTTTGTCTCGGCCAATTTCAGGATAGAAATCAGCAACGTCGTCGTGACCAAGGATTAGAGCAACACAGTTTGCCGGACAGGCCGTATCACGCCCATCTTCGCGCTCTCGTGCGATCCCCTATTGGAGTCCAAATGCCTCGAACGCTGTCATCGTCTAGCGTCTCACTCACTCTCATCCTTACTGCCGTGTGGTTTGGAGCGTGTACCGACCGTCAAGCGATCGATAGCGGCGCGGACTGGCCTCACTACGCCCGGGACCTAGCTGCAACAAAGTATTCGCCTCTCGACCAAATCTCTGCAGAGAATGTCGGGCAACTCGAGGTGGCTTGGACATGGGAGTCTGCCGACTACCGCCTAATGGGAGAACACGAAGGGGCTTCTGTAAACCCGAACTACCAGGCAACGCCGATCAAAATCGGCGATAGGCTGTATACATCGACGAGTATGGGTCAGGCGGTCGCTCTTGATCCAAATACGGGAGAAGAGATCTGGCGATATGATCCGTACGAGTCAGGACTCCGCAACGTCCCAGGTGGACGATCAAACCGCGGCGTGGCCTACTGGAGCGACGGAGATAATGAACGGATCCTTCTCGGGTCGGGGGAATATCTGGTCTCAATCGACGCCACTACAGGACAACCTGACCCAAGCTTCGGCGCGAACGGATCTGTAAATCTGGCCGAGGACCCCGATCCTCGTGTCCTGACCTACTCGTGGACCTCCGCACCATTAGTAGTGCGCGACGTGGTCGTGGTCGGAACAACCGCGATGGTCCCGAACCGAAACTGGACCACCGCACCTCCAGGG
>Ga0315316_10002240_pt1 | contig 13847 bp, 13 predicted proteins | sample M160m3416metaG_FD_203702 | JGI IMG/M metagenome (GOLD analysis project Ga0315316, IMG submission 203702) | Ammonia-oxidizing marine archaeal communities from Monterey Bay, California, United States - M1 60m 3416 | ecosystem: Environmental > Aquatic > Marine > Intertidal zone | place: USA...
GCGCAGAAGGGCACGTAAGCCGGTGGCAAAATTAATCCCGTGAAATTCATCGGTCTGTGTCTGGTTAATTCCCTCTATCTCGTATTCTATGGGATCCTCGATGGTATGGATATTCAGGTCTACCTCATTGATTGAGTTGATAAACGCATAGAGCGTTGTCGTTTTTCCCGAGCCTGTCGGACCTGTAACCAACACCAATCCCTGGTCACGCTTCATTGACGAGTTAACGATTCCCAACTGCCGCTCAGAGAGGTTCAACTCACTGAGCTCCTTGATGCCATCCTGCTTGTCGAGAAAGCGCATCGTGAGCTTCTGGTTCTCCTTGCGACAGGGAACTGCAGAAACCCTCACATCAATTCTCTTCTGCCCGATCTTCAGACCAAACCTGGCATCCTGGAGATCCTGATGCTGATGCCCCATGTTGGAGTAATTCTTGAACAGGGCAATGAAGCGCGGCAACTGTTCCTCTGAGCAGGAGTGAATCACTTTCAATCCCCCGTCAATACGCGCGCGAAAGCGTGCAGTGTTGAAATATTTCTCCACATGTAAATCACTGCCGCGGCTGGTTATGGCGCGGTAGAGAATCCATTTGAGAACATCTTCCGCGGCCGTGTTCGGGTTGGCAGGATTGACTGCCGCCATATCAGCCGGATCAATCTCGATGAGGCTCTGGTCCTCCGAATAATAGAGCTCACCAACCTCAACGGTCGCCTGGTTGCTTACTCCCTTACCGCGGTTACGGGTAATTGCCGCACGGATAGCGTCGCCATCGGCAAGCACCGGAATGATCTCAATGGGCTCCTGCCCGCCTGACAACCATTCATCTTCAAAAGCGTGCACGGAAGGTGACTCAGAGAGCAAATACAAGACCCCCTCACCCTCAAACATGGGAAACACCTCGTGCTTCTCCAGCAACTGATCAGGGAAAGTGTTCTGCGAAGGAGCCTCATCCGGGTTAAAACACGCCTGCCGCGTCAACATATATGCAAAGGCAATGCCATAGTGCCGCGGCAAGCCCTTATAGTCACTCGGACGTTGAATGTCGATTGTCTGGTTGTCCGATACCAAGACCTCCCATTTCTCCTTTTCCGATTCACTGAGCGGGTAATTACAAACGAACCAATCGAGAATCGAATGCGGAGTGGAATTTGGCAAAGGCGCCGCAAGGCCTTCCACTGCGCTTGTCGATCCCAGTGGCTTGTAATCCATGCGCGTGCGCAAATCCTCACTGATGGACATGTAAACATCCCTTTCAATCACAACCCGGACGCAAAGAAAATCCGGAATCCCCCAAGCACTTTGGGAAGCAGGATTGTAGTGACCGAGAATCAACAGGGGACCCAGTGTCGCAACAGGCATCCAAGGCTCCTCCCGCTCCGGCATCCTACCCAACTTCCTCAACATTCCCTCAGCATCTACCGGACAGGCAGATCGCGGCAAGTTTACCGGCAGTAACCCGCTGCGACGGGCCACCTGACCAATGGGCTGGGTTTCACCAGATTCTGCAGATGCCCGGAGAGGGGCTTCTTGTGGAGTTCCTACATCCACCGGGACTCTGGAAAGATCCTCCGCAGACACAATTCCTGCCGACTGGCTTTTTCCTGTTGCTCCTTTGTGGTCTGGATCAAGCATTTGAACGGGCAGCACCCCACCCTAAGCTCCGACCGGGACAAAATCATCAGGAAATGTGTAATTTAAACTATAGTCAGAAGCATCAAACTGGACCTTGATGCCGCTGCCTGAAGTACCGGGTTCCAGCACATTGAACAACTTGCCGTTCCAGCGCAGCCGATACTCTTCAATATCATAACTTTCCACAGGATGCCAGTTGCCGGGAATAAAAGGTGCTCCCGGCACCAGATCAACCGGATCCCTCCACTGCAGGGATCGCAAAATCGCGATCTCATCATCAACCCCCCCATGGTCAGCAGGCAGGTTAAACGCGTAATTCATCTGGGAATGCTTCTTCAGTCCATTATTGATGACCGTCATGACATCCTCAGCCACCACCGAGCGAGATGCATCAAGGGTTCCCCCAAAATACTTGATCGCCAGTGATGAGATCACAACCAGAACGGCAACGGTCACGATGACCTCAACCAGGCTGAATCCGCAATGCTTAGGGTGTTTTTTAGGGTTTATGCACATGTCTCAGGTATTCAGACACTCACTTGAGGCTCTTCCCCGGCTTCCCGTGTTTGCCCCCACCTAGTAAAAAATGGTACCCTCAGGACCGCTTAACGGTATCTTGGAGAGGGTTTCTATGCGAACCGGAAGACTTATCGCATAGCCACTCGGCATGTAATCACTGACCTGCGCAGGGGCAAAAGCGAGATATGAAGCCAGCAGGGCATATCGCATCTGGTCACTGGCCTGATCCTCCCAGTTGCTGGTGGCATTCGTTCTTCCATAGGACTGGATATAGCTAACAAGGGCAAGGTTCATCGCCTCTGCCCTGGATATTGCCAGGTTAGTCTCACTGTCCTGCTTAACGGCAATAATATTGGGCAAGGCAAGGAAAGTAATGACTCCAATGATTGCAACTGCAGCCAACACCTCAACCAGGGAGAATGCACGTTGTTTGTGTTTCATGTTTTCGCTCTGCTTAACTCACTTTCTATTGTAAAAAGAGGGGGATCTCCTTCTGAAAAAAATCTAGGGATAAAGTTCAACTTTAGGATAAGGACTGCGCTTTGCAGCACCCGGCGGGCTCCAGGCTGATAACTCAATATACTGCCCGGTTTTAACCATGGCTCTGCTCTGTATCCTTCTGGAATCGGATGCCGGCGAGGAATCCGCAAGGTGGTGGTAGGTGTCATCATCAAGGTAATCCTTGATCAACTCCAACCTCCCGACGACACCCCCCGTGCTTCGTGATCCACGTGGGTTACTCGGGTTGTCGGTCCAGTAATTACTGGCAAAATTATATTTATTTCGGACATAGCCGACCGTGCGTTCATATCGGCGTGATGGATTGTTGGGATCCGGAGATTCAAATCCACCAACCTGTCCGGAAATCCAGTTGTTAATTGCGGACTGAATGGTCGCCTGCTGCTGGCGAGCCATTACGTTACGGGAATCCTGAGCCGCATTGGAAAAGGAATTGATAACCAAGGCAGCCATGATCGAGATAATGGCCAGGACAAGAAGCAGCTCCACAAGCGAGAAAGCCTTACTGGAAGGGAACACTGGCTGCCTGGATGTCATCTTTAGGGAATCGCTTTAATTGAGCGTGAGTGTCGTTAAGAAAGGGTTCCCCGGAAAACCGGGGAACCCTCGTGTAAATTATTTATTTAGCCTGCGACGCTCACTAGGAACTCGGGGCATAAATAATCATTTTCGCATACGTATCATACGAAAGGTGCTCGGCTGCAGCAGCCTTCTCAGTTTCACTGACATTTGGCACCTTGAAGAGAGTGGTATCAAAGCCGGAATCGGCACTGCCGAAAACACCACTGTCTACCAAGTCGTCGACAATGTCGGCTACCGAAGTGGACTCAAAGGTTGCACCGGCAGCAACAGCTGAGGCGCATACTGAAGCAAGGCTCTGGGCATTGCGCTTGGCTTTACTGGCATTTGCCTGGCTGGTAATGTTACCGATCGTGGGAACCGCGATAGCGGCAATGATGCCGATCACCGCGATGACCACGAGCATTTCAACAAGGCTGAATCCAGCCTTCACGTTTTTGACGAGGTTCGTCTTCATTTTATTATTGCTGTTTTTAATTTATAGGTTGTTTCTGCTCCCGATTATCACGGGATGTATGGATATTATAACAAATATGGAATTAATCAAGTGAAATTTATAATTTTTATAATTAAGAGAAAACTCACACCCCGCCATTCGAAATTACATGCAACTTGCTTTAATTGAGGGAGTTACGTTAAATAAACCCCTTCGATTAAGTCAGCTTCATGCAAGATTTATGAGAAAAATCGCTCTCATTTAATTTTAAAATCCAATCTTGCGGTGAACTTGGGGGAGTGCCCCCCCCCTAAAAGTGGGTGCCCACTCCCCCCCTCTTTGACCTCTGCCGTCAAAACATAGTCAGCGCGGCTGGGAAATCGGCGACCTCGGAGCCTTAGACGCTTTCGGCGCATTGTCCTCTGAGCCCGGCAACATGACTTTCCCGAGGCTGAAAATCGGAGAGTAAATGGCGTAAATGAGGAAACCCACAAGCGCACCCAGGACCAGGATGGTGACAGGTTCAAGGACCTTGTCCACTTGGTTGGCAATATTGTCGAGTTCTTCCTCATAATCATCAGCTATCTCGTCCAGCATCTCTGTCGCAGACCCCGTCTCGGCGGCAATCTCCATGATTCCACAAACAGTACGACCATCATCTCCCAGCCAATGGGACTCCATCAAAAAACTCTCAGACATGCTCAGACCGTCATTAATATGTTCACGCACACGGGCAAAAAATTCCTTGTAGTAGATGTGAGGCGCGCTTTCTGAAGTGATTTTCAATCCGGTATTAATCCTCACCCCGGACTCAAGTAACAAGGCAAGGCACCTGAAACTGACCGCCGCTGCAGATTTCCTCACAATTCCCCCAAGCGTCGGCGTGTTGGCAAATACCTTCTGAACCCTCGGGTTCTTAATTATCTTACCCCAGTTCTTGAACAACAGCCACAGCCCGGCAATGGGAATAAGCAACATGTAGGGCTGATGGAGCAGGATTGAGGATAGCTTCATCATCATCCTTGTGGCTCCCGGCAGTTTTGCACCAAGGTCACCATACAGCTTTGAAACCGCAGGAACCAAGGTGTAACTCATCGTAATAATCACCGCCACGCCCATGGTCAAGACGATCCCCGGGTAGATCATCCCCTTCTTGAGTTTCTTGATAATTCTTACCGTCTTCTTGGTCGATTTCCCGATCTGAGCGAAAATCTCAGGTAACCGGCCCGACTCCTCACCTGCCTTTATCAGCGCAATGACTTCAGGGCCGAATGCATCAGGAAATCTCGCCAATGCATCACTGATCTTGTCGCCGAGCGATATACGGTACGCCACCTCGGCAATGATTCCCCGGTAAACCGGAGACTTTACCCGGTTGGCCTGCAGTTCGAAACTCTTGATCGTTGAAATATTCCGCTCAAGGCAACGGGCAACTCCTGCAAAGAGCGCCGCACGGTCTTCCATGTTGCCCTTCTTCATTGTCAACCGATGGACGGTCTCGTCTGCACCGCTTATGTTGGTGACCTTAGCAAGTTCATTAGCAGCCTTGCCGGCACCAAGGATAGCCTTGTCGTCCGTGTCTGTATCAACAATGACAAGGCTGGTGCGGCCTGTGTTCACATTGCAAAGTGCGACTTTCTTCAACATGATGTTCTTTTTCTTTATTGGATGAACGCGACGCTGTGACTTCGCCCTACGGCCCGCTGCGCGCTTTCGGCCGCAATGCGGTAATTACCGGGAGATTTCGCTTGGATGACTCCCCTCCAGCCCCCCCCGACCATTGGCCCTCTAGCCAGCGCGCATTTGAAGGGCTGGTGGTCAATACAATATCAACTTGAGCCCTGTCCATTTGGCCAACCCCATCCACTTCCAGTTCGTCCTCCCTGATCGTGATACTTGCCAAGACAGGATCAGGCGGGAGAATACGGACGATCTCATCGGGACTAAGGCCAAGACTGTAGAGACGTGCTGCATTTTCACCAATAGCAACAGCCCTGGCAATACGGTGCCCGGTCTCTTCCTGGGAAACAGTGGCCAGGCTCAATGAAAGGGCAGCGCCAACACCGAGTGCAATAATACCGCAGGCTGCAAGCACCTCTACCAGGCTATATCCGGCACAACCAGTCAAGTATGTGGGGTGCATCCCCCCGGTAATCAGGCCCTTGTTCAATTTCATGTTCAGTTCGCGTAACTTTCAATCCAAGCTGTCCTGGGCACCAGGCTTTCGAGCACACCGGCGTCAGTCTCCCGGCGTAACCCGAGAATCTTTCCGCTGCTCTGGCTCCATTTAAAATCGCTATTGGTACGAATACCGCCAACCACCGTCACCAGGCCATTTGGGAAATTGCCGGCAATGATCCCGCAGTTCTCTGCAACCAGCATCAGTCTCCACTCGGGGTCTTCATCTGCATCAACAAAGTTCAGGCGGACTTCACTACTGCCGACCTCATCCCTCTTGATACCAAGAAGCAGTCGCCGGTTATTGCTGCCCCGCAGATGAATGTTTCGCAATTGCCTGCCTGAACCAGCCGTCTGTTGGATAACGATCATGATTGCAGCCAGCGACCCGGCATTGGCAAGGGATAACGCATCATCCTGACCATGAATATTGACGGTCCTTACATGATTACCGATCAACACGCCTGTCAGGTGGGCATTGCCGAGTGTAATGTGAATGTTTCCAGCTCCATCACTTCTAGCCCCTCTCCCGCTGTCAAATTCCTTATCCCCTGCCAACACTATATGGCTTCCCTGCATTAACCTGTTTTTCATCGACCATGGAATGCCAGGTCCCGGGTCAATCACATCCAGTCTGCCCTCGTAAGCATTTCCGCCCGATGCTTCCCCTGCCGTATTACTCACCAGGGGATAATTGGCAGGAGCAATCCATTCGCCCTCCAGGTTCCTGATCCTGCCTGCTGACGGGGAAGCCTCCCTGCTAAAGGTGGTATAGCGATTACTTCTGAAACCGCTATCGGCCATAACTGACAAACCGGAGGACCAAAGCAGCGTACTGCCAAACACCCGGATTTGACCGCTTAATTCATTACCCCGGGAATTATCCGCACTGGCCCTGTGCATAACCATAAGGTCACCGGTCAATTGAGGCGCCCGGGATTTCAACAGGTAGGACCTTGAATACGTGCTGGCTATTCCGCCTGTGGCAGGATCACTATCATGATCAACATTAATGGTGACACTGACAGGCAACTCAACCTGATACCCGTATCCATTAGCCATTCCCGTGCTCACTTCCCCTGATGGTCTCACTAGTGAAGCAAGGGGTGCAGTGTCCGAGGATGCCGTTGCCACGGCTCCTGAACCGTCAGGAATCAGAATATTGCCGGCTGGCACGGCAGCCTTGGTGAGTGCATGCCGGTAAATAAATTCATCGGCAACCGCCCTGGCATTGACCCTTGCAATGCGATGACTGGAACTCACCTCCATGCTCTGGATGTACAGTGCTCTGCTGTTTATCAGCGAGATCCATGCTGCCACTCCGAATGTGCCAAGCGTCATCACTACCAGGCCCATTAATATGGCACTTCCTGATGACGCAGAGCGTGTATGAGCAAGTGAATGAATCATAAGTGAAAAATCACAGCGAAGGAAATAGGGCAACGGTAAAGAAGTAATTTGTTCTGCCTGCCATTGCCGCATAAGCAGGCAGCGGGTTGGCAGCTCCCTCAGGGATGCTTGCAGCATAGCCGGAGTCAGCGCCAGCGCCCTGGTTTGCAAGTGTCGGTGCAGCAGGGTCCGGCCACCATATGAAATAGAACGGCATCCCGGCAGCTGTCTTGTATTGATCTATTGCCCCTTCTTCCAGGCCACTGCGGGAACGCCTCTCATGGAATACAAATAATGGTCGGAACGGCACTCCGTTGACTCCATCAGGAAAAAATACATCGTAGTAATCGGTTAGCTCATTCCATGCATACCGCTTGACGCTGACATAGGTGCCGCTTGGTTGCGCTGTTGATTGAATATCAATGTCATAAATAGCGCGCACGGAAAGAAACCCAGAAAAGCTGCTGGGTTGCAGGATATAGACAGAACCGTTGTCATAAGGAGAAGATCCACGCCATCCCTTGTAGACTGATGCACTCTGGCTGAAAACCGATGCAAGGTGCATGCGGAAAGCCTCCGGGGAATCAAGAGAACGTCCATCCTCAGGGGCCGGTATGTATACCGGGCGGACAGTATTTAAACCACTACGTGCAAGGCAATATACTGCCGAGCCATGGGAAATATCCTCCCAAAACCGCTCACGAAGCAAATCCGCACTGGCAGCCCTGCCATAATTAGGGGCATCATAGCAATCCACGCTGACTCCGGACAGATTGTAATAATTGTTAGCGGCCGCGGCTCCTATTTCAATGGCAGCATAATTACTCAACCGCCTCTGGTTCTTGCCAATGGCACTGAACGCCAGGGCCGCCGCCCCCATGACCGATGCCGCGACTGCGGAGGCGATCATTACCTCAACAAGGGAGAACCCGCCAACCGGGCAACCCCTTTTGGATAGTCGCTCGCCGATTGAATATTTCATCTCTACGTCTTGGTTCTCCGCAACTGTTCACATTGTAATGCGCTTACTCAGAATCCACTTCCTTTGTTGAGGCATAAACGAGCTTCTCGACAACACCGGATCCGTCTTTGGAAGCAGTCGGCAACAGCACACCAACTCTAGGGCCAAGGTCAATCTCGAGGGTGATCTTACGAGGCTTGGCCGCTTCCTCATCGGCAACCCAGGTGATCTCGACCAGCTCAGGGGTTATCTTTGTCACGCGCAGATCATCGGATTGCCCGGGAATAAGACGAGGCACCAGTTTCCCTTCCCTCAGGATGATACTTCCAAGCTGGGCCTTGTAGCCGCCCTGCCCCCTGGCAATACCTGACACAGCGAACGACTCAAGAGCCATGCGAATCCTTGAGTCCTCACTCTGACTGTCTTCAGCGGGCAGTCCCTGCTCTCCCTTCGCACGATCGGCAAACGGGTTCCTCTCGGCCGGCTTGAGAACAAAGCCCTTTATCATCTTCTCCTTCTGATGCGGAAGTACGCCGATCTCTTCAACCGAGGCAACAACGCTATTATCAACGGAGGCAACAGGCTCCCCGGCAATGGCATTACCCGCAACGGCTATTGCGGCAAGAGTGGATATTATTATTCGGGTTTTCATGTCAGCTCATCAGGTCTTTGATTCACTATTCTCAGCATCTTCAACAATCGGCACATCAACGGTAAGCTCCATCTTGATATCATTGCCGGACTGCCCCTTGGACAGTCGGCAACTGGAAACCCTGATAGCCGGCATAGAGCCCTCAAGATTAGCAAGCCAATTAAGGGTCTTGATGTAGTCGTCCTCAAAAACCAGCCGTGCCTGCAGCGTTTTCTCAATAGTCCCGCCCTTGTCCTGCTCAACGGTCTCAAAACCCTGGGACAAGGTGATGATATCCTCCTGTTTAATACGCAGGTTTATCAAGGCCTCGCCAAACTGTGGATTACGGGTCTGCTTGAGGTGCGGTTCCCATTGAGCAAGGTATTCACGGATGGCTTTTGTCTTCTCGCGCAGGATGATAAAACTTCTCTGTTGGGCATTGCAGCCAAACACTGCACTGTCATATGCCGTCTTGGCCAACAGCTCATCACCCTTGGCAAGCTTCAGCTTGTTATGGAAACCCATCGTGGCATAAGCCATACCGATAATGGCCATCCCCAGGACAGTGCATGCCATATGTTTATTATTCATCGGTAGCAGTAAGGTTAAGTGATTCTTTATTACTGTTTTGCCAGATTAAGGTTGCCTGGTAATCGAGGGAGCCCTCCTTACCGGCAGTCTGGTTGGCCGAATATGAGCGGTAGCCAAGGGCATTAACCGCCTCAAGGGTGGCATCCAGCTGCTTCTGCCCCCCGTTATCAAACTTAAAACCAAGCTTGATCTGCTTGGGATTCTCAGAATCCCTTAACAGGGAAAGTTCCGCAATTGAGCTCTTAACATCCATGCTGCGGGCAATGGAAACAGCCAGTGGCTGCATTTGACGGGAACCCTCAACCCAGTCCCGGACATCATTAGCCCGGCGCTCCTCATCCTTGATAAGCTCAATCATGGCGACAATCTCCTTCTGCTTGGCAGATTCCTCCGCCACCTTCAGCTTCCACTCCTCCTTTGCTTGCTCAGAATTTCTGAGCTGAAAAAAGAACAGCGTATTCAGGGCTATTGCAGCTATCACCGAGAACACAAAGACAATCGGTAACAACGCCAGGATTCCGGGAAGAGGCTGACCGATATCAGGACGGTCAGTCTTCAGGTCATGGCAGCTTTGAAGATGATTTTCCATGGTTTATTTTTCCTTGAGCAAGGACCACAATCCGTCCGTCCTGCTGATGTCGTTGATGAACGTCCCCGTCGATGAGGATGTAATCAGGTTCTTCAGTGCCGCCCCCTCCTGGTCCGATGCAAAGACAATCTGCGTTCCGGTCCCGGAATTCTCAATGAGAGGCATTATTATATTTTGGGCAGGCTCAAGGTCATCAGCGCTATACAAACCACTGCGTGATCGCAGTTCCAGCCAGCGGTCTTCATCAGAAGTCATTATGCAGACCGACCCCTCGCAACATGCAATAACAATGATCTTCCCGAGCGGTTCCTCATGTTTTCCCTTCAGGTAATCGGCACGGGCCTCAATCATCTGGTCAACGGCATCGCTGAACATTCCATAAACACCGCAGCAAATTCTTCCAACCTTGAGCCCGGCCCCATTGAAAACGGATTCAATCTGCTTGATATACTCCTCATCAACGGCAAGGAGGGCGCTGCTGTTCGACTCCGGGTTGTGTTTCACCGCATACCGCTTACCACGCTCTGCCTTTGATCCAAGAGCAGCCTTGGGGTTGACTCTGATCTGTTCCTCCGCCCCTTTCTTCCGGGTCAGGTTGGTCTCAAGGCTGATCACGAAGCGGTGATTAACGGAAACCGCACACCAGCCATCATCGGTTAAGCCCTGCCATTGCTCGGCCATTTCACCAACCACATCCTTTAATTCACCGCCGGAGGATCCCTGTTCTCCAAAAGCTCCTCCCCTGTCGAGTGCCCTCCAGCTTACTCCGTCACGGTTCAGGTTGACCAGCAGTGATCGACGCTTCGGGAAACGCCTGGCCCAACTTACATTACTGTCATCCGGCTCAGGTCGGAATGACGCGAAGGTAAGAACGTCTTTTATGTCCTGCAATTTCATCGGTTCAATGACGGTTGTAATTCTTCCTCATAAGCAAGGAACTCGGCTACCTCATGAGAAGTAAACCCGGTCGGCTCCTTGAAGGACGGTCGCCAGCCTTCCTGCCTCCGATTTGCCATGCTCGTCTCAAAGCTGCACATCCCGCGCTTGCTGCCGGTCTCAAGTTCCTGGTCAAGCTTCTTGAACTCACCGCGCCGGATCAGATTGGATACCGAGTCGTATTGCAGCAGCATCTCGTGAATTGCAAACCGCTTGCCCCTCGTCTCATCCATGACCAGCCGTTGGCAGACAATCATCTTGAGGATGTCGGCAAGGGTGCTTTGCGCACTCTCTAGCCTCTCGGCAGGAATTAACTTAAGGAATCGCTGCACTGTCTGTGATGCGCTTGAAGTATGCAGCGTGGCAACCACAACGTGACCCGTCTCTGCTGCCTGCAGGGCAATTTCTGCAGTCTCTCCATCACGTATTTCCCCCACCATGATCACATCGGGATCCTGTCGCAATGATGCGCGTAACGCGTCACTGAAATCATGGTCATCCTGCCCTATTTCCCTCTGCGATATCAAGGAGGGCATCCCCGAGGTTGGATACAAATACTCGATGGGGTCCTCAAAGGTGATGAAATGCTCACGCCGCCGAAGGGCACGATGCAGGTTCATGGCCGCAATCGTGGTGGTCTTTCCCGAGCCCGTTGCCCCGCAAATGAGAAACAGGCCGTTTTTTGCCTGCAGGAACGATTTCACTGCGGCGTGCGGGACCCTGATGTCCTCGCAGGATGGTATATCGGTTGGCAGCAGGCGCATAACCCAGCGATAACGCCCCCGGCTTACCATACGATTAACGCGAAAGCGATAATCACCAATCATCATCGCGTAATCCGCGCAGCCAGGCTTTACCGCAAGGTTTTCCGGTGGCTGATACACGAAGGAGTCAAAGACCAGTTCACCATTGCGGCGGTAGATCAGTGGTTCCCAGCTGGTGATATAGAAATCGGAGATCCCTATGCCCTCGGCTAACTGGATAATTCTTTGCCCAAGCGGGCTGGTTTCGGTAACTCCCTCCATGTGTGTGGCACGGTTTTGGTGTTGATTGCATCAAGGGAGTGCACCAATTACTGATATTGGTGCACTCCCGCTATGATGTGTGAAAGTTTTTCTAGTTGGTTGAATTTATTGCTGTGACATCCAGCGTGCTATTGGAAAAAGTCGTGTCGATAGATCCGTCAGGAGTCACCCGCGCAACTCCCTTGCAGGGGTATCCACCGTAAGTCTTGAACGCTCCAAAGATAAGAGCATTGCTGTCAGCAAGCGGGATAACCCTGTATACGGCACCGTCTGCACCGCTGCCCGAGTCGAAAGCACTATCAAAGCTTCCGTCCGCATTGAGAACTGCCACGCGCTGACGCTCAACACCGCCAACTCTGGTGAAATCTCCACCGACAAGCAATCGACCGTCCTCCTTAATAGCGCAGCTGTATACCGGCCCGTTTATCCCCGCGGAGACAAAACCGGAATCCCGGGTTCCATCCTGCCTTAAGCGACGGATTGATCCGGAAAAACTGCCGGTATAAAGAATGCCACCATCAGGCATTGTCATTATATGGTGGACGCTTCCCGATACCGGAATGTTCCCATTTGCCAGCGAGAGGTCCGGGCTCAGCGTGCCGTCCTGATTAAGCAGGGCGAGACTTGGCTGGTTAATGTCTCCATAACTTCCAAATTCACCTCCTGCCAGAATCCTTCCATCCTCCGTCAGGCTCAATGCATACACGCTGTCGTTAAATGCGGCACTGCTCACCCTTCCCCAATAACCACGCCATGGCCTCAACGGATCTGTCTGAACCCAGGCAGTCCTGATGTTACCCGGCGGGCTGAATGATCTGTCCGGAGCACCCTCTGCAGTCAACACGGCAACACGCCTTAAAGAGGGATTGCCACTGACACTGGTAAAGCTGCCCCCTATCACAATCCTGCCATCATCCATCTCAACTGCGGAAAGGACATCCCCTCCCTCAATCTTGACACTGAAGGGCCGTACGCTTCCATCCGCCCCGAGCTTTGCAAGCCGTGAGCGACTCAAGCCCTTCACCCGGGAAAAACCCCCACCGATAAGGACATCGCCATCCGAAAGCTTCAGCACAACATGAACCTCTTTCTCCGCACCTGCCCCGATATCAAAGGAATCATCAAGATCCCCGCTGAAGGTATTCAGCCTGGCAATGTTCTCGCTTTTAACGACAAACTCAGCAGGAAACTCACCTGTAATGATTGCGCTACCATCCTCACGGGCCTTGATTGCGTAGACAGATGCGTTATCCGCCAGATCCTCAGGCCGATAAGCCGTATCGATTGCGCCATCGTTGTGCAGGCGTAAAAACGGGGAACTCACCATCGGGCTTGAACCCGTTGATGTTAATTTACCGCCAACCAAGATCCTTCCGTCATCGCTGATAGAGGAAGAATAAACCTCCCATGAGTTGATCCCGTGCTTTGCCTCAAGGTTAAACGAGTTATCCAGTGACCCATTGACATTAAGACGTGCGACACCTTTGCGTGGTCGGTTGTTCACCCGGTCAAAGAGCCCGCCAATGAAGATCTTTCCATCACCAAACATCCCGACGGTCCTGATCTCATCATCAGCACCCGATCCCGGATCAAAGCTAGGGTCATTTCGCCCGTTACCAAGCACCCGAGCTATATTGTTGCGGACAACCCCGTCAACCCTTGAAAAGGTCCCGGCAATAACCACCTTGCCATCCTGCTGAACAGCGGCCGCGTGCACAAACCCGGCAACTCCCCTCTTGGTCTCGAAAGTCCGGTCATAACGACCATTCATCTCAAGGCGGGCAATGCTGTATGCCGGCCTGTAGTTGTAACGCGAAAAACAACCGCAGACGATTACCTTGTAGTCATTGAGCTGCGAAACA
>Ga0315316_10002243_pt1 | contig 13844 bp, 21 predicted proteins | sample M160m3416metaG_FD_203702 | JGI IMG/M metagenome (GOLD analysis project Ga0315316, IMG submission 203702) | Ammonia-oxidizing marine archaeal communities from Monterey Bay, California, United States - M1 60m 3416 | ecosystem: Environmental > Aquatic > Marine > Intertidal zone | place: USA...
AATATCATTAACCGTAAGATTAGCGTGTTTACCATCTAATGCAAACAATTCCTTAAAATGAACAAGGTAATATCTTCCTTGCTTATGCAGTATATGGCATGATTGATATATCTTCTTTTCTTTTCGGGATGCTACCCCAATTCTTGTAAGAGTTTCTCTAACTTTAAGAAAGTCATCTGGTTCACTCAAAACCACCTCGACCATCTGATCCGGCTTCCACTTCACCTCAGGCTCTTGAACCACGCTCATTTTGTTCCTCCAGTTTCAAATTTAGATTTTATAAAATTAAGTTGTTCCTTTGATAGGATTCTCAGAGCCTGTTTTGCCTTTTCGTTACTATAACCATAATAACGTTTTACCAAGTCAAGATCTTTGATTGTATCTTTACGAAGCCAAGGAGAAAATCTCTTCTTAACTCTGAGGATATTTATAAAAAAGTCATACTGCATCTTCTTATCAAGAAAATGATACTGATTCATCTCATTGGCAAACATAATTGCATCAAGATGACCTGAAAAACATCTGTTAATAATATATGGAGGATATTCCCTTTCCAATGAAGGATCCTCATCAATCAAATTTTTCTTAGTTTGATTGATAGAGTTCAACCAATCTTTCAATTCAGTCATAAAAATGTTTCATCCTTACTAGAGTCTATCACAATACCACTATCTTCTGCCACTAATTCAACTGCTTGTTGAGAAAGATAAATTCCACTCTTCATAGAAACTTTCATATGAGGATCAATATCTTCTGATAAATTATCAACATCTCTTATCAAATTAGAATACTTAGAATCAGAACGAGCAAACTCTTGCTCCTTCTTAGTTGTATAATGGCATACAACAGGATTAAAATATTCCTTATGCTTTTGTTCTATCCATCCCTGCATAACGTCCTGAGCAGCAAAGAGACCCTCTGTAACACCCATACGACTAAAGATAACCCATACAGCATATTGATCAGCTATCCTTCTATTAGGAACTGGTAAAAGAATTTGATTCTTTTTAAACTGTTCCATCAACTCAGACAATTCATCCAATCTCCCAATGATATCACGATGAATACCATCATTCAATAGAATAACTCCAAGACAATGTTTATATACCTCACACGTTCCACCTAGATCATATATACAAGATTCAACTAAATCAAGTTGCTCTCTTATATTCTCTCCACCACCATGATTTGGATCATGTCTGAATCCAAATTCTTCTCTACCATACACATCATGAGTACAATAGGTATCAAATAGATACTGAACATCATGATAAAAAATAGTATCAGAATCAACATATAAAATATTATAAAAATCATCCTCAAAATATTTTAAATTATACCACCTATGAATTGACCATGCATTAAGCATATCATGATTAAATCCTTCTTGGAATGGTTCAACTCTTACTGAATATTGAAGATTAAAATAAGGGGGAATAAGAGAAGGGTCATCGCAAAAAAGATAAACAGATATTTCATTATTAAACTCCCTAAGTGAACGAATACTATGATCAAGACGGTTTAATTCATGATCATTTATATGATCATGTTTGTTTTTCTTATAAGAATAAACAACAATATTCTCAAAGTCATTGTTTTTACCCCGCAATTTATTTAATTTTTCATGTGTAGATAATACCATTATAATCCTCCTATTATATCATATAAAGTATTAGGCTCTGTTTTATAATTAGTAACTAATAATTCTGTTTTAATATTTTCATTTGTACCTTTATCACCACGATGTGCCATAGAATACCTCAATTTCCATTCCTTTAGATTATAGTTTTTATACAATTCCAAAAGACGTTCATTAACATTATATGTAATCATGAACTTATGGATACAATTATAAACATCATCTGCAAATCTATCATGATCAAACTTTTTATGCATCTCACGATTCTTTCCATATAGAAAATCCTTAATATCATAAGGAGGATCTAAGAATATAAAAGTATCTTTTGATCCATGTTCTCTCATAACCTCAGAATAATCAATATTAGTTATCTTCCAATTTTTAATCAATCTAGAGTATTGTGCTAACTTATCTGCACCCACAAGAGAAAAATTAGAATTAGATGCTGTTTGTGAAAAAGTACTATTCTCTGTCAATCCAGAATAACTACATTTATTCATTATGAAAAATGCTATTGCTTTCTCAAAATCATCATAAGTATCAATCTCTTCCTTATACCTATTGAATAATTCTTTTGCCTTGGCAGTTACCTTATCTTTATCACCCTCATCTAATGTCCTCTGTTTCTCCTCCCTGATCCTCTCAGAGAGTTCTTCTCCCCTATCTCTAAGTTGTACCCAGAAATTACAAAGAGGCACATACAAGTCATTCACCCATACAGGTATATTTGGATTTGCCTTAGTAATATCAATCGCAATAGAACCGCCACCAATAAAAGGTTCTCTATATTCACTAATAACTTTAGGATACCATTGAGATAAAGTCTTAATTGCTTTTGACTTACCTCCAGGATATCTAAGACATGTCTTCAGAGATTTATTTGTTATCTTCATAAGTAGTTGGATTGTATTTCAAATATTCCCAGAAAATCATTTTCATTTCTTTCTGAGTCATACCACAATGCTTTGCAGCAGCAGGTAAATTCATCTTATTACGAAACAACCCTTCATTTGCTTCTTTAACATTTTCAGGTGTTGTTTTAACTTTTTGTTCTATAAGTTTATCAACCTCTATTTTATATACCATAATCCCACATATGTTTTTCTGGTACCATCATAGGATGTTTTGGTCTTGGAATACCAATATCCATTCGTATAGGAGCATCTAATACTCTATCAAGACTTTCTGACATTCTACGATAACCAGTTCCAACATACATCTGTCCAGCAAATACTGATAATGTAGCAGTACCCCAGAAAATATAATAAAATCTAGACTTTACTTGATGTCTCTGTTTCTTTTTGTTCTTCATGTTTTCTCCAAGGTTCATGATGTGATAAGTCTAACCACCTTTTAATTAGTTTAAAAAGTTTTTTCATTAATACGTAACTGGATCAATATTTACATATTCAACCTTTATTGGTTGATCCAAAAGATCTTTAATATTCATATATGCATATGCAGTAAAAACTTGTGGAACTATAAAAGCAATCATTGCAACAGTCCAAAAAACATAGTAATAATTTTCTTTTCTTTGCGTTCTCATTTAGACAATTCCTCTAATGTAAATAAACTACAAAGTTCTAAGCCTGCATCTATCATAGCACGATTAGCACCTTCTTGTCTATCCACTATAGTAACAACACGTTCAACTATATATCCAACATCACGTAGTTTCTCTACTGCCTTAATAGATGATCCACCAGTTGTAGTCACATCCTCTAAAACAGTAACCTTACAACCCTTTATAGGAAGTTTACCTTCAATCCAAGCATCAGTTCCATACCCCTTTGGTTCCTTACGAATAATCAATGCATTAAGTTTAGTCCTTCTATTAGTATCCAACCATGATGTCATAGCAACTGCACTGACTAAAGGATCAGCACCTAAAGTAAGTCCTGCTACTGCCTGTGAATCTTCCTCAACATGATCAAGAAATAAAGTTCCTATAAGAGTAAGACCTTCTCCACTTAAACTAACAGGTTTACAATTAACATAGTGCTGACTTTTCTTACCAGAAGAAAGAGTAAACTCACCTCTACGATAAGCATTCTCTTTCAATAGTCTTAATAAGTACTCTCTTAATTCTTTCATTTAAATTCACACCGCATTAAAACTTATTACTGTTCTATCTATAGTATGATTCTCAACCATTGAAGATCCATGACGTAACCAACTAGGGAATAAAACAATTTCACCACGTTGAATCTTCAAAGTACAAATCTCAGCATTATACTTAGATGGAGATTCTGGATTCCAATTTTCATACACCCCAAGATGATTTGGATTTTCAAAACACAATGGACTACTCTTCTCATCAACATTAATATACAATGCTCCAGATACTAAGGAACATTCATGACGATGCATTTTTAAAGAACTTCCAACATCTTGAATATTGAACCAAGAACGATTAACCACTACCTTCTTAAACTGAAGATGAGTAATATATTCATCTACACATTTCTGTATCTTATCTTGTATATTCAAACGAAATAATAAGTTACTATTCTCCGACCAATAAGAAGAGGAAGCTCTACCAATCAAAGCATCATGCGATCCTGCCTCTTCTCCTTTAAGAGTATTAAAAATTCTATCTAATTCATCTTGACTAAAAACATTAGAAAATCTCATTACTAATGTTGGAAATAAGTCAAGAACTTCATTCATTTGAACTCGCATTCAACCATTATTTCGGTGAGACATGCAAGTAGATTTATTTCTTGGTCGGCAACGAAAGCTGCTTGGTACTGATACTTAGCCAAAACAAGCACGGCAGCAGGAATAGTAGCAGGGACCAAGGATTCATAAAGATTATCGTAGATACGACGCAAAAGTACAGTAATATCATTGTCCATATTACTGACACACCATTTACGTACTTCCGGAAAGTTCTTCTCTTTAAGATTTTTAATGAGATCATTTACTGCTACGTCAGAAAAAGTTGCTAATATACCACTATCTATTTTACCACTAACTGAATATCTCTGACACTCATTCAGAACTCTTCTCCAGTCTGGAAAATGCTTATTAATTAATTCGACAAGTACTTTCTTATCACTTTCGCACCGTTCTTCGTCCAAGATAAAGTTAAGTCTTTTGAAGAATTGTGCTGCGATTGACTGCTTTTGTTTTCCTTTAATACTGAATTCAATGACGGCGCATCTCGAATGGAGGGGCTCAATGATTTTGTTTTTGTAATTACATGTGAGGATGAATCGACAATTTCCTGCAAATTCTTCAATGAATGCTCTGAGGAGAAGTTGGACATCATTGCCTGTATTATCTGCCTCATCAATAATGATGACTTTATGTTTCGCTTCCGATGATAACGATACCGTGGATGCGAAGTTTTTAGCATTATTACGGACGGTATCAAGAAATCTCCCTTCATCTGATCCGTTGATGACATAAAAATCTACCCCCAATTCCTTACAGAGTGCTTTTGCTACCGTAGTCTTACCAACTCCAGGAGGGCCAGCAAGTAACATATTTGGTATTTCACCCTTATTTAGGAAATCTCTAAAGGTTTTCTTAATATTCTCTGGGAGAATACAATCTTCAATGGTTTTGGGTCTGTATTTTTCAACCCATATAAAATCACTCATTAATCATAACCAATTTGGTTTTCTGAATGGGTCACGTAGATAATTAGATGCAACCCAAGGTTTGCTGCTAATGTAATTCTTGTAAGCAGTAAAAGTGTCAATGCTTGTGTTATGTTTAAGCTCATCGGGCATTGCACGAGTAAAAGACTCAACCATATTATAACATATAATTACTTCTCCAGTCATTCTATGAAATGTTTTCTTTGCCTCAAACAATGGTTTGGCACATGCATGAATCTTATCATACCGATACCAATACTCATGAACCAAAGCACATCCATGTTGAATTAACCACGCAGTATTATACATGCTATCAGCAGCCCACTTAGTACATGGATGATTACGGAATGCACCTTTCTTGGTATCATATGGATTACCATCCTTTTTAAGAACTTCACCCCAATCATAATACCAAGGAGAAAACAACAGACTGACCATCTGCGTCGTCTCTAATGGCATCTTAACCACATGTTTATCAGGTAATACCTGAGCACATTTATGAGGACAAGAACTGGTCACAAAGATATTCATCTATTGAGTACTACTATTAATCTAATAACCATAGTAACAAATAAAACATAATATGTCCACATGATCCACATACCAATCTTATTATGGCGTGAACCTCTTTTATATGGATGAACAGCAAGGTGGGGAGAACTATCCCATCCTTTCTGCATGTACTCACTTGGATCAATTTTTCTCATTACTCAAAAGTTGAATCAGGTTCCAATGCAATATAATAAGTCAAATTATGACTATTACTACTAAATCGTGACAGAAGTTTTTGTGACACAACTACATCATAAGTTCCGGGAAGAATCTTAATATTCTCTACCTTAAAATTAAAAGTAAACTCAGATTCAGTTTCTCCAACAACAATAGAAAAATCATTCGTCGTATCATTCTTCTTATCACGAACAACTAACTTAACTTTACCATCCGCACCAACTGCAGAAAAATCAGGAAGTTGATTAATTGCTGCTGCTTTAAGAAGTTTATCTAACTGCTCTGTACTTAATTTAAAAGAAACATCCTCACTAGGAAGAGTAATCTCTTTATCTGGTGGAGTAACAATTACATTAGGATCTGCAAAGAAAAATGTTTGTCGTGATGTACCTTCACGAATAATAACATACCCATCATTAGTAAAATCTAATTCAGGTGCATGAAAAAGTGTTGTATTAACATTCAAAAACTGATTCAAATCATAGATTGCAAAATCACGAGAAAACTCCTCTACAATCTGTGCTTCTGCAAGAATATTCTTAGCAACAGAAATTGTACGAAGTTGATTTCCTTTTTTCACAAGAATTGAATTGTTAATACCTGCAAAGTTCTTCAGAATTGTGAGAGTGCTGTCAGATAATTTCATAGTATGGTCTCTAAGTTTCATTATTAGGGCATTTGAAAATCAATGTTACCAGTTGTTTCGGATGGTTTACCGTAGTGGTCATCAAAATGTAGTAATAGCATAGCATAATGTATGACTTTCATCAAGTCTTTCTTTTCCTTTCCTTCCTTACTACCATATCGGCTACCATACTTTATAATATTTGCCTGACAAAATCCAGAAGCAATATCCCGTGCTGCCAACAAATCTAAAGTTTGAACCTTACGATACTCATGACTAGTACCAGTGTAATGTCCACTATAAGTAGAAGATACATAGTCCTCAATATCATTCAAGATTTCCTCTTCATGATATTTAAAATAGTGTGCTGCCATATTCTCCGATTGATTAACCTCGTTATTTAGATTGAGTTCAACTCTATCAACCTCTTTGTCCAAATTAAAATGATGTGCTGCTTGATCATCATTATCTGCCAAAAAATTCTGCTGAAATGGATCTCCATCAGCCGGATAATAATATTGATACACATCATCAACCTCTTTATCAGTCAATGTAATTTGATCTGGAAGTGGATTTTCAAAATCATCATATGATTCATGCTTTTTAGTCATTATTGGATAATCCTCCTCAAGTGTTCCATTTATTACTGAGTCTGCTAAACTCCATGCATTAACCATAAGCAAATAAAAATTCGTTTACAAGTCTTTCTGTTTTTTGCTTTCCAAACTTACTAGAAAGATATCCACCAACTGGATCTAACTTAGTCATGTAAGCATCAAAGTCCCTATAAACAGAAGTATCCATACCAGTAGGTTGTTTACATTCTAACATATCAGCATAAATTGTCAAGTATTTCTTAAACATCTCAAGATGTTCATCAACCTGATCCATAGTACAATATGCTATGTAAATATTTTCTGAAAAATGATTACCAGGTTCAAAAAATCTATAATCACCCTTTCCTTTCGGTAACCCCTCAACACCAAAAAGAAAATTCTCTGTTGGATGTTGAAAGTCAAAAACTATAATAACTTTCTTATCAAAAAATCCCATGAGATCCATACCAAAACAGGGAAGATTACTTCCAGTCTTAGGATAGATGATGTTGTTATAAATGCAAGATTTTTCATTGAAAATTTCTACCTCCCGTGATTTTATGAAATGTGGATGTGTATAGAGATTTGCTCTAAGTTCATTACCATTAGAACTCCAATTTGCCCATTGCTGGGTAAGAGTTAGATCAAAAGTTTGACCTAATACTATTTTATAATTTTCCCAAAGGTTCATTCCTCCTCCTCTGTTAAATTAAAGTCAGCATCAACCTTATCATATAACTCTAGAAAAGATTGTTTTGTTTCATCATCAAAACGATTTATACATACTTGAATTGCTTTCTCCTTTTTACCAAAGATAGCATAAGCACGAATAATATGAACCAAACGACGAGTACTAATAATTTCCTCAATGCCACCATCATAGAAGGTTTTGCGAATAATGTCTGCCCAATCTACCAAACGATTACAAAAATCAACATCATTTACACCAATAGAATTAGCAACATTTATCAAAATCTTTTGTTCGGAACTAGGAGCAGGATAATCTTGCTCAAATGTTACAGGGAATCGTTCAAGGAAGGCTTCATTGAGCACGTTAGTTCCAATAAACCGTCCATCGTCTGAACCTTTACCTTTAGTGTTTGCTGTTGCGATAACGTTAAATCCTCTTTCTGGTCTGACAAACTTTCCGACTTTTTTAATGAAAATTCCATTACCTTCAAGGATTGGTTGGAGGCAGAGGATTTTGTTACTGGCAAGGTCGATCTCGTCAAGGAGCAGTACACACCCTCGTTCCAAAGCTTCAATGACTGGACCGTTGTGCCAGACTGTGGCACCGTCAACAAGACGGAAGCCACCAATGAGATCATCTTCATCTGTTTCGATAGTAATGTTTACACGAATTAATTCCTTACCTAATTGAGCACATGCTTGCTCAACACTAAAAGTTTTACCATTACCAGAAAGTCCAGTAATGAATGTAGGATAAAATATACCTGCCTTAATTATTGATTTAACATCATTAAAGTTCCCAAACTTAATAAAAGTATCATCCTTATCAGGAACTAAATTTTGTTCTATAATAGGTTCAACAGCAGGAGCATTAAATGAACGTTCAATATTTTGAACTGCTTCTAAAGTTACTTCTAAATTCCATTTACCACGACTAACTTTATATCTTTCTAATCTCTTCGTTACAGTCTGATAATTAATACTGCGAGAAGCACAGAATCCTTTAACATCAGCAGCAGTCAACTCAACACCATAGAGAGACTGTAATTCATTAAGCAATTGTTTATCAGTCAAAGCAATTTTGCGGGGCATAATGTAGCATTTTATTTATGATATTATTATAATCGAAAAAATACTAATTACTCATCATTAGAGACACTTTCTATACTGTCCTTCTCAAAACCTTCCCTTACCATCTGATTAAATTCCTTAAATGAAGATGAGCAATCAGGAGGATCAGGATACTTATACCCTTTCATTTTTCTCCATTCACCATGCATTGCACCAAGAATCCATGATTGAGAAAGACTTCTAGGCCCATTCTCCAATATTTCTAATTGAAATTTAGAGAGATTCCTAGATCCTTTATATTCTTCTCTCCAATTGGAGTCGTCCCAGAGTTTATCCATAATAATATTTATGCCACTAACTCCATAAATTCACCCAAAATTCTTTTATTCATTTTCTTACTCTTAAGACTTTTAGTAAATGCTCTTTTGATTTGTGCTTTAGTAGCATCTTCATCAACCTCAAATTCATCATCATTTCCCAAATTACTTGAAGACAAACCAAAATAACTATGATATCCAGAATTCTTAATACTAAATGCCTTTTCCTTTTTCCAAACTTTCATAATCTTCTCATATTTCCCATCTTCATATCCAGAATAACGTCGAACGAATTGTCCAGCATCCCGACTACCAAGAATACGTATTCCAATGAAATTCATATCAGAAAAAGTCTGTCTTAAATCTTTAATGATTAGATCTGTCACATCAGCCCAATGACCTAATCCATAACAAGAATAAGTATATCCTGTTTTACGATTTCTTATAATACAACGATCATGTATATAAGAACTTCCCATAAAAGGATTATCTTCCCAATGACGACGAAACTCTTTACTATATCTTAAAGGAGTACCTTCCCCATCAGTAAGGACAACACATTGAACCTTCTGAATTTTATTCTCTTTCTTGAACTGAGGAAGTATTTGATGAAGACAAATTAATGCTTCATTTAATGGAGTACCAGAAAGACCTACTCCTATAGGAACATTATAATAATGGGGTTCATGATTAAATGCACAAGCAAGACGAAAAATATTTTTCATCTGTTCATCCAATTGCTTCGATTTTACTTTACTAGTAAACAAATTCATTAAAGAAAATGTTTCTTCAATAAAAGCCAACCCTACTTTCTTAGAATAAGCACATTGATGTAAAGTACCTTCAGATGGAGGAAATTCATTAGTAAAAGCATAGACCTCAAAAGGTATATTAACTTTCTTACAAAACCATAATAAATTATAAAGTTGCTTAATGGTATCAAGCATAACATGTGCCATTGATCCAGACCAATCCAGAACAAATACTAACCCATGATTCTTACCATCAGGAACAACAGATATTTTTTTAAAAAGATCCTCATTGAATCTATAAGTATGAAGTTTTGCTGTATCTAAAACTCCAGTTCTAGCCGTAGTGGCACGGGCATATGCACTAGCAGATTTCTTACACTCAAACTCCTTTACAAGATAATTTACTTCTCTTTGTGCACTTTTTTTGAATTGTCCAAATTTATTATCTACTTCATCATAAAGACCAAAAGATGGAACATATTCCTTATCATTCCACTCTAATTGTTGTTCTGAAAAAGATTCATTAAGAAGATCATGAATTCTTTTATTTTCTATAATAATATTTTTTAAATTTACTTTTGGCAATTCAATATAAACATTTGGTATATAATCACGTTGCTCTACTAAATCTTTAATAGAATCTTCAAGTGCAGATGCAGTCTTTACATCTAAATCATCACCTAAAATACCAGCATTAGAAGAAGACTCACAATCATAATCATCATTATTTTCCAGGTTAGAGTTAGCAATATCCCCAGAGTCGGTATCATAATCATCCCAATCAGTACCAAGGTTGTCCATCCCAATATCTTCACCAAGAGAGATACCGTCCTCATGATCGTTGATTTCTTCTTTTTGCCTTTCAAGTTTCTGCTTGCAGAAATTATATAACGTTTCTGCTGCGGATAAGGTGTCATCAAACGTTTCACAGTCATTGATCAAATTGATAATCGATTTTTCAATAGATGAAAAATCCACAGGAAGGAACGAACCCACCTTAAAGTATAAATTAGCCCTATCAGCAAGATTAAGAATAGAAATATCTTCATTATTTACTTGAAAGAAATCTTGATCATGTAATTCATTATATCCATTATAAAAAGTTTTGGCAAGTCCAGCATATCTACGTTTCATTAATTTCTCAATTCTAGCATCCTCAACTACATTAACAAACTGTGGAGGGATTTGGATTTCTTTAAACCAATTCCTATCAGGTGTATATAGAGCATGTCCTACCTCATGAGCAACTAATGAATCATATACATTATTACTTGCTTTCTCCCATATTGGAAGAGTTAATACACGACTATGAACATCAAACTGAGCAGTTTCTACTTTTTTATTCTCTACAATTAAATCTTCAGTAGCAAGAAGTTTAGCAAGTTGTGATTTGATTTCGTGCTTTACTGCCATTAGTGTTTTATTATTATGTGTCTATAATACACTAAAAAAGACCTTCTACACTCCACACTATACCACTTTAATAACTGGCATCACTCTCAGCATATTGAGGTTCTATTGGTACAATTTCATGAATAGAAGTATCAATGTCCTTATTTTTCAATCTTTCTTCTAACTCATCAACAGTTAAACTGTGTGCCACTACCTTAGTCTCTGGAGAATTTTTCTTATAAACATGAAAGACTAATTCACTTACCATTTTTTAAACCTCCTAATAACAAGTGTAACTAAAGAAGAAGCACCCTTAAGTTTCCTTTTGAGTGCTTGTCTTCTATATTTTGATCGTCGCAACGCTTGTGGCTTCAAGGTGCGTTTCTGTTCTTTTTTTGAGTGGTGTCGCCAATTTGGAACATTCATGGCTATACTCTGCGTGAGAATCCTCTTATCTTATCAAATTTTATCACATTGTCAAATTTATCATGTAGATCGGATTTATGAGATATCACAAAGATGTTAGCATCTTTTATAACATATCGAATTATTTTTAAAAATTCATCTGTACCAAATCCATCAAGAGAACTATCAAAGACCTCATCCATAATCAATAGATTGGTATTAACTGAATTTTTAACTCTAGCAACTTCTCTCCATGTGAAGAGTAATGCTAAATCAATTCTCATCTTTTCACCTTCACTAAATGATGAGTATGAAAAATCTTCGTGAATCGGTGATTTTACCGTTTCATTAAATTCCTCATCCAAAGTAAAGTTGATATAAAAATCCATCAACTGTAAGTATCTATTCACTTGCTGATTTATAAAAGGAAGATACTTTTTAATAATCTTCGTTTTAACACCATCATCCCTTAACAAGGAATAAGCAAAATCGTAATAAACGATCTCTTCTCTTCTAGTTGATAAATTGTCTACTGTTTTCTGGAGATTTTCTTTAAACTCAGTTAACTTCTCATGCTCAGTATTTCTATTCTTAAGTTGTTCGGCAATTCTTTGAACTTCATCTTCAAGGTCTCGGATTTGTCTCTGGTTGAGAGAGACACGAGTATTGTTTTGAGAAATGTCATGGTTGAGTTTTGTAATCTCCTTTGATAATTGGTTAAAGTGACGTTCTCTTTTCTCCTCTAACTTGATGGTTTCTTCGAGATCTGCGAAGCCCTTCTTAAGTTCCTTTGCTTTATTTTGAACGTCAGTAATTCTATTTAATCTAAAGTCCTCTTCTATACCCTGAGTACAGGTAGGACATACCGTATTATCTGTGAAAAACTTATGTTCCTTGGTAATTGTAGATACTTTTTGAGTAATTTTACCTCTAAGATTATTAAGTTTCACTAACTTTCCAGATGCACCAGTAAGATCTTCTTGCTCCTTAATTAAGTCTAATACATTCGATTCTATTAATTCATTATGTTCTATATGAGTATCATTTTCTATAGTTAAAACTTTAATTTTATCATCACTACCTTTAATTTTATTTTTGCCCTGTTCCTCAATTTCTTCAATAAAATTCTTTTGCATCTGCATTTTATCTTTAAGAGTTTCTTTTTTAAGACCTAAAGATTTAACCTGCTCTTTCCTTTCCCGCATCTTATCCTTAATAAGATTATTCATAGCAGAAAAAATACGAATATCTAACAAATCCTCAATAACATCTCTACGATTTGCACCCGTCAATTGCATAAAAGGTACAAAAGTACTACTACCCAAAATAACAATTTGAGTAAAAGATTTATAATTTACCTTTAAAATATTTTCTTCTAATAATTTCTGATTGATACGATCATCTGCTTCTTTATGTAAGAGATTACCATTCAATTCAATATCAAATATATTCGGTTTAATTCCTCTCCTAACAAGATAATCCCTACTATTAATAGAAAATTCTATCTCAACACAATCTCTTTCATTAGTAGTATTAATTAATTGTGGTTTATTAATCTTACGGAATGGTTTATTAAACAGCACAAAAGTCAGTGCATCCAACATAGTAGATTTACCAGCACCATTTGTTCCAATTATCAAATTAGTATTATAACTTTGAAAATCAATCTCTGTAAATTGATTACCAGTACTTAAAAAGTTTGTATACTTAATTTTTTTGAAGTTTATCATTCTTTGGAGGAATTACAATGTCATCAGGGGTAATCACAGCATACTTGTAAGCGTGCACCCTACAAGTCTTTAGAGCAAGTTCATCATCAACTTCAACCACGTCCATTACTTGGTCTTCTTGATCTTCTAACATCATAGCATATCTTACCGCATCATCTTCTTCTTCAAAAAGAAACAAAACTTTATGCCCATGATTATCCTGAACTGCATATGCTCCCTCATCTCTACTACCTTTAAGACTAAGAAGATACATTATTCTACCTCACAAGCTTGCCTATAAAGATCTTGAA
>Ga0315316_10002247_pt1 | contig 13837 bp, 15 predicted proteins | sample M160m3416metaG_FD_203702 | JGI IMG/M metagenome (GOLD analysis project Ga0315316, IMG submission 203702) | Ammonia-oxidizing marine archaeal communities from Monterey Bay, California, United States - M1 60m 3416 | ecosystem: Environmental > Aquatic > Marine > Intertidal zone | place: USA...
TGGCGGATGTGGTGGTGGCCTACGAACCGGTCTGGGCCATCGGAACTGGTGTGACAGCCACCCCTGGTCAGGCACAGGAAGCTCACGCCTTTGCTCGAACGCTCATCCAGGAACAATTTGGAGAGGCAGTGGCGAAAGCCACTCGCATTCAGTATGGCGGGAGCGTCAAACCTGGCAATTCTGCCGAATTGATGGCCCAGCGGGACATTGATGGAGCCTTGGTGGGCGGTGCGAGCCTGGAAGCCGCAAGTTTCCGTGATTTGATTGCGAACGCTGTAGCGTAGGCGCGAGAACTGCCTGTTGTGTCATGAATCTAGCCGTCTTCGGAACTCCCGATGGCGGATTGCTGGTAGGGGAGGGCCCTTTTGAAGCTCTTGCCGGGCCGCCGGAGAATGGCGTGGCCTTTTATCGGAACGACTTTGCGCTGTCCTCTCGGGCACCTTGGTTTGTTCCATGCAAGGTGGAGCAGTTTGAGAGGGGAGCTTTTCCGGATCACCTGAGCAGCGATCTTCCGGAAATCGAGTGGGAGGATCCGGCGGTCGATCCGTTTGCTGAAATCTTTGCCGAGGTCTCAGATTCCATTCGAAGCGGATCGATCGAGAAATCGGTTCCCGTGGTGACAGCGAGAGGACGCCTTGCGGAAGGAACCTGCGAGGGGTTGTGCCAGATCCTTGCCGCCGTGGAGGATCCACTCCGACCCTATGGCTGGATCGATGGAAAGGAAGGGGTGGTGGGCCTGAGTCCAGAGCTGCTCTTTCAGCTGGATTCCGGGACTCTTCATACCATGGCGCTGGCGGGAACTGCGCGCTTGGAAGAGCGTGAGGCTTTCGGGGTGGACGAGAAGGAAATCCGGGAACACGAGTTCGTGGCCCAGACCCTCTTGTCCAAGCTCTCCGATCTGGGTGTAACGACGCGGCACCCCCGGGAAATAATGGACCTTGGCCGGCTCGTGCACTTTCACAGCGGAATCGACGTCGAGCTGACCGAACATGAGTCGATTGACCGTCTGGTGCGGATTCTCCATCCCACACCCGCCCTGGGCCCGCTTCCTCGCACCGTGGAAACCCTGTCGCAGTTGATTAGCTGGCGCCAACGGCTCGGATGCCCGCTCTGGTTTGGCTCTCCCTTTGGCCTCTGGCGCGAAGGTGCCTTTGAGGCTCTGGTGGCCATCCGCATGATTTCATGGCGGGGGAAGGAGGTGCAGGTGCCCTCGGGTTGCGGAGTGATTGAGGAGAGCCGCCTCGTAAACGAATGGCGGGAACTGCGTTTGAAGCGGGAATCCGTCCGCACCGCTTTCGGGGTTTGAGGGGCGGGAGAGGGGCTTGTGAAATCTTTGATGAGGATCGCATCAAGTCGTTAACTGTTGACTCTAGGCCGGTTGTGATTTTCCAGGGGATCTTTCTGCGGGGCCTGTTTCTTGGCCTTGTGAATAAGTTGCGAAAGGATTGCATCGGCAGTCGGGAAACCATGCCAGGTGCGGGGAGAAGCCAGCCCGATAGCTCCGTTAACAACTTGGAGATTTCCTGGCCAGACAGCCCAATCGCAGGCTTGCAGGGGATTCGTAAAGCCTTCTAGTTTTAGCTCAATGAGCGGAGGGGCTGGCCAGGCGCTGGAAGCGTGTCTTGTGCGCGGGGTGCGTGAATTCGTGGTCTGTGCAGGGGCCCGGAATGTGCCCCTTGTACTGGGTGCAGCGCGTTGCAGAGGAGCGAAGGTATGGACCCATTTCGAAGAGCGAGGGGCGGCCTTTTTTGCTTTGGGACGTATCCGTGACTCGTCGCTTCCGGTGGCGGTGGTTACCACAAGCGGAACGGCCGCAGCCGAACTGTTGCCAGCTGTGATCGAAGCGCACTACCAGGAACGGCCGCTGATTGTAATCACCGGGGACCGACCCGAGAGCTATCGCGGGAGCGGAGCTCCGCAAGCGATCGAACAGGTGGGGCTCTTTGGGGACTATGTGGAAGGTTGTGACGATCTCAATGGAAGAGGAGAGCCTGCCCTTTTCGGGAACTGGAGTGGTTTGCGTCCATGGCATATTAATGTGTGCCTGGAGGAGAATGAGGAGGTGCCGACGGTGAAGTTGCCGGACTACGATTTCGAACCGGTGCGGCGTTCGCGCCCTCCGGTGACTGAGTTGATCGGATTTCTGAAGGAGGACTTCCGTGGCGTGGTAGTCTTCCTGGGGGGGCTCGAACCGGAAGAGCGCGAGGAAACGTATTATTTCCTGCAGCAACTCGGTGTCCCGGTAGTAGCCGATGCCACCAGTGGTTTGCGCGAGGCCCTTGGTAAGCTGGTGCTGACAGATGGCGATCGTCTTCTGAGCCAACAACCCCCAGGCAAGATTCTGCGCCTGGGAGATATTCCAGTGGGTCGATTCTGGCGCGACCTGGAGAGCCGGCCTGAAATCGAGGTGCTCTCCGTCACACGGACAGGATTTTCGGGACTTGCGAGAGAATCAGGGGTGATCACGGGCAATGTGCATGAAGTGCTCAAGGGAATGGGCGGGGCGCCGTCGATCGGAGATGTGCTCGACCTGTTTCCCGCCTCCTCCGGTTGCCGTGGTCGTCTGGAGGAATTTCTGGAGCGTTATCCCGACAGTGAACCCGGCCTCATGCGAGTTCTCTCGACCTATGCCGCCACCGGCGAAAGTGTCTTCCTTGGTAACAGCCTGCCTGTTCGTGAGTGGAATCTCTTTGCGCAAATGAATGTGCCGGTGGGAGAGGTGCAGGCCAGCCGTGGAGCGAATGGAATCGATGGCCAATTGTCGACCTGGCTCGGTTCTACGATGGGACAGGATCAGGCCTGGGGCATATTCGGTGATCTCACAGCGCTTTATGACCTGGCGGCACCGGCCCTGCTTTCGCAGGGTGATGGAAGGGGAAGAGTGCTGGTGGTGATCAATAACAACGGAGGGCGGATCTTCGAGCGGTTACCTCGTCTGCAGGGATTGGCAGAAGAAGAACGTGCCCTCATGGCGAATGCGCACGAGCAGCGGTTCGAATCGTGGGCTGAAATGTGGGGAATGGATCACCAGATCGTCACGGAGAGAGAAAGTTTCGAAGTGAAATTTCAAGAGAGGCCGTTGGTGCTGGAGCTGCGTCCGGACGAAGAACAAACCACAGCATTCTGGGAGAACTGGGAAGCGTGAACCTCTGGTGTCTACATGGGGCAGTGGGAATGGCTGCCGATTGGAATCACCTCGCCGAACGGATGGCAGTATCTGGACATGAGGTGAAGGCCCTTGATCTGTGGAGTTATCTGGAAGGGGGGGAGTGCAGCTTCCAGGAATTCGGACGGAAAATCTGTGAGGAGGCCCGGCGGGAAGACCATCCGCCGTTACTGGTTGGTTACTCCATGGGCGGACGACTCGCGTTGCACGCCCTGCTTGAAGACAGCGAAGCCTGGAGCGGGGCGATGATCGTTTCTGCTCATCCTGGGCTGCAGGATGAGGGGGAACGGCTCCTCAGAATGGCGACTGACGCGGAGTGGGCGGGGAAGGCCCTGACCGCTCCCTGGGGGGAGTTTCTCGAGCAGTGGGAGTCTCAGTCCGTCCTGCAGGGAAAGTGTATGGTATCTCCGGCGGATCGGTGTCATCTGGAGAGCAGGAGGGAAGCGGTGGCACGGGGATTTATTTCATGGACGCTGGGGAAACAGGCTGACCTGAGATCCTTCCTGCAGGAGGTTGCACAACCCGTGGTCTGGGTGAGTGGTGTCCGGGACCACAAATTCACCGTTCTGGCGGAGGAGCTCTGGGCGGGCATGCCCAATGCCTTCCACCTTGGCCCCGTGGAGGCAGGGCATCGTGTCCCCTGGGAGGCCCCGGATGATTTTACAAACTGTGTCGAGCACTTGCTGGACATCGCCAATCGATGGTTGCAGAGCGCCCGGGCGGGGGCATGATTCCGGCGTGAACTGGACCCCCGCAGCTGGATTTGAAGATATTCGCTATGAAAAGAGTGAAGACGGGCAGATCGCCAAGGTGACCATCAACCGTCCCGAGGTGCGCAACGCCTTTCGGCCGCTGACCGTGAAGGAACTCCTGCATGCTTTCGAACTTGCGCATGAGGATGAGGAAGTGGGAGTGGTGATCCTTTGCGGCGAAGGAGAGAAGGCCTTCTGTTCGGGAGGCGATCAGAAAGTGCGCGGCGAAGGAGGATATGTGGGAGGGGATGGTGTTCCCCGGCTCAACATATTGGACCTGCAGAAGAAGATCCGGAGCCTGCCAAAACCGGTGGTGGCCATGGTTGCCGGCTATGCAATCGGAGGCGGGCACGTTCTGCATGTGGTGTGCGATCTGACGATCGCGGCGGATAATGCATGCTTCGGGCAGACCGGTCCCAGGGTGGGGAGTTTCGACGGGGGGCTCGGATCGAGCTATCTCGCGCGTATTGTGGGACAGAAGAAGGCGCGTGAAATCTGGTTCCTGTGTCGCCAGTATGATGCCGCCCAAGCCCTTGAAATGGGGCTCGTGAACGAGGTTGTGGCGCTTGCGGAACTGGAGGAGACCACTGTGCAATGCTGCCGCGAAATCCTGCAGCACTCGCCCCTGGCACTGCGCTGCCTCAAGGCGGCTCTCAACGCGGATTGCGACGGCCAGATGGGACTGCTCGATTTTGCCGGCAATGCCACTCTGCTCTATTACCTCACCGAGGAAGCGAAGGAAGGAAAGGAAGCCTTCCTGGAGAAGCGTCCGCCAGATTTCAGAAAGTTCCCCCGCTTTCCATAACTGGAAGAGATGCTGAAGAGCTATTTCCTCGCTGCCCGTCCCAGGACTCTGCCGGCCGCCATCGTTCCGGTTTGGGTGGGGTGCGTCCTGGCCCGGAAATATGAGGGGGAGGTAGACTGGTTCCTCGCCCTCTTCACCCTGCTTGGCGCTCTCTGCATTCAGATTGCGACGAATCTTTTTAACGATGCAATTGATCACGAGAAAGGAGCGGATACCCGGGAGCGCCTGGGCCCACAGCGGGCAACCGCCGGGGGTTTGTTGTCCCGGCGGGCGGTCTATGGTGGGGCGTTCATTTTTCTGTTTCTGGCCTGCCTTGCCTCCGTGCCCCTCATTCAATCCCGGGGCTGGGTCATTATTGCGATTGGATTACCGTCCCTCTACCTGACCTACGGCTATACCGGTGGTCCCGTTCCGCTGGCTTACCTCGGATTGGGTGAGCTTTTTGTGATCCTTTTTTTCGGATTGGTGGCAGTGGGTGGAACCTTTTACGTCCAGACTGGAGAATGGCTCTGGCCTGCGGGCGTGGTGGGCCTGCAGGTGGGATTGCTCAGTGCGGTCCTCATCGCCATCAACAATCTGCGCGACTTGAAGGAGGACCGGGAAAGTGGAAAAAAAACGGTGGCAGTTCGCCTGGGTCCGGGGGTGCTCCAGCAAATGGCCGGTGGATTTGTCATCCTGGCCATGATCCTCAGTCTCTGCGGGCATTATTATGGGGCAGGCTGGTTCTTTTTGCTCAGCGTTCCATGGTTCGCGGTGGGAGTGACCTGCATATGCGGGGTAAAGGCCTCACCTCCCGGACGGCACTACAATCGTTACCTCGCAGGCGCGGCCCTGCAACTTGTGCTTTTTGCGGTTCTCTTCACCGTGGCGGTTGCGATTTAGCGGTGCGAATTCCACATGAGAGGCTAGATTTACCCACGTGCGAGAGCCGATTCATGTATGGCGTTACGCCCTGAAGAGCAGGGCGGCGCTCAATGCGGTCTCGGGGCGGACGGAGTATGAGGGGGCTCTCATCCGGATTGGTGACGGTTTTGGATGCCTTCATCCCTGGCCCGAACTGGGAGATCCGGGACTGGAAGATCTTCTCGTCGAACTACGCAATGATGCGGTGGTGTCAGGGCTTGCGAAGGAGGCGGTGAGCATGTCTGCCCTCGACGCCCGCTGGCGTCACAGGGGGGAGTCGATGCTCGATGAGGCGGAGCAGGACATTCCGGAAAGTCATGCAACACTTCCCGAGTGCACCGTGGAGACGGTGACGGAGGCGGTTGGCAGGGGGTTTTCGGTGATGAAAGTGAAGGGTCGTCGCGACTTTCCGGAATTGGCCGGACGGATCGATGAGTTGACGCGTCACTGGCCGCATTTGATGTGGCGGATCGACTTCAATGAAGTCCTTACCAGGGACGAGACTCTCGAATTCGCCCGGGGGATGACGGATCACGCAAGGAAGCGGATCGATTTCCTGGAAGATCCCTGTCCCTGGAAGGAAGAGGATTGGGAGGAGATCCGGCGTGTTGCCCGACTCCAACTGGCTCTTGACCGCAGGGTTTGCTGGCCGGCTCCAGGCGCAGACGTTCTGGTGCTCAAGCCGGCACGGGGTGATGTCGCTACGAGTCCCTGGGAAAGCAAGAGGCTGGTATTCACCAGTAACATGGATCATCCGCTGGGGCAGTGCTTTGCGGCCTGGCGGGCTGGACAGCTGGTATCCAGCGGATCAACGGTGGACATCTGCGGACTGCAGACGCACGAGCTCTTCGAGCCTAACGAGTTTTCCGAACGACTCGGGCCGGCGAAACCCCGCTTTACTTCGCCCGGTGGGACCGGATTGGGATTTGATGACCTGTTGGGAAAGTTGCCATGGAAGCGTCTGACTTGAGAGGATCGGCTTTCTGGGAGTCTGGTGACTGCCGGGTTCTGGCTCCGCCCCCCCTTGAGCAGGAGGGGGTAGAGCTGGGCAGGAAACTGGCCGGGGAAGAGGCGGTTGTCTTTGCCACCTCCGGGTCCTGTGGATTGCCCAAGTGGGTGCTCTTCCGTCGCGCGGCCCTTCTTTCCTCGGCCGAGGCTGTGAATCGCCACCTCCAGGTCACCTCCGATGATCGCTTTCTGGTTCCTCTTCCGTTATATCACGTGGGTGGATTTGGGATGGCGGCCCGGGCTTATGTTGCCGGGTGTGCGCTGCGCCGGTTCCCCGGCAGTTGGGATGCGCTGCGATTCGCGGAGGAACTGGAGAAACAGGAGTGCACTCTTACTTCTCTAGTGCCCACCCAGGTGCACGACCTTGTTGCCTGCGAACTGAAAGCTCCGTCCTCATTGCGGGCGGTGGTGGTGGGCGGAACTGGCATGGATGAAAGGGAGGGGCAGACGGCCCGCGATCTTGGTTGGCCTCTCCTTCAAAGTTACGGAATGACGGAGGCAGCCTCTCAGGTGGCTACCGATTTGCCGGGAAACCTCAGCCAGGACTTTCGGGTGGCACCACTTTCAATCCTCCCGGGCTGGGAGTGCCGGGTGGGGGAGAATGGATGCCTCCAGTTGCGCGGGAAGGCTCTTTTCGAGTGTTACCTCCAGTGGGAGAACGGCCAGATGTGTCGCAACGGGAAGAAGGATGGGGAGGGCTGGTTTGCCAGCAGCGATCTGGTGGAGTTAAGAGGAACAGAGCTCACCATGCGCGGCCGGGCGGATCGGCGGGTCAAGATTCTGGGGGAATTGGTTGACGTGCAGGCCTTGGAAGGGGAACTACGTGCCCTTCTCGAAAAGGGCGAAGTACATGTTCTTCCTGTGCCCGATGGGCGCCGGGGCTGGCGCCTCCTGCCCGTGGTTGAACAGGGAAGTGGCGAAGTGGGGCAATTCGTCCGGATACTCAACCAGAGGATGCCCGGATTTTCCCGGCTGGAGCCGGTGTGCGTGGTTGAGCGTTTGCCCCGGACAGATCTGGGCAAAATCGATGTGGCCGTCCTCCGTGAAGAAATTGAGGCAAGATAGGGATTGCGCTCCCGTTGACAGAGGCGAACGAGTAATTAGACTTCTCTTCCCGTGAGGAACAAGCACCTATGCCTTTGTCTTCTGCTGGCCATTGTTCTGGCGCCGGTATTCAGTGGCTGTTCGGGTCGCGGGAGAGCGTACAAGGAGTCCCGGCGGTCACCCTCATGGGCGAGGGTAATCAAGCAGGAACTGCAAGCCCTTGGCTATCGGAACTGGATCGTGATCGGGGATGCAGCCTTTCCGCTCCACAGCCGCCCCGGGGTGCGTACCATTTTTATCAATGATGAGATTCCGATAGTTCTGCAGGAGGTACTTGATGAATTGGAACGCGTGCAGAACGTGAGCCCGAGAATTTACCTGGCACGTGAGCTGGCAGAAATTCCAAACGATCGCGCGCCCGGGATCGGACAGTATCGACGCAGGATCGAAGGGGCCTTGCGCGGTTATCCCGCGCGGGAGATGGAATTCCGATCGCTCTCTCTCCTGCTTGAGGATAGCGCCAACAAATTCACTGTTCTAGTGTTCAAGACTAGTACGGCTCTTCCCTATTCGGGAATCTTCATTGAATTGGATAGCGCTTACTGGGATCCGGAATCCGAGCGGGATATGCGGGAGCGACTGGAAAAGAAACTCCGCATCGAATCGACCTAGCTCCGCTTCAATGAAGCACAACGAAGAACAGTTGACCCGGGAGCGTGAAGAAGCCTGGATAGGTGATGCAGTCCTTGCGCTTTTTGTGCGGGAGTGGATCCTGAAGGAGGATGAAGAGCTTGATGGAGACAAGTTCATCCGGTTCACCTCCAATGAATTCCTGCGAGCGACCGGTAATCCGACCCGGGTGGAGGCCGGTATCGGACGGATCTACCGGAGTGAGGGGCTACAGGGAGCCTTTGATTTCATTCGCGGGAATCTCCTGCCGATATTCCTGCAACAGGAGAAGGTGCGCGAGCGACGTTTGAGGAGTGGGAACCTCAGGGGCTGAGCCGTGCCCTCTTCCATCCCTCATCTTCCCGGGTGTAGGACAGTCGGTCATGGATCCTGTTGGGGCGGCCCTGCCAGAACTCAATGTAAAAAGGGTTGACCCGGTAACCGCCCCAGAAGGGAGGGAGGGGGACTTCCGTGCCCTCGGGCCACTTGGCCAGCAACTCCGCTTCGCGTTGCTGGAGGTGGGCCCGATTAGGAATAACGGAGGTCTGGTTCTCCGAAACCCAGGCGCCGATCTTGGCTCCGTGTGGCCTGTCATGAAAGTAGTCCCTGGATTCATGTTCGCTCGTCCTGCTCACCGTTCCACGGATGATGACCTGTCGCTCGAGCTCCCGCCAGTGGATGACGAGAGAAGCCTCGGGATTGGCTTCCAGATCGCGGGCCTTACGTGATCCGTAGTTTGTGAAAAAGCAGAAGCCACCCTCGTCAAGACCCTTGAGGAGGACGATGCGGGCGGAGGGTCGGCCGTCGGCGTCGGCAGTGGCCAGGGTCATCGCGTTGGGTTCGACGACTTCGGCCTCCACCGCCTCGTCCAGCCATTTGTCAAATTGGGGGAAGGGGGCGAGGGCTGCGTCCTCTTCGGTCAGACCGCCTCTGGAGTAATTTTCGCGCAGTTCGGACAGGATAGCTCGATGCTTGCTCATTCGGTTGTCTATATACCTGCCCGGATCTGAAATCAGGAGAATAATTGCTTCGGCCGTGATGGGATCAGTCGTAGCGTTGCTGGAGATGCGGATCTCGGTGGTCATCCCGGTCCATGAAGACCGGTTGGAGGTGCGCGAACTGGCATCACGTCTGGAGCTTCAGGAAGGGGATGAATTGATCGTGGTGGATGCCTCTTGCTGCGATCCCGTCCAGCGAGACGATCTGCCCGGGGGAGCGAAACTCATGCACTCCACCGGGATCAACCGGGCCCATCAGCAAAACCTGGGAGCAGAGAAGGCTCACGGGGAGATCCTTCTATTTCTTCATGCCGACATGACTCTGCCCGTCGGTTCCCTGGTTCGCCTGCGTGAATCCATGATGGACGAGGGCGTGGCAGGTGGAGGATTCCTGCGCTACTTTAACTCGCGGTCGAAGTTTCTCCGATGGACATGTCGACTGGCGGCCTTGCGCAGTGGTCTTCTGGGATGGTTTCTGGGCGATCAGGCGCTCTTTGTGCGGAGAGAGGCCTTCGAGAGGGTGGGGGGATTCAGGCTACTCGTCGCCTTCGAGGACTTTGATCTCTGCCGACGGTTGAAGAGGCTGGGCCGATTGCGTGCCCTCACTCCTCCTGTAATCTCCTCGGCGCGGCGTTTTGCAGCAGGAGAGGTTCGGCGCAGTCTGCAGGATTTTCTCCTTGTTTTGCGTTATTGTCTCCAGGGAAAAAAGCCATTCCGATGGATACGCACCGAAGAAATGAAAAAGGAATGGGAGCCTGCGGGCAGTGATGCCGGGATGGAGAATGCTGATGGAGAAGTTGAGGCCCGGGAAGTTGCAACGTCGGTGAATACGTTTGACAGGGTTCTTGACCAAGAGGGGGTGTCGCTGCAGAGGATTTTTCCGGAGGTGTTGCAGATCAATGTCGGCAAACTCTGCAACCTGACCTGCATTCACTGCCATGTGGATGCGGGGCCAAAGCGGCGGGAGATCATGACGCGCGAGACCGTGGAAGGCATTCTCAAATGGCTGGACGGGCCGGGCGCAGAGGTCGGAACGGTGGATCTCACCGGTGGCGCTCCGGAGATGATCCCGGACTTCCGTTACCTCGTCACGGAAGTGAAGAACCGTGGCCGGCATGTCGTGGATCGCTGCAACCTCACCATTCTTCTGGAGAATGGTTACGAGGATCTCGCAGAGTTCCTGCAAGGCCACGAAGTGGAGATTGTGGCATCCATGCCCTGTTACGAACCCGATAATGTGGAACAACAACGGGGGGAGGGGGTCTTCGATGCCAGCATCAAGGCCCTGCAACTGCTCAACCACCTCGGCTACGGCCGGGAGGATTCGCTTCCACTTCACCTCGTCTACAATCCCAACGGAGCCTTCCTTCCGGGCGATCAGTCCGAACTGGAAGCAGCCTACAAGGAGCAATTACGCAAAGTCTTCGGGATCGAATTCCACAGGCTATATACCATCACGAATCTTCCGATTGCACGTTTTGCGGCCTGGTTGCGGCACAATAACGGGTTCGAGGACTACATGGGCGTGCTTCGTGACGCATTCAATCCGTCCGCGGTGGAGGGATTGATGTGTCGCAATACCATCAGCGTGGGCTGGCGGGGTGAAGTGTACGATTGCGATTTCAATCAGCAACTGGGCATGCAGTTGAGTAACGGGAAGCCCCTCTTTCTGAGGGATCTCGATCTCACTGAGTTCGCCGAATTGAAAATTCTCACCGCAGAGCACTGCTTCGGATGCACCGCAGGAGCAGGATCGAGTTGCGGTGGAGCGCTCGTGTGAGAAGAAACCCTTCCCAGGTGTCGCGGAGGTTGCATGGCCCACCGGCAGACTCTCGGGGAGTCGACCTGCAGGACCTGGGGAAACTGGCTGATCGGGATGCCTTTATTCTGCTGAAGGAGCGACGATGTCGTACTTGGCAAAGGCGTTTTCCATATCTGTTCCAGCCTCTTCCATTTCGCCTCTCAGGTCTCCCATCGTCTGGCCCCAATCCTGCATACTCAGCAAGAAGCCAGGGTCCTCCTCTACTTTTTCAGAGAACCACTCTCCCACCGCTTCCTGACCGCCGGTCAGAATATCGATGGGAATGGGCATTTCTTCCAGGTGAGCGGTCATGTCGGCGGTTGCGTCCCGGAATTGCTCAACCGGTTCCTTGAGGTCTGCAGGCAGTCCTTCCGTTTTGACAGTCTTCAACTTGTCGCTCAGGTCATTCAGGTCACGCAACATGTCGAGCATTGCCAACGGATTCTGGCCTCTCCCTTCTCCCCGGTTTTCCATTCTCTTGATGAGTTTCAGAATGCCCTTATCCCTGAGTTCGGTCGCTAAGGCGACAACAGCCGGAGGAGTCGAGGTATCGGGCTCGTTGTCAGTCGCTTCCTCCGGGGCCTCTGGCTCAACCGGTGCGGGTTCTTTTTCCGGGGCAGGTTTTACGGCGGCTTGCCCGGAATCAGTTTCTTTCGGGGGAGCACTGAACTTGGGCCTGCCACCGGGGCTCTCCTTTTTCTCGGGTGGATCCTGGGCAGATGGATCGTCCTCCTTGCCGCATGAATTCAGGAACACGAGGCTGAAGCAGAGGGCTGACAGGATTATAAGTTGTTTCTTCATGGATGCCTCACTAGCCACTTTTTTGAGGATTATGGCGAGAAAATTTCCTATGGATGACTGAAATCAGGACTGCAGAATTTGTGGTTTATTCCCCAGATGGCAGTGGGACGGCGAGCTGGCGGTGGAGCGCTTTCCTGGCAATCCTGGTGACCAGGACCGTGAGGATGAGGGTGGCGAGGAGGCCGAGACCGTAGAGAGTCCACTGGGAGGAGGTCTTTACGCCACCTGTCCCGGATGCGAGGGAAGCAATGCTGCCCGCGAGGGAACCGAGGTAGACGTACATGAAGGTGCCCGGCAGCATGCCGATCCATGAGGCGATGAAGTAGCTCCCGAACTTTACCCGGGTGAGACCCAGACCGTAGTTGAGCAGGTTGTAGGGAAAGAGGGGAGAGAGACGCAGGAGAAAGACAATCATGGCTCCTTTCCTGCCGATGGCCTCGTTGATGGACTGGAAGCGCGGGGAGTCCGCCATCTTTCCGGTGATCCATCCACGGGCAAGATAACGCCCGATGAGAAAGGCAAGCGAAGCTCCTGTCACGGAAGCGAGAGAGACGATCACGGTTCCAGTGAATGGTCCGAAGAGAACACCGGCTGCCATCGTGATGAGGAGTCCCGGGACGAAGAGGACGGTGGCAGCGATGTAGAATCCGGAAAAAGTGACCGCGGTGAGGAAAGGATCGAGTTGTTCAATGTGCTCCAGGAAGGGGACGAGGAGATTCTTTGCCCAAGTGCTGAATTTCGCGAACACCCCGCCCAGTGATCCCGCAAGCATTGTTCCGGTAGTCAGGGCGAGAACGATCAGGTTTCGCGGTGAATTCAACGTCATGTTACAGAGGGAGCTCTGGTGTTGATTCCGGGAGGAGTCACACGGAAGTTTATTCCAATGCTTTGAGTTCCAGAAGCGCAAAGCAGGTGCTTAGATGGGCCCGTGCACGACGATATTGAAAAAGTCCTCATTGACGAGGATGTGATCGAAAAGCGGATCGATGTGCTGGCGGAGCACATCCTGGAGGAGTTCTGCGGTCGCAAGTTCGTAGTGGTGGTGATCATGAAGGGAGCTCTGGTTTTTACCGCTGACCTCCTGCGGCGCATGCCCATTCCGCTTGAGATTGAATGTATCAACGTGGCAAGCTACCATGGGGCAACGGAGAGTTCAGGGCAGGTGGATTTTCTGGATGCGAAACTGCCTCCGGTAGGGGGGCGCTCGGTTCTGTTGATCGACGATATTCTCGACACGGGGCGCACCCTTGCAGCGGTTGGCCAGAAACTCCGCGAGCAGGGGGCCGGGATGGTCAAGTCCTGTGTCCTGCTCAGCAAGGACAAGGAGCGATCTGCAGAAGTGGAGGCTGATCACGTGGGGTTTCACATCGGGGATGAATTCGTGGTTGGTTATGGCTTGGACTTCCGGGGCCTCTATCGCAATTTGCCCTTTGTTGGAGTGTTGAAGGAGAAGATCATCGGAGATCCACCATGAATCGATCTTACGTCAGGGAACTCGACTCGATGCTGGCACTCTGCAGGCAGGGTGGACAACTCAGTCATGCGGTGGTGCAGGGGTTGGATTTGCGGGAAGCAGATCTCGACTGGAAGGCCCTCCGGTGTGAAGAGACTGTTTTTCTGGGGTGCCGTTTTCCCGAGAGAGTTACCGTCGAGTTTCTCATCGCACGGGGCGCAACCGTGATCCCGGTTTTTCCTGATTTGCCATATAGTCCTTTCAGGCCGCGACTCTATTCGCGCGCCGAGTTGATGGACGGGTGGACGCCGGACGTGGACAAAAGCACGGACAAGTTGATCTACGAACACTTTCTAGCTCATGGTCGTGAAAATCCCGGGGTGCTGGAGGCCCTCTCGCAGCGCCTGCACGACCATGCCATCGACGATGCCCTGCGC
>Ga0315316_10002250_pt1 | contig 13827 bp, 11 predicted proteins | sample M160m3416metaG_FD_203702 | JGI IMG/M metagenome (GOLD analysis project Ga0315316, IMG submission 203702) | Ammonia-oxidizing marine archaeal communities from Monterey Bay, California, United States - M1 60m 3416 | ecosystem: Environmental > Aquatic > Marine > Intertidal zone | place: USA...
TGGAACTAGTAGCGGAAGAGATCGACAAAGTGGAGTTGAGGTCTGCTTTACAGAAAGGAATGTCAGGGGCAGCTGAAGTAAACGCCTACTTGAACTCTATGGAACCATGGAAACTTTCAAAGACAGATCCGGAAAGAGCTGCCACTGTATTAGGTACGGCTTTGTCGGCAATCGCTGGTGTGCGTGTTTGTTTAGCGCCGTATCTGCCTTTTTCGACCGAGGAGCTCAATGACGTATTCGGTCCTATTAATTCTTGGCAACGAGAAGAGCCTGAGCATGGAAAGAAGATTGAAAAACCAAAACCGCTTTTCAAAAAAGTGGATATAAGTTTGCTGGATTTAGATGATTGAATGGTTTGACAATCATTGTCATCTTTCTGAAAATATTGAAGAAGAAATTCTTAAAGCACGCAAAGCATTAGTTGTCGGATTTATAAACGTAGGCACAGACTTTGAAACTAGTTGCGAAGCTATAGAAAAGGCAAGAATGCTTCCAGATGTATGGGCGACAGCCGGGGTGCATCCACACGAAGCGAAAAAAGGTATTGAAGGTATTGAAGATCTACTAGGAGATCCGAATGTGGTTGCTGTTGGAGAGGCAGGACTCGACTATCACTATGATTATTCTCCGCGAGAGGATCAAAGAAAAGTTTTCGCGGAACAAATCGAAATGGCAAACAAGTCCAACCTCCCTCTAGTTATACATACAAGAGAAGCATGGGAAGAGACCTTTGAGATTCTTGATTCTGAAGGAGTTCCTAAATCGACAGTTTTTCATTGCTTTACAGGAGGAACGATAGAAGCTAAAGAATGTTTAGAGCGGGGTGCTTATCTATCCTTCAGTGGAATAATCACATTTAAAAGATCTGAGTCTCTAAGAGAAGCGGCTTCAGAATGCCCACTGGATCGTGCAATGATTGAAACCGATTCTCCATATCTGACTCCGGTTCCTTTCAGAGGTAAAAAGAATGAACCTGCAAATGTGGGTTTGATAGGGAAAGAACTTGCGTATCTGCAAGATAAATCATCAGAAGAAATAGCCTTAGCTACGACACAAAATGCTTTAGATTTTTACGGATTACGTTAAAACTAAGATAAGTTTACTTCTTCAAATGCCCGATTTGCAGGCACCAAACGATGCTTCTAGCGTGTATTTATCTTGTCTGCTACAGCAGCCAATAGGAGGAAGGGTGCTGGAAACAAATCCTATTATCGAGAGGTGGAGACTGGTTGTGGTACTTCTTGCCACAATTGCAGCGCTGCCACTTTTCTTGTTCGAAAATCCAAATTCGACAGGTTCCCTCACAGGCGTTGCAGGTGCGGGAACTACAGCCGCGCCAGGCACAAGCGCGTTATTGGAGCTGAACGGTCCGGCAAATGATCAAAGAGTTGCTGAAGGGGAGCTATTTTTATTGAATAGAGCTGAAAATTGGCATTCAGCACGTACTACGTGGAACATGGTTGAACGCCTTCAATCTGCTGCTGTGAAATATGAAGAGGAAGCCATGGAGATGGCACGCGAAATATCGGATGCAGAGTTTGCTGAAAAAGAGAAACAGATGAAACTCGAGGAAGAACAAGAGCTGAGAAGGAAATTATTTGCCGAAGAAGATGCAAGGCGTGAAAGAGTTATGAGTACTCCCGGACCGACAACGACAATCGTGGCTACTGAACCCGATCCGGATGGTCCCGCCAATGTGCAGTGGGAAGCGCTTCGCTATTGCGAATCAACCGAGAATTATCAAGCGGTTAGCCCAACGGGGATGTATAGAGGTGCTTATCAATTTAGTGTTGAGACTTGGGACTGGATTGCGGGTCTTTATTACGAGCATTTAGTAGGGGTCGACCCTGCAGAAGCTAGACCAAGTGATCAGGATCGGATGGCTCAGTCTTTGTATTTGTTGAGAGGAAGAGGACAGTGGCCAGTATGCGGACGTTATTTACCATAGAAAAAAAGTGTCTCTGACTCGCACAGAAGTAAAAAATTTGCTTCTTAAATACGAGATCCATCCTAAAAAGTCCCTGGGTCAAAATTTTGTTGTTGAACCGAACACAATTCGCCAAATAATTAAGCTCGCTGATTTAGATCCTGCGGATTTTGTCATTGAGGTGGGATCGGGCCTCGGATCATTAACTCTTGCTTTATTGGAATCCTGTGAACATGTAACAGCCGTAGAGGTAGATGATGTACTCGTCAAAATCTTGAAAGAAGTAACGGGAGAGCAAATAGAAAATAAGCTTCGGATTATCCATGCGGATGTTATGACGCTGGACTTAAAACAAGTCTTAGAAGAGCGGAGCAATCATTGGAATTTAGTAGCAAACTTGCCTTACAACATTGCCGTGCCAATGATCTGCGATTTCCTTGAGAAAGCTCCATTAATTTCAAAAATGACTGTAATGGTGCAACGAGAGGTTGCAGAAAGAATGATTGCAAAAGTTGGGGATAAAGCCTACGGGTTGCCTTCAGTTAAAATTGAGTATTTTGCTGAAGCAAAAATAATCGCAGATATACCTCCGACGGTTTTTATACCGAAACCAAGAGTTGAATCGTCAATAGTTCAGATCGTCAGACGTGATAATACGATTATTTCCGAAGATTATGAAATGCTTTTTAGTTTGATTAAGTCAGCTTTCAGACATAGAAGGAAAATGTTGCGTAGTTCCTTGAAAGGAATTCTCAGTACGGATGATTTTACTGCAACGGAAATTGATCCAACTAAAAGAGCGGAAAACCTTACATTGAAAGAGTGGGAATTGTTGACAAAACAGATTGTTTCTAGAGGCCATAAATAGCAATGATTAGTCTTTATGCTCCAGCCAAACTGACTCTTTCATTGGAGATTATGGGAATACGTGATGATGGTTACCACTTGATAGAAGCTGAAATGGTTTCGTTGGATTTAATGGATGAGTTGGAAGTTAGTGATGATAGAGGAAACGGAGGTATAGAGGTTTCCTTTGAGTATCTTGACCAGCCTTGGGGTTTCGACACTGAAAGTTCAGTACCAGATAATGAAAATAACCTTGTATCGAAAGCTTTAAATCTCCTAAACGTTGAAAAGTCAATTCATATACGCAAGAAGATCCCACCAGGAGCCGGGCTTGGAGGAGGGTCAGCAGACGCCGCTGCAGTTCTACGTTGGGGTGGGTTTGAAGATTTTGTAGCTGCATCGCGTCTAGGGGCGGATGTTCCCTTTTGTTTGCAGGGTGGTAGGGCTATTGTTGCGGGAATAGGAGAAAAAATAACTCCAGTTGCTTATCGCGAACAGACATTTACTTTGTTGATACCACCATTTTCGTGTTCGACTGTAGAGGTTTATGATCATTGGGATCGCATAGGTGGACCACGAGGAGAAAATGGCAATGACTTGGAGCCTGCGGCACTGGATTTATATCCAGCATTACGAAAGTGGAGAGATCAACTTGGTGAAGCTACAGGAGTTAGCCCGCGCTTAGCTGGTAGTGGAAGCACGTGGTTTGTCGAAGGTTCCTTTCCACAGAAAGGACATCATGTCGTTTCCACAATTACTACCCTCGAACAAAACTAGATGACTAGCGGCCCCTCATTCTCTGAGCTCTCGTCCTTTTGAGCATTTTTCTATGTTTTTTCTTGCGCATTCTTTTTCGGCGCTTTTTAATTAATGAACCCATGCCGACGATACGTTAACCGCCTTATCAACATTTCCCGACCTGCCCGCAAAAGACGACGCTACGGTAGTAGGTGTTGGCCGGTAGTTCAATCGGCAGAATGCCTGGTTTTGGACCAGGAGGTTGGAGGTTCGAGCCCTCCCCGGCCAGCCACATAAAGTAAGGCTTGACGATGGAAAACAAAAATTTTGATCTACCAGATATAAAAGAAATTCCTAATGGTGAAAAGGTGGCAGGTACTTTTTCAGAAAAAGAGATGCAAAGTCGGCTTGATTCCCTAAGAACAGTGATGAGTGATAATGGAATAGATTCTGTTCTTTTTACTTCAATTCACAACATTAATTATTACAGCGACTTCCTTTACTGTTCTTTTGGTCGTCCGTATGGTCTTGTAGTCACAGCTGACAAAGCAACTACTATCTCGGCAAATATAGATGCTGGACAGCCCTACAGAAGAACTTATGGAGAAAATCTGGTTTACACAGACTGGGAACGAGACAACTACACGAAGGCTGTAATCGAGTTGGTTGGAAAATCTAATAAAATCGGCATTGAATTTGATCACGTGAACTTAAGTCTTTTAGAAAAACTGAAAAATTCACTGACAATAACTGAATTCATAGATATTTCTCAGGAATGCATGAAACTACGCATGATCAAGTCCGATGAAGAGATTGAACTGATTCGACATGGAGCTCGGATCGCAGATATAGGGGGCTTCGCGTGTGTAGAAGCCATTTCTGAAGGAGTGCCTGAATACGAAGTGGCTCTCCATTCAACTCAGGCAATGGTGCGCGAGATAGCTGAAACTTTTCCACATCTTGAATTGATGGACACTTGGACATGGTTTCAGTCAGGTATTAACACCGACGGCGCACACAACCCTGTTACCTCTCGTCAAATTGAAAAGGGAGACATACTAAGTTTGAATTGCTTCCCAATGATTTCCGGCTACTACACAGCCCTAGAAAGAACACTTTTCTACAAAGAGTTATCAGATGAAAATATTCACCTTTGGGAAATAAACTGCCAAGTTCACGACGCAGGGAAAGAACTTTTGAAACCAGGTGCCGTATGTGGTGATATAGCGAAACAGCTAAATGAAATATATTCAGAGCATGGTTTATTGAAATACAGAACTTTTGGTTATGGACATTCTTTTGGCGTCTTATCGCACTATTTTGGACGAGAAGCAGGTTTGGAGCTTCGAGAAGATATTGAAACGGTGCTTGAACCCAACATGGTAATTTCGATGGAGCCCATGATCACTATCCCTGAAGGTGAACCTGGGGCAGGGGGTTACAGAGAACACGATATTTTACTCATCACAGAAGAAGGGAATGAGAACTTTACCGGGTTTCCTTATGGTCCAGAAAACAATGTCATCAGCAGTTAGCATTTTTCCACCATTGAACTATTAGGCCGTTAATCATGACAGATGCAAGTTCTATAAAAACAACAAAGGGACTTTTCAGAGTTCTTTTAGTGCTTCTAGTAATGTCTTTCACTGCCATAGCAGTAGAAGCACAAGAAGTAACAACACCAGGTAAACCCGGGTTTTTAAACTCCACCGCCGACGAGAATAAAATACAACTCACCTGGGCTCATCCAGCTAGCAACGGCGGATCGATGATTACAGGTTGGGAAGTCGAGGTCAACACTTCATCTACGAGTGAAAGCTATGTTCTTTCAGGTTCCAGCACGGCAGTTACGATTGCAGGTCTGGTAAATGGTCAAGTCTATGAAATTCGAGTCAGAGCAAAAAATTCTGCAGGGTATGGTCTTTTTTCAGACTCAATTCAATCCACCCCATATAGCGATTTACTCTCACCACGCGAATTGAAGAGCGAGGTTGATGCACAGAACGTTAAATTAGAGTGGGAACCCCCCTTGGCAAATGGAACACCTGTGATTGGTTATCGGGTCGAGCAGTGGTATTACGATGCTATTCAATCCATTTTTACCGGACCCTCAAGTGTTGTTGAACTAGGAGTGGTAACGAGTTACACATTCACCGATTTGACTTTAGGTGCGGAGTATAAATTTAGAATTTATGGAATCAGCCCAACTGGGGTTGGGGATTTTTCAGAAGCGCAAGTAGTGATCGAAAATTCTCCAGACGAGACTACGACTACGACTACGACTACGACTACGACTACGACTACGACTACGACTACGACTACGACTACGACTACTGCGACTCCACCTGCACCTTGCACGACGACACCTAGTCAAACCCAAACAGAGACTGATGGCTTGTTAAATCATGAAAATCAAGAAACAAGTGCACCAATAGAAATAGATGTAAGAGTTCCCCTTAAACCAGTTTATGTCTGCTAAAAGTTATTTTAAGAAAGAATCCTTCCCGTCATGATCTATGCTCGTTATATACAAAGAATGGAAGGTAAGAGTTCAGCATGGAATTGGTAACAAACAAGAAGCTCTACTTGGTTTCAGGTAGAACTTACCAACCATTAGCGGAAAGCATTGCTTCAGAATTAGGTGTCAGTCTAGGCGAACCTAACCTCGCAGAATTTGCCAACGGTGAAGTCCATTGCAGATTTTCTGAATCGATAAGAGGTTGTGACGTATTCATAGTGCAAACCCACAGTGGTTCTGAAGACTCTTCAATCAATGACTCTCTAATGGAACAATTAATTATGGTTGATGCAGCAAAACGAGCATCAGCGAAGAGAATCACCGTAGTGTGTCCCGCCTACGGCTACGGACGGCAAGACCGAAAAGCTTCAGGACGTGAACCCATTACCGCCAAACTTGTAGCCAATCTTTTCAAAGAAGCTGGTGCAAGTAGATTGGTTAGCGTAGACCTTCATTCGGGCCAAACACAAGGATTTTTTGATGGTCCGGTAGACCACCTGACAGCCATGCCGGTTTTAGTTGAAAGACTCTCTTCTTTAAATGGTGATTTAACTATCGTCTCACCAGATGCAGGAAGAGTGAAAGTAGCTGAACGTTATGCGATGACTTTAGGGGCGGAATTGGCGATAGTGCACAAAAGAAGAAGTCATAGTTCATTTAACACTGTTGAAGCACGGGAGGTAGTTGGAGACGTTGACGGTCGCGTTTGTATTCTCGTTGATGACATGATTGATACTGCCGGAACGATTTGTTCCGCTGCAGAACAATTAGCGGAAAGAGGAGCTTCACAAATTGTGGCAGCTGCTACGCATGGAGTTTTTTCAGGACCTGCATCCGAAAGGCTTTCCTCATCTCCAATAGAAAAAATCATTGTCACTGACACACTTCCGCTTCCGAAAAATATGCAAACTGATAAAGTCGAAGTGCTTTCGATAGCTCCCTTAATCGCAGAAGCTGTTCGGGCAGTATTTGAAGACACTTCTGTTTCAGAAATATTTGGTGGAAATAATTTAGTTTAAAAAACAAATGACCAGTTATAGCCGTTTGGGTTGTGAAATCAGTGGCTAGACTCGCCTGTCGGGTCGTAATACTTGAACTTGAGGAAAAATCTTATGGAAGAAATACTTCTAACCGCAAATACAACGAGAGAGATCGGGAGCAGTTCAAGTCGCCGTGTACGTAAAGACGGAGTTGTTCCAGGTGTTTTATACGGCCTGAATGAAGAATCTATATCTTTGTCTGTAGCTTGGCCTGATTTGAGGCGTGCATTAACTACAGATTCTGGAATCAATGCAATTATTCAATTAGAAGTAGATGGTAAAAAACAAATGACCATCGTTAAAGACATCCAACGTCATCCCGTTAAGCGTGACGTCCTACACGTTGATTTTCTTAGAATCGATCCAAATAAGAATGTTACTGTAGACATTCCATTAGTAATGATCGGTGAAGCACGTGAAGTGTCGGCAGCGGACGGAATGGTCGATCAGAATATGTTCTCGCTTACTGTTAGTGCTCCTCCCGATCGAATACCAACAGAGATCGAAGTCGATATTTCCGCCTTGACAGTTGGAGATGCAGTAAGAGTGGGGGATCTTAACTTGCCGGAGGGCGTCACCTCTGAAGGTGATCCTGAAGATCCGATAGCAGTAGGAATGATTACTCGTTCAACACTTGAGTCGATTGCTGCAGATGAAGCCGCTGAGCTTGCATCTCTCGAAGAAGGTGGAGAAGGAGTTGGCGCTGACGGAAGTGAAGGTGGCGAGTCTGCTGGACAGGAAGGCGGTGCCAGTGATGAGTCTGAAGATGCCGCTGAAGACGGGTAGTAGGTATTTGCATGTCCCGATTAGTACGGGGCGAGCGTCTTTCATTAACACGCAGGGGTGAATCAGCAGAGTTGCTTGTAGTCGGGCTTGGAAACCCAGGGTCGAAGTATGCCGGTACCCGACATAATGTTGGTCGAGAAGTTATAGACGAGTTAGTTAAACGCAAGAATTCAAGTTTAAAAGCGGGAAAAGAACAAGCACTTGTTTCCGAAATTAGACATAACGAAAAGTTAATAGTTTTTGCCATCCCGATGAATTTCATGAACGATTCAGGAATCTCAGTGGCAAAATTAATGAGACGTTACCGACTAAGCGAAGTAAAAAAACTGTTGATAGTTCATGACGAACTAGATTTAGAAGTCGGAGCTATCCGCCTAAAAGAAGGTGGAGGTTTAGCTGGGCACAATGGTTTACGATCCGTGAAACAGCATATAAAAAATCAAGATTTTTCTCGTATCAGGATTGGCATTGGAAAACCTTTTCCAAATCAAAAAGGTGCTCAGTATGTTCTTTCCAAGCCAGGAAAAAAGGAAAGCCAAGAACTATTATTGTCTGTGATTAATGCAGCAGACTCGGTAGAGAGCATTCTTGAAACAGATTTTGATAATGCAATGCAGATCTTCAATAAAAAAACTTAAAAACATATGAACCATGAGATTTATCAGACCCTGCCTGAACTTTTAAAAGAAGAACCGTCATTAGTTAAATCGTTAGGGCTTCCTAACGCTGAAATTTTCGTACCGGAATGTGCTCATGCAATTGTTTCAGCAACTATTTCACGTTCAAGCGAAAGAAAACCATTGGTGGTTGTGGCTCCTACGAATGTGGAAGCTGAAAAACTTTTTAATGATCTGAAAATGTTTCTCGGTCATGAAAAAGTAGATTTTTTCCCTTCATGGGAAACACTGCCCTTCGAGAGAATCAGCCCTGGGGTGGAGACAATGGGTAAAAGATTACGGGTCCTTCACAGATTACTTACTTGTGATGAAAGCCTAGAAGTAATTGTTACCTCAGCACGTGCTCTCGTGCAGAAGTTACCCAACAAAGAGAAAATATTACCTATTTATCTAAAGACAAGAGATTTGATAGATCAGAGGGAGCTTTTAGAGAAGCTGATTGCTTTTGGTTATAAAAGAGAATATCAAGTTGAGCATCGTGGCGAAGTGGCTGTAAGAGGTTCAATAATTGACATTTGGCCTTCGACAACTGATTCTCCTATCCGAGTAGATCTTTGGGGAGATGAGGTCGAAAGACTGTGTGAATTTGGCGTAGCAGATCAAAGAACAAAACACTCTGTAGACAAAGTCGAGATATTTCCCTGCAGGGAACTGGTTCTGAATTCTGAAATGATAGAGACAGCAGAATCGATGGTTGACCGACAGAACTGGGGTTCCACAGAATGGGAGCGACTCGCTAATGGCGAGTTATTCGATGGTATGGAATCGTTTATGCCATGGCTTCTGAAGGAAGACACAGTGTTGGCTGACATTCTTCCAAGGGACGGTTTGTTGTTGTTAATAGACAGAAACCGCCTTGATTCCAGAGTAAAAGATTTATTAGAAAAAGAAAAAAAACTAGCTGAATCATTAGCTAAAACATGGTCCTTTGAAGGGTCAGAACTTCCAGAACTTCATGTTTCTTTTGACAGGTCGATGAAATTTTGCAAAGCACCTATTTGGTTTATCGACTCCACTCGCAACGTCACAAATATTGTAGAAGTAAAAGCAAGTACGTGGGAATCGACTAAAACTTCTGACACATTTCATATGGATGTTTCCGGAAAAATAAATCGAATATCAAAGTTATTAGATGAGAACTATTTCGTTGTTGTAGCGGCAGACGGTGAGGGAAGTGCAAATCGGTTAGAAGAAATTCTAAAAAAAGAAGGTTTAACAGTTTCAGTAAATAAGAAAAACCTCACTAATGGGTTTAGTGGAATTCACATCACAATCGGGTCTCTTGAACGAGGTTTTATTCTAGAGAATTCAAATTTTGCATTAATTACAGAAAATGAAATAACAGGTAGACGCAGAACACATAAACATATAAGGAAACGTGGAAAAGAAACAGTACGTATTTTTGAGGATTTTTCAATTGGCGATTATGTAGTTCACAAACATCATGGGATAGCTCGTTTTGCGGGTTTAGTGAGCCAAGAACTAGGTGGAGCAGAGAAGGATTATTTGTTACTGGAATACAAAGGTAGTGATCGCCTTTACCTGCCTACAGACCAAATTGAAGTGATAAGACCTTATAGCGCTGGTGATGTTCCTACTCTTTCAAGGATGGGCGGAATTGAATGGGAACGAACTAAATCCCGGGTGAGATCTGCTATTTCAGAAATAGCTTCCGACTTAGTAGAGCTATACAAAAAAAGAATCAATTCAGAAGGCCGCTCATTCGCAAAAGACTCACCATGGCAATCAGAACTAGAACAGGCATTTCCCTTCGAAGAAACCCCTGACCAATTAAGAGCCATAGAAGAAGTAAAGGTTGACATGGAAAGACCTTTCCCGATGGATCGTGTCATATGTGGAGATGTCGGATTTGGAAAAACAGAGGTTGCCCTTAGGGCAGCATTCAAAGCGGTTCAAGATGGCTGCCAAGTAGCGATTCTTGTGCCCACAACACTGTTAGCTCAGCAACATGGAGAAACCTTTAAAGAGCGCCTAGTTTCTTATCCGATCAGAGTGGAAGTTCTCAGTAGATTCCTAACACAAGCTCAGGTGCGAAAAGTTCTTTCAGGTTTAGAGGATGGGTCCGTGGACATAGTGATCGGAACGCACAGACTTCTTTCTCAGGATGTCTCCTTCAAAGATCTTGGTTTATTGATCGTTGATGAAGAGCAGAGGTTCGGGGTAAGTCATAAAGAGGCCATTAAAGCCATGAAAGCGCAAGTGGATATCTTAACTTTGACAGCCACTCCAATCCCTCGAACTCTAGAAATGTCATTAACGGGAATCAGGGACCTAAGTCTAATTGACACTCCTCCAGCAGATCGGCAACCAATACTTACTTTTGTTGGTGAATATAACGAAAGTGCAGTGGTGGAAGCGATACGACGAGAGTTATTGCGCGAGGGACAGGTTTTTTTCGTACATAACAGAGTCCACGATATTGAAGAGACAGCCGCAGGTATCAAACAGCTGATTCCTGATGCACGAGTAGCGGTCGCTCATGGACAGATGGATGAATCTTCTTTGGAGAAAGTGATTATAGATTTTTGGGAACGAAAATATGATGTATTGGTTTGCACTACGATTGTTGAATCTGGAATTGATATGCCGACCGTAAATACGTTGGTTGTAGATAGAGCGGATCTCTTAGGACTTGGTCAATTGCATCAGTTGCGCGGAAGGGTTGGTAGGTCAGGTCAGAGGGCTTACGCCTATTTATTTACGCCTATTGATCGATCACTCAGCGAGGAAGCCTTCGAACGGTTGCGGACAATCGGTGAGACAACGGAACTGGGTTCTGGGTTTCGTTTAGCAATGAAAGATCTAGAGATAAGAGGCGCAGGAAACCTTTTAGGAACTGGGCAGAGTGGACATGTGGCTTCAGTAGGTTATGACCTTTACTGTCAAATGGTGAACGAGGCAGTGTCAGAAGCATCAGGAGTTCAAGAAGTTGCTGCAACTGAAATTAGAGTAGAAATGCCTGTAGACGCGTATTTGCCTGAGAGTTATGTGGCTCGTGGCGATTTAAGACTTGAAGCGTATAGGAAACTTGCTTCGGCGGGAGAAACTTCAGACCCTTCAAAAGTCGAAGAAGTAAGACAAGAATGGGAAGATAGGTACGGTCCGATCCCAGAAGAAGCAGAAAAACTTCTAGCAATAGGTCATTTGCGAACTCTCTGTGTTGAACGCGGCATAAAAGAAGTCACGGTCACCAAAAGAAAAAATTTGAGTTCAGGTTTTTTAGCTCGTTGTTCACCTGTTTTGCTACCGCTCAGCAAACAAACCCGTTTAGAAAGATTGCATCCTGAAGCTTATTTGAAAGAGAGCTCTGCAGAGTTGCAAATTCCTATACCAGAGAGGAATCCGGTTGGGGTATTAAGTGAGTACTTAAAAGATTTGGTTCCCGTTCCCACTTCAATCACGTAGCATCTTGGAGTGAGTTTAATAAGGACAGATTTACTTAGGAAAAGCGTAAAAGGCTTTATAACTGTATTTTTTGTGTGCCTTTTATTAAGTTGCGGTGGTTCCCAAGTTGACATTGAGGTTGGTGAAACACAAATTGATAGGGACTCCTTAATTAAATGGAATCAAGAACGCACCGGTGTAGTTGATCCTTCGATGTCACTTCTCATAGAAACGGCTAACGAGTGGATACAGAATCAGGCACTAGCTGATTTTTTGAATGAATACGGAGTTGTCATTGACGAAATGGATGTTGTGAAAGCACGGGATCAACTTCTAGCAGCAGGAATAACGGATTCAGATCCACGTCTCGGTATTTACAGTGAATGGCAAGCTATTCGTAATTTTGCTGCAGAGGGCAGTTCAGAAGTTGAAGCAGCTTACGAAGCTAACAAAGAACTCCTCGGGCATGAGCTTTGTACGAGCCACATTCTTACAAATACAAGGCAGGAAGCTTTAGAAGTGCTCGAACTTCTTGAATCAGGACAGAAATTTGAAGAGTTGGCTTTAACATTCTCGATTGACCCGGGTTCCGGTGCTAACGGCGGTTCCTTAGGGTGTGTGCCTTTAGGAGCCTTCGTTCCATCTTTCGAAAGGGCTGTACTCGGCGCTATTAAAGCTTCAAAAGAACTAGTAGGTCCCGTTGGCAGTCAGTTCGGATATCACGTGATACGAGTTGACAAAATTAATGCTGTGGAACCAATACCGTTTGAACAACAAGGTGAGAGACTATTTATGTCGATCATGCACCTCTCCACTCTTACGAGAGAAGTTGACGTGGATAGTCGTTATGGCACGTGGGATTCTGTAATCGGACAGATAGAACCTGCATGAATTTGAAAAGGTTCTTGATTTGAAACCTTTACCTAAGGTGACAGTCATAGGTTTAGGTCCTGGGGAGCCATCTTTTTGTAGTGCAAAAAATCTTGAACTTATAGAAGAACACGAGTTCCGTTATGTGAGAACGACCAGACATCCATCCAGTTGTTTACTAGGGCCTGATGTTGTTTCATTTGATCACATTTATGAGTCCTCAGATTATTTCGAAGAGGTTTACGTAACTATCGTTGAAGAATTGATAGCAGCTGCTAAAAAGAATAGAAATATACTCTACGCAGTTCCGGGTTCTCCATTTTTAGCTGAAAGAACAGTTCAGCTGTTAACTGAACAAACTGAGGTTGAGGTAGAAGTATTTCCGTGTCTTTCTTTTGTGGATTTAGCGTGGAGATGTTTAAAGATTGACCCCATGGAAAGCGGAGTGCGAATTGTTGATGCTCACAGATTTGCAACCGAAGCAGCTGGGGACAGAGGCCCACTACTAGTAACTCAAATAGACAGTAGAGAAATATTAGCTGACATAGTTGCGGCAGTTGACTCTCCGCCGCTGCAACCAGTAACTGTATTGCAACGTTTAGGCCTAGAGGATGAGAAGATGCAGGAACTTCAATGGGAAGATTTAATTGAAAAAGTTGAACCGGATCATTTAACTTCGTGTTTCATTCCGCATCTGGAATCGCCGATTGCATCTGAATTGCAAAAATTTGTCGACTTAGTAGCAGTATTAAGAATCCAATGCCCTTGGGACTCTGAACAAACCCATTCTTCACTCACTTCACATTTACTAGAAGAGACTTATGAGGTTCTGGAAGCTATTGAGAATTTTAATGAAGAGACAGGGGAAGGTTCTGAAGATTTAGAAGAAGAGCTTGGTGATTTATTATTTCAGATTGTATTCCACTCGCGTATAGCGGCAGACGATGCCCGTTTCGATTTGGCTGATGTAACGAAAGGAATACATGAAAAGCTCCGCAGGAGACATCCCAGAATATTTAC
>Ga0315316_10002251_pt1 | contig 13823 bp, 10 predicted proteins | sample M160m3416metaG_FD_203702 | JGI IMG/M metagenome (GOLD analysis project Ga0315316, IMG submission 203702) | Ammonia-oxidizing marine archaeal communities from Monterey Bay, California, United States - M1 60m 3416 | ecosystem: Environmental > Aquatic > Marine > Intertidal zone | place: USA...
TTAAAACCAAGCATGGTTAAGTTCTGTTTTGCTTCATTTGCAAGTAAATCTAAGTTATTTAACGAGAAATTTGTTTTTATTTTATATAACTCTTTATAAATATTAGAAGCAAGGCTCAATTCCTCTGTGCTTAATAAATTATTACGAGATGACAATGCTAAACCGGCAATATTTCTTGAGGTTGGAACTCCTATGATAAGTAAATCTGAGAAATGCTCAAATGCATAATTTTTAATAAGAATAAATTGTTGGTAATCTTTCAATCCAAAAAAAGCAATTTTTGGATTAATAATATTAAATAACCTATTTACTATGGTTAACACGCCATCAAAGTGACCTGGTCTAGATTTTCCACACAAGATATTAGACTGGTCTGATGCTTTTATAGAATCTATGTCATGTAAAATTGATTCATCAGGTAAAAAAACTAGATCACAACCAGCTATTTCTAAAAGGTTAATGTCTGTATCAATTGATTTAGGGTAATTATTAAGATCATTAGCATCATTAAACTGTAGAGGGTTTATAAATATAGAGACAACAACAAAACATGATCGTAATTTAGCCTCTTTAATTAAGTTTAAATGTCCTTCATGTAAATTTCCCATTGTTGGGACAAAAGCAATATCTCCATGCTTTGAAAAATTATAATCAGATGATGTAACTTGTATCAAACCTAAAAAAAAGTATGTTCCTTTGCAGGAAAGGTTCCAGATTTAACGGATGTGTTATATAACTCAATTGCTTCTTGAATAGAGTTGGCATCACTCATAAAATCTTTAACAAATTTTGGAGGTTTTTCTAGACATGAGATGCCAAGCAAATCATGTATAACCATAATTTGACCGTCAGTTTTTGAACCAGCACCGATACCTATTACTGGTATTTGTAATTCATTAGTGATTGTTTCAGCTAATTGATCAGGAACACATTCAAGAAGAAGCATTGCAGCACCGGCATTTTCTAGCGCTTTAGCCTCAGCTATCATTAAGTCATGTTTTTCAGTGTCTCTACCTTGAACAAAATAACCACCTATTCTATTTATTGCTTGAGGGGTTAAACCTATATGAGCGCAAACAGGAATACCTCGCTCAGCCAAAGTGTTAGCCATATTACATATCCATTCTCCACCTTCTATCTTTATTGAATGAGCTCCACTTTGCATCAATCTTGTAGCATTTTCAAAACCGAGATCATCAGTTGCATAACTCATGAATGGCATATCAGCCATAATGTGTGAACTTTTATTACCCTTAACTACACATTCGAGGTGATAAATTAATTGATCCATAGTTACAGGCAGAGTGCTGTCATGGCCTTGGATAACCATTCCTAAACTATCACCAACTAAAATAACATCAACACCTGCTTTGCTAATAATTGATGCCATTGTTGATTCATATGCTGTTAAACATGTAAATTTTTTAGATTTATCTTTTAACTTGCTTAGAGAAGCTATAGTAGTTAGAGGTGAGTTATTTTGAGATGACATACTTAGTTAATTAATGGTTGAATATTTTGTAATATTTTTTTTGCAATCTTAATTTTTGAAGTTTTAGCTAGCAATTGTTCAGTATCATTAGTAATTAAGTAGACTTCATTATCATCTGAATCAAAACCAATTTCAGAGTTTGAAACGTCATTACAAATAATCATATCTAGTTTCTTACTTTTTAATTTTAATTTGGCATTTTCAATAATATTATCAGTTTCAGCACTAAAACCAATAACAATTTTATCAGTCATATTGTCTGCTGCATATTTTAAAATATCTGGATTTTTCGTAAGCAATATCGATATTTCTGTATCATCTGTTTTTTTAATTTTAGAGTTTTTATAATCAACAGGCTTAAAATCAGCAACCGCTGCACAACCAATAAAAATATCTATGTCATCATCATTTATAAGTGTTTTTATAATTTTTAACATTTCGTCTGCTGTTTTAACTTTGTATAGGTTTACTCCATCAAACTTTTTGATACTAACAGGGCCGCTAACCAATTGAACATTTGCACCTGCAAGATATGCAGCTTCTGCTAACGCATAGCCCATTTTTCCTGAACTGTTGTTACTTAAATATCTAACAGGATCAATTGCTTCTTGTGTCGGTCCAGCTGTAATAAGTATTTTTTTTCCTTGTAAAAAAGAAGATGAAAATGATTTCGCAATCGTCAAGGCAATGTCATCAGGTTGAGACATTCTCCCATCCCCGATATCACCACATGCTTGCTCTCCACTGTCTGGACCAATAAAGTTAATATTTTTTAAAGAAAGTGTTTTAACATTTTTCTGTGTAACTTTATCATTCCACATCTTAACGTTCATTGCTGGAGCTATAAATAAGTCAGCATCTGAGGCCAATATTACAGCACTCATCAAGTCATTAGCTCGACCTTGAGCTAGTCTTGAAATTGATTCAGCGGTACATGGAGCTATCAAAATAACATCAGCCCATTTAGCTAATTCAATATGTCCCATCCCAAGCTCTGCTTCTTCATCTAGAAGTGAATAATGTATTTGGTTGCCTGAAACTGCTTGCAAACTCAAAGGTGCAACAAATTCTTTTGCTGATTGAGTCATAATAATACGAACATCAGCACCACTTTTCTTAAAAATTCTTGTCAATTCAGGAGTTTTATAAGCAGCAATTCCCCCCGTAATACATAAAAGAATTTTTTTATTAGACAGACGTATCATATTTTTAAATTCAATTTTATAAATAAATAGCAATAATATCGATTTATAGACTCATATCAACCTTTTGCAATAGCTTTATTAGCATCATAAAAAGGCTTTTCTACAATAATTGCTGATGAAACATTTGTACCATCATCTATTAACACTTCATTTCCAATTATTGCCTCATCTACTGATATTAGACCAAGTGCTATATTTTGTTTTAATCTAGGTGAGTAAACTGCTGAAGTAATTTTACCAATATTTATATTATTAATTTTAATATCCCAAAAACGGGTATTTGGACCTTTGAGAGGTTCACTATTGATAACTAATCCTACCTGTTTCCTCTCAACGCCATTTTCTAAAATTTTATTCAATGCAGCTTTACCAACAAAATCAAAATCTGCATTTAAATCTATGAATTTATCCAAACCAAGCTCAAAGGGGTTTGTATTAATGTCCATATCAGCATGGTATGAAAGCATTGCACCCTCAACTCTTCGAATAGTTGACGTATGACCTGGTTTCAGTCCCATCTCTTTTCCAGCTAACATAAGTGATTCATATAAATTATCACCCTGATTTGAATCAAGTAGAAATATTTCATAACCAAGCTCACTGGACCAGCCAGTTCTTGAAATTATTAAATTTATGTTTCCTAAATTATATGGCTTGAACCAAAAATACTTTAATTCTTTTATGCTATCACCAAACATGCTGACCATAATGTCTCTTGATTTTGGTCCTTGAAGCTGTAATGGGGATACATCAGGTTCAGTGATTTCAACATCATAATTTGAAGATGCTGCAAGACCTTGTGCCCAAAAAAGAATATCACTATCTGCTAATGAAAACCAATAACAATCATCTGCTATTTTTAGCAGAACAGGATCATTTAAAATGCCACCATTTTGATTAACTAAAATCACATATTTGCACTGACCAACCTTCATAGATGATAAATCGCGTGGTGACATTAATTGAACAAATTCAGACGCATCAGGACCTTTAATTTGCACCTGTCTTTCAACAGCAACATCACACAAAATTGCGTCATTTACTAGATTCCAAAAGTTTTGTTCAGGGTCACCAAAATCACGCGGAATATACATATGATTATATGTTGAGAAGCCCTGAGCACCCCATCTAACAGTTGCATCAAAAAATGGACTCTTTCGTATTTGTGTACCAAAGCCAAAATCATGAAATGTATTAAAATTATCCATCATATAACTATTATATAAAGATATTAATTTTAGCCTAATAGAATTATTTGGGCGATTAAATAATTATTCCAATAAATCTACTTATAACCCAATAAAAACCCATTGAACCAAGAATATAAGAGGCTCCAATTGATGCATTTTTATAAAATTGATACTTATTTGCAAGCCACAAAATACTACCAAAAAGTGGTATTAAAGCCAACTGGCCAGCTTCTATCCCAATATTAAAAAATAATAATGATAAGAAGATTTGATCATTGCTAATACCAATATCACCTAAGGCGCTGGCAAAACCCAATCCATGCATTAAACCAAATCCAAATGCCATCAACCATGGTGTATTTGTATATTTATTAGAATTACTAACTTCGGTAGCAAGATAAACTATAGTTAATGCAATCAAGACCTCTACAGTTGCTTGGGGCAATGATATTAAGTTAAAAAAAGATAAGGCTAAAGTAATACTATGAGCAACGGTAAATGCTGTAATTGTTTTAATAACATTCAAAACACCTGTAACAAGAAATAATAATCCGAATATAAATAAAATATGATCGATACCACTTAAAAGGTGATCTATCCCTAATTTAAAATATGTTGTTGGAAATGCCTGTTCTTTAAATGGTATTTCAATCTTTGAATTTCTTAAATTCATAATACCCTCAAAAATTGTATTATCTTCGAAATTAATAGTAACGAGAGCATCAGTTAAAACACTTAAATGTTTTACTTCTATAATTTGACCTTTTATTGACGAATTGCAGTTTAATGTGATTTTTTCAACTAAATATTTACCTTGTGGATATGGAGATAAAGCATCTAATTGACAGGAGTCTGAAAATTTTAGTTCAGCCCTCTTTCCAATATTCTTTATTGGATATAACCAGGTAGCTTTGTATGTGAAATTAGTTGAATCTGTTTCCTCTATAACTAAATTCGCAGGATTGAATTCATGTGCGCTTATATTAATAATAAATAGAAATAAAAGAGAAGATAAGATCTTAATCATTAGTATTCAAGATTCTTATTTACAAAAATTTTATATTCTAATTTGACTGAATTTATATAATCTTTAATTGCGCTATCTCTTTTCTCAGCTAATAAATCTATTTCAACTTGATTCAATATTTCTGTAATTAATGGATAATATCCAGGGATAGTGTTGTTGACTTTAATAATATGATGACCAAATGAGGATTTTAATGGTCCCATCCATTCATTAGTTTTTATGTCCTCTTTAAAATTTTGACTAAAGAGTTTTCCAAAATTTCTACTTATTTCATCCTCATTTTTATTTATAAAATTTTTACCGAGAAAAAATGGATCAGACTCAATGGATATAGAGCCATTTAAGATCTCTTTAAAACCATTAGTAGATCTTATTAATGAATTATTTTCTGCTGAAAAGAAGTGATGTGTAAAGGTATATGCAGATTTAACATAATACCTATCTTTATTATTTTCATAATATTCTATGAGATCATCATTTGATGGTTTATCAGTTGAAGTTTCTTGTTTTAAAAATGAAATTTTTTGAGCCAATCTTCGTTTAATGATTCTATCTTCTTGATCTAGTCCCAATAAAAGAGCCTCTCTGTAAAGGATTTCTTCTTCTATTAAATTATTAATAATTCTTGTTATTTCGTCTTCAGTTGGTTTTCTGCCAACTTGTGATTCCCATGCGCTTACCAAACTAAGAACTTCTTGGTCAGATATATAGATTTCTTTTGGATTATCAGATGAATTTAACCCTATATCAATTAGATATATGGACAAACCTATTATAAAAAATAAAAATAGTTTAGTTTTCAATTGTTGAGTTTACTTAAATTTTATTCGTCACCAATAGCAACAGTTCCGCCTAATGGAATAATTGTAAATTCATTAATAGCGGGTATATACCATATAGGTGAAGACCAAGCTCGTTCTTGAATAGTTTGATGTAAATCTTCTCTTGGTGTATTGCCACTCTTGACAGCATCCCATGTAGACCATCTACAAGTTGGATTTTCAAGAACTCTTACATAATAAAATGATTTAACAGTTGGATCGAATTCAGGATCAACCCATACGGATTTCAATTCAGTCGCACCTACATTTTGAGAGATTGAACAGTCATTAATATTAACTCTTGCTCCATTGTCAGGACATTTATTAGTTAGAGGATCAACAGACATTCCATCAGAACAAACAACATCAAAAACTTTTTCATACGGAGTCCCGCTCTGCATATCAATCCAACCTTTTATTATTTGAATACGCTGCAAAGGTGCTCCATTTTTATCTCCTTGAGCCCAAACAAGAAAATCTGGAGCTATTTCACCTTTATTCATAATATCTGAACCCATTGTCACACCTTTTTTGTATGCTTGGCTCACTAAAGTATCTGAATCTAGGTCAATTGTTTTTAGGTCATAACCAGCAAAAAAGCGCAGTGCAATACGTGTTCCTGTTGTAGCAAAAGTTTCTTTTCGTTTAAATGCATTAAATATTGATTCTCTAGTATTCTCTTCAGCCCATGCTACCGCTAATCCTGATGCGCCCCATTGAGTAAAACCAGTATTTGCAAATTTTCCTGCCTCTAGTTCAATTAATGCATTTGGTTGATTAAATGCATTCATGTAATCTATAAGGAGCTGCTCCTGTTCAGGACTTACCGGGATACTACCTCTATTTATACCATCTCCATCAAGCAATCCAATCTTAGACCAGTAATTAGACTCATCAAAAGAGCCTGCGCCAGTATGAGTATCACTGGAACCAATTAAACCAAACTTATAGGGATTTCCTTGATTAGTCCAATCGAGAGTTAAACCATTTAAATAAGCCTCTCTAACGTAACCTCCTGAAGGTTTACTATATGTTGGCGGTCTACTTCCAACTCTTTTATCCATTATTTCGAAATCAGCCCAATCATCATCAGGAGATAATAAAGGATGTGTATCTGATGTTCCTTTAACTTGTGTTATTTCTACTAAAGGCTCATTTCTCATTCGTTGTTCTGCATATTTACGGTTTAATGCATTACCTTTAAAGGTTTCCATTTCAAACATCTGCCCATTTGAGCCATTGCTATTATGTGGCATGGACACAGTATCTATACCTTTTTCTCTTAATCCATCTTGCCAAGTCCATAAATCTTCAGGATTAATAGAATCTATTCTAGTCCAAGGTCGTATGGGTGCTTTTGATGAATTGAATATTACATTTCTGTGAAGATTTCCACCCTCAGTATCGGTTGAAGTAGTAAATTCGTAACCAATGAATGTAGTGAAATGGCCTGGGTCATTATGTTCATTTGCTGATCTAGCTACATCTGCCCAAGCTGATTTATGAATATTATATTCAAATGATTCAAGGGCTAATTGTGTATTGTTGGTAAACCACGCTTTGAGTGTTCTAGGGTGCCACCATGGAACAGGTTTAGCAATTGCTGCACCAAGAACATTACTGAAAATATTTGAGCGTTGGCCAGCAGATTCAACTACAAGATTTTCTGGAGCATTTAAATTATGAAATGGCTCTGCAAAGTCGTTTTGTGATATGTCAGTTGTGGTATCAGCGTATGCTTGAATCATACCCATATAGAACCCATGATCTGTTACTGAATAAAAGTCTAACGGTTCTTGTAATTTCATTTCATAGCCAAGCGGATGCAATATGCCTTTACCTTTAGCAAATTCATATGCATCATCAGGTGACGCTGTGACTCCAAATACATAAGCATCAAAAGAGTACTTTGTATGAACATGTAAATCACCATAATATGGGTTTCTATCTGGGTTTGCAGCTGGTCTTACCTTATTTGATTTAGGCTTATCTACTGAAAAATCAACTATTTCAAGCGCTGAATCGGAATGAGTAATACTCTTAAAGAGCCCTATTACAGGTCTCTTATTATTAAAATCTACATCTAATAATATATATATAAAAAATACTATAAAAAGAAGTGTTACGCCAAGACGTTTTAAAAATTTATTCATGACTAGTTTCCCCTTTTATTTTAAATTACAAAAATAATTGACATATTGTATGTCAATACTTTAAATGTTCCAATCCTCTTTAATCATATCAGAAGCTTTTTCACCAATCATAATAGTTGGTGCATTAGTGTTGCCCCCTACTAAAGTTGGCATAATTGAAGCATCTACAATTCTTAAATTATTCATGTTATGAACCTTTAATCTATCATTCACAACACTCATTTCATCACTTCCCATCTTACAAGTTCCAACAGGATGATAAACCGTATCAGCCTCTTCTCTAATAGCTAATTCGATATCTGAATCATTATTTATATCAACAGGTCTGTGTGTATGTTCTTGTATATATTTACTAAATGGTTCTTGATTTAATACTTTCATCATTATTTTATAGCCATCAACCATATCTTTAACATCATCAGGATGACTTAAAAAGTTTGGATCAATTAGTGGATCAGCAAATGGGTCAGCAGATTCAAGAGTAACTTCTCCTCTGGACTTTGGTCGCAATAAACACGAATGACAACTCATACCAGTACCCCAGACAGCTGTTCTACCATGATCAACAATCATAGCTGGAGCATAATGATATTGAATATTAGGAGCTTCTAAGTCGTCATGAGTCTTAATAAAAGCACCAGCTTCTGCAATTGTTGAAGTGAAAAGGCCAGTTTTTTTAAAAATATATTTTAAAATCTCTAGTGGGTACTTAAAAAATATTGTTTTTAAATTAAACCCTATTAAGTTAATCGAGTTATATTTATGAACTGTTAGATAATCAATATGATCTTGTAGATTTTTTCCAACACCTGGCAAATCGACTTTATGCTCAATGCCATGTCTAGTTATTTCATTACCAGGACCAACTCCAGATCTTAATAAAATTTGTGGTGATCCAAAAGCTCCTGATGAAAGAATTACTTCTTTATTTGCAAATAATTGAAATGTTTCATTTTTATTATTAATACACTCAACACCTTTTGCAGAATTATCATTTATAAGAATTTTATTAACATTTGTGTCTGTTAATACCGTTAGATTTTCTCTTTCTAGAGCTGGTACTAAATAAGCTTTAGCAGCACTGCATCTTTTTCCATTAATTTGTGTAGTTTGATAATAACCAAATCCTTCTTGATCTTCTCCATTAAAATCATCGTTGTATTTAAAAAGTGAAGACCCGGCCTTAACAAACTCATCACAAGATTCTGGTCTATGACGAATTCTGCTTACATTTAGTGGGCCATTTTGGCCATGATATTCATTATTGTGCTCTTCATTGTGCTCTGCTTTTATAAAGTAAGGCAATACTTCATCGTATGACCAACCTTTATTACCAAGTTCTGCCCAATGGTCATAATCCCATCTATGCCCTCTTACATATAACATCGCATTTATAGAGCTCGAGCCACCTAATGTTTTTCCTCGGGGTTGATAACCTTTTCTATGCTCCATGGATTCATTTGGTACTTTGTGAACACCACCAGCTGTATCAACAGCTACAGTTTCAGGCTCTTTAACTAAAACTTTTTCGAATTCTTTTTGCGGAACAGTATTATATGCCCAACTGTACTTGCTCTTATCTCCAAGAAAAGCAAAACCAAGAGGTACATGCAATCTAGGATCATTATCTTTTGAACCAGCTTCAATTAAGCACACTGAAACTTTTGGATTTGCACTTAATCTATTTGCTAAAACACAGCCAGCTGATCCTGCTCCTAGAATTATAAAATCATAATTGTTCATTAAATACCCCTATTGAATAATGAAAACTAATAATAACAAGAAATGTTTTTAAAAAAAAATTTTTATATTAATTTAGCTAAAAAATATACAATAAGTTCAAGCGCCTGTAGCTCAGCTGGATAGAGTACTTGGCTTCGAACCAAGGGGTCGGGAGTTCGAATCTTCCCGGGCGCGCCAACTATTTTGGGTTATAGAAACGCAAAGTGGAATCTTTCAATTTCCAAATTCTTACATAAAAAATATCTAGTAGATAATTTTGATAATTTCTCCAAGGTGCTTTTTTGCCTTGTTGAGGTAATCTATCTAGTGCTCTTTGGACATAGCCTGAAGTAAAGTCTATATAGTCATCTTCAGCTTCTGCTGCTGGATCTTCTTGTGGCATACATACGGACACACCCTCTTTATCCATTTGATTGATAAGTCTGCATACGTACTCTGCTGTAAGGTCAGCTCTTAGAGTCCATGATGCGTTTACGTATCCAAATGAAAAAGCTAAATTTGGAACTCCACCTAACATCATTCCTTTGTAGGTAAGATGATTATGAGGCTTAACTTTTCTACCATCAATATTAATTACAATATCAGCAAGGACATTCAGCTCAATACCTGTTGCTGTAATGATAATGTCAGCTTTTAGAGCTTCTCCAGATTGTAATAAAATCCCATCTTCATTAAATTTATCTATATGATCCGTTACTACACTTGCAGTTCCTTTTTTAATTGATTCAAAAAGATCTCCATCTGGTACTAAACACATTCTTTGATCCCATGGCTTATATTTAGGCGTGAAATGTTTTTCTACGTCATAATCATTACCGAGTTCTTCTTTTACAAGATTAATTAATCTAGTTTTTACTCTTTCAGGATATGACCTGGCAAAATAAAACATTAAATACGTTAATAAAATATTTTTCCATCTTGTAATAAAGTAGGCTAATTTTAATGGTAAGAATTTTTTTAATTTTAGGTTAATAGCATCAGCTTCTGGTGCTGCGATAACATAACTAGGAGATCTTTGAAGCATAACAACATGCTTAGCAGTTTCAGCTAATGCTGGCACTAAAGTTACAGCGGTTGCACCGCTTCCAATAACAATAATATTTTTGTTAGCATAATCCAACGATTCATCCCAAAATTGTGGATGAATAATCTTTCCATTAAAGGATTCTTGCTCATTAAAGTCAGGCTGATGAGGTTTATCATAACTATAGTAACCCCCACACATAAATAAAAAATTACACGTAAACTTACTAATTGAATTCGTATCATCTTGAACCTCTAACTCCCATACTGATTCTGCAGAATTCCAATTTGCTGATTTAACTTTATGGTTGAATAAAATCTTCTCACGAATATTGTATTCATCTGTAGTTTCATTAAGATAATTTAGAATAGAGGGGCCGTCTGCGATAGATTTATCGTTAATCCAGGGCTTAAACCTAAAGCCTAGAGTATGCATATCTGAATCAGATCTAATACCAGGATATTTAAATAAATCCCAAGTTCCACCAAGATCACTCCTTCCTTCAATAATAGTAAACGATTTAGTTTTACAACTTTTTTGTAAATTATAGGCTGCACCTATTCCAGAGATTCCAGCACCAACAATGACTACATCTTTATGCATATCGATAAGAAGAGTTAATTATTAAAAGATTCATCAATTTTAGATTTTATATCTATTGTCGTATTATATATATAAACATTATGATTAATGACATACCTAATGTCACTAATTTTTAGGGGATAAAGAATGAGATATTTTGTACTAGTTTTAGTATTTTTTTTAGTTAGTTGTTCTGAAGATAAGAAAATACTTACTAATGAGTTAGTAATAAATCAAGGTAGTCTTCAAGGTTATGAAGAAGCTGATACTAATTATTATCTTGGAATTCCTTACGCCAAAGCTCCAGTTAATGATTTAAGGTGGAAACCGCCTTTAAATCATGATGGATGGGAAGGCAAAAAACTTGCAGTAAATGTGCCACCATCTTGTATGCAACCAACTGGTTTTGGTCTAGGTCCATTTATAGGACTTTGGGTGGATGGTTCTGGAATGAGTTGGTTTAAAAGAAAACTTCTTTATTTTGGAGCAGGTCTTTTACCTTTTTTAGATAGTGGTGAGGATGGAAACTCTGAAGATTGTTTGTATTTAAATGTAATCACTCCAAAAACTTCTAAACAAAAATTACCCGTAATGATGTGGATTCATGGAGGTGGATATAGATTTGGAAATGGGTCTGGTGCATATATTGATAGCGATCTTGTATCTAAAGACGTAATTTTAATTACTATTAATTATAGATTAGGCTCATTGGGTTACTTTGCACACCCTGCTCTATCAGCTGAATCCGAGTTTAGTTCATCAGGTAATTATGGGACCCTAGATCAAATACAAGCACTAAAATGGATACATGAGAATATTGAGAAGTTTGGTGGAGATTCTAATAATATTACTATCTTTGGTGAATCTGCAGGTGGCCATGCTGTCAGACAACTTATGTCATCACCGTTAGCAAAAGGCTTATTCCATAAGGCAATAGCGCAAAGTAGTTATTCTATAGGCAACACCCTATATTTAAAAAATAATAGTGGAATCATCCAATCAGCTGAAAACTCAGGAAAAGATTTTGTAAAGATATTAGGCTTAAAAGAAGATGGTGATTTATTAGAGAATTTAAGAAGTATCCCCGCTGAAGATCTCCAGCAGGTTGGAGATGGAATGGTAAATCCTGAAGATGCTTCAAATGTAGAAGATTATGTTATCTCTGCAGCATGGATGCCTAATGTAGATGGTTGGGTCTTTAATGATTCTGCATTGAGTATTTCAAGAACAGGCCAAACCCATGATATCCCATTACTTATAGGCTTTAATAGTTTTGAAGGCTCTAGTTTATTACCAATGTTTTATACCAAAGATCAACATGTTAATGATAAGGATTGGATTCAAACAATATGGGACTTAGCGATACCAAATGATCCTAACAATATAATTAAAGACTACAGAGAGTGGGCTAAAAATATTGAAAAAGAGTCTTATTTGGCTGCACAAAAATTATGGGGTGATGTCCAATTTGGTTCATCAACTTATTATTCCGCACTAAACCATAGCAAAGTAAATCCTAATACCTACTTTTATTATTTTAATAGATCACCTGTTTCGAAAAAACAAATTATAGGTGCCACCCATGGTATAGAAATTATGTATTTATTTAATGCTTTTATACCCGGATGGCCTAAAAATGAGTTAGATAATAGAATTGGTGAACAAATGCGAGATGACTGGACTGATTTTGCTAAAACAGGTGATTTGTCATCTAAAGGTTGGGCTAGGTTTAGTGAAGAGAATCAAATTCAAAAAAATTATGATGAGAATTTAGATTACTCAACTCTTGTTGAGATGGATTTATTTAAATCAATATATAAGTACTTAGATGAAAGCCAAAATTAGGTCTCTAAAGTACCGCCATTAGAAACCCACTCAGAAATACTACCAAGATTAAAAACGTTTTCAAAACCAAGATCTTGGAGAGTTTTAGCTGCTAATGCAGATCTAACTCCTGCAGCACAGTAGACTAGTAAAGTTGAGTCTTTCTGAATCCCTAAAGGATTATTTTGTGCTTCAGGATTAAGTTTAAATTCAATAAGTCCTCTTGGTATATGAAGAGCATTACTAACCTTTCCAGTCTGTGCAACCTCTGATTCTTCTCTTACGTCAATAACAAATGCACCTTCAAGAATAAATTCATTGGCTTCATCAAAATTCAAGCGTTTAACCGAATCATTGGCTATATTTAATAAGTCTGTAATTGTATTCATTTAATAAACACCATAATTAAATATAGACTGAAAAAATATGATTTACAACTTAGTTGAAGGCTTGCTGGTATTAGCAACAAATATTCCTGTTAAAACCATAAAGCATCCAATTGCAACAACAAAGGTAACTTGTTCATTTAAAAAAATATTTCCCCAAATAATTCCGAATACTGGAAGAAAGTATGCAACTGTTGAAGTTCTAACGGCACCTATTTTTTCAATTAGTCTTATATAACCAATAAATGCTAAACCTGTTCCAACAGCACCTAACCAAATAAGACTCATGATAGCTTCATTTGATGGTGCAACTATAGGAAATGATGAAATTGTATAGGGTAAATAAATTAATCCACCAATGTTTAATGACCATCCT
>Ga0315316_10002253_pt1 | contig 13820 bp, 8 predicted proteins | sample M160m3416metaG_FD_203702 | JGI IMG/M metagenome (GOLD analysis project Ga0315316, IMG submission 203702) | Ammonia-oxidizing marine archaeal communities from Monterey Bay, California, United States - M1 60m 3416 | ecosystem: Environmental > Aquatic > Marine > Intertidal zone | place: USA...
CTTCATCGCGTCTGCCTTGAAGGAGAAGGGGATCGCATTCCTTCAGGGAGAGCGCCCCGACGGCGTTCGCAAGGTCGATCCCGCGGCAGGACAGGGCGCGCAGGCCGCCAAGGGCGCGTCGGCCTATACGGTCGAGATCAACAGCAAACGCTATGAAGTCGCCTTCGAGGACGGCAAGGCCACGGTCAACGGCCGCAGCGTCGACTACTCGATCGCGGAGGCGGCGTCCGCGAGTGCGCGGCCCGCAGCGGGTGCCAGTGGCGAAGGAGAGGTCGTCTCGGCGGAACTGGCGGGGCAGGTCCTCCGAGTCGTGGCGAACGAAGGGGACACGGTGGCCGAGGGAGATGTGCTGCTTCTGCTCGAGGCGCTGAAGATGGAGATCGAAGTGAAGGCGCCCTGCGCGGGGACGGTCGCGGCGGTCCTCGTCTCGGGCGACCAGACTGTCGCTGTCGGTGATGCGCTGGTGGAGATCGTCTAGGTGGAGTCGCTGGTCGAACTCTGGCAGGCGACGGGGCTCGCGAATTTCGATTCGATCGGGCAGGTCGCGATGTTTCCGGTCTGTTTGCTGCTGCTCTATCTCGGCATCAAGCGGGGCTTCGAGCCGCTCCTGCTCGTCCCGATCGGTTTCGGAGGGCTCCTCGCCAATATCCCCGTCGCCGACATCGCGGGCCCGGCGGGCTTTCTCGGCATCATCTACGACACGGGGATCTCCAATGGGCTCTTCCCGCTACTGATCTTCATGGGCGTGGGGGCGATGACCGACTTCGGCCCGCTGCTGGCGCACCCCAAAACCGCGCTGCTCGGTGCGGCGGCTCAGTTTGGGATCTTCACCACCCTGATCGGTGCGCTGGCGCTCTCCGATGCCTTCGACTTCATCGACTTTGACCTCGGCGACGCGGCCGCGATCGGCATCATTGGCGGGGCAGACGGGCCAACGGCCATCTTCCTTGCGGGGCGGCTTGCGCCGGATCTGCTCGGCGCGATCGCGGTAGCGGCCTACTCCTACATGGCGCTCGTCCCGATCATTCAGCCGCCGATCATGAAGCTGCTGACGACCGAGGCGGAGCGCCAGATCAAGATGGAGCAGCTCCGGCCCGTCCGGAAGGTGGAGCGGATCGTCTTCCCGATCGTCGTACTGATCGCCTGCGCGTTGCTCATCCCTGATGCGACGCCGCTCGTGGGCGCCCTGATGTTCGGCAACTTGCTGAACGAGGCCGGCGTGGTCGACCGTCTCGCGGGCGCCGCGAAGAACGAGATGATCAACATCGTGACGATCCTGCTGGGGCTCGCAGTGGGCTCCAAGCTGGCGGCGGATAAATTTCTATCGCCCGAGACGCTGGGGATCCTGGCCCTCGGGTTGATCGCCTTTGCGATTGGGACGGCCTCGGGTCTGCTGCTCGCCAAGCTGATGAACTTGGTCAGTAAGGATCCGATCAACCCGCTGATCGGTGCAGCGGGCGTGTCGGCCGTGCCGATGGCCGCGCGCGTGGTGAACAAGGTGGGTCTCGAGGCCAACCCGCAGAACTTCCTGCTGATGCACGCGATGGGTCCGAACGTGGCGGGTGTGCTCGGCTCCGCGGTCGCGGCAGGGGTTCTCCTGGCGCTCACGCGCTCGGTCTCTTAGCGGGAACGACGGGCGCCGAGAGCTCAGTCGTGACGCCAGTCATCGACTTCGCAACAGGGAGCGGTATCGTCAGGCGATGTCGCGCTGGATCCGCTTTCTGCTGATCGGACTCTCGGCGGCGATCGGGGTCATTGTCCTCGGGTTGGCCGTGTTTGCGGGGGCGATCGCCTGGAACGCGCGGTCCGGTACCCCGCTGCTCGAACGCACGCCGGCGACGCCGACCCCCTCTTCGAGTACCTCGCCAGCCGGCCCTCCGGCCGCAGCGAAGGCCGAAGCGAGCTCGTCGAGCGAAGCGGCGAGTCAGGTGCTCTTTGGCGATCTCCACGTCCACACGAGCTACAGCGCGGACGCGCAACTGATGGGCGTGCTGATCGCGGCTCGGGAGCCCGACCGGGGTCCGGCGGCGGCGTGTGACTTCGCGCGATTCTGTTCGCAGCTCGACTTCTGGAGCATCAACGATCACGCCGAGAGCCTCACGCCCGCGAGTTGGCGCGCCACGGTCGAGGCTGTCCGCGAGTGTAATGACCTCGCAGGAGACCCCGCCGACCCCGATCTGGTCTCCTTTCTGGGTTGGGAGTGGACCCACCAACGACTCGAGGCCGAATCGCATTGGGGCCACAAGAACGTCGTGCTGCTCGGAACGCAGGACGATGAGATCCCCGCGCGCCCGATCGCTTCGGATACGGGGGCGCATTACACGTTCATGTTGTTAGGGGCACTCGGTCCCTTCGCGGATGGATTCGGCTTCGCGGATTTTGCCGACTTCCATCGCTACACGATGGACGCGCTGGAGACAGAGGACTGTGAGCCGGGGGTGGGCGTGCGGGATTTGCCGTTGGACTGCCGAGAGGCCGCGCTCACTCCCGAGGCGCTCTTTGCGAAGCTCGACGAGTGGGGCCACCGCGCGATCGTGATTCCGCACGGGCTTTCCTGGGGGACGACGAACCCCGCGCACGCGCGGCTCGAACTGCAGCTCGAGCAACACGACCCTCAGCGGCAGCGCCTGCTCGAGATCTATTCGGGACATGGAAACTCGGAGGTCTACCGCAGCTTACGTCGTCCCGAGCCGGATCCAGAGGGTCGTTGGCAATGTCCGGCTCGCGCGGCCGACGACGAGGTCGAGCTGTGCTGCCACCGCGCGGCGATCCTGGCGAGCGCGCGCTGCGAGGAGCCGGGTTCTGCGGATTGCGAAGCAGAGGTGGCGCGCGCGGTCGAGGTGGCGGCCCAGAGCGACTCGACTCTGGCTTCGCCCCTCGCCGCCGTTGCGGGGACCACGGCCGAGGATTGGGCAGATTGTGGCCAGCTCGGGCGAGGGGCCTTCCTACCGGCCTTTGACTATCGGCCTCGTCAGAGCGCACAGTACTCGCTTGCGCTGGCCTCCCGCGACGAGGACGGCCGCGCGCTCCGCTATCGCTGGGGGTTCATCGGGTCGAGCGACAACCACCGGGCCCGGGCGGGTTCGGGCTATAAGGAGCTCGGTCGCGAGATCATGACCGATGGCACGGGCTATGCGCTGCCCGGAGATTTCCTCGACGCGCGCGACAAGAGTTTTTACTACACGGGGGGGCTCGCGGCGGTCCATGCCGCCGGGCGCGATCGGCGTTCGATCTTCGACGCGCTCGAGCGACGGGAGACCTACGCGACATCGGGAGACCGGATTCTGCTCTGGTTCGACTGGCTCGACCCCGAGGATGCGCTGTCACGCCCGATGGGATCTGAGGTGGAGAGCGCCGCGCCGCCCCGCTTCCGGGTTCGCGCTGTGGGTGCTTTCGAGCAGAAGCCCGGCTGTCCCGATTTCGTCCATGCGGCGATCTCGGCGGAAGAAATCGATTCGCTTTGCCTCGGGGAGTGCCACTTCCCTTCTGAAACGCGCAAGCCGATCACGCGCGTCGAAGTCGTTCGAATCCGACCGGGCTCGGTGGAAACCGGAGACGTCGAGGATCGAATCGAAGATCCCTGGCGCGTGATCGAATGTCCGGCAGATCGAGGGGGCTGTCGGGTGGAGTTCGAGGATCCGGATTATGCGCGGGCCCCGGTCGAGACGGCCTATTACGTCCGAGCGATTCAGGCGCCGAGCGACGCGGTCAATGGAGACCCTCTACGCTGCGAGCGCGACGTGCAGGGGAAATGTCTCCGCTCTCGGCCATGCGGGAAGCGAGCGGATGGGCTGCCTGAGGATTGCCTCGCTCCTGTGGAGGAGCGGGCCTGGTCCTCACCGATCTTCCTGCGACCCCCTCGGTAGAGGCGAGCAGCCCATCCAGGGCCGTCGACCTAGAGCCGCTTCGCGCGGCCTTCCCAGTAGCGCGAGCGGACCGTGCGGCGAGCCAGCTTGCCCGTCTCGGTTCGGGGCAGCGCGTCGTCGAAGTCGACTCCACGGGGGACCTGATATCCCGAGAGGCGCTCCCGGCAATGGGCGAGGATCGCCTCGCGTGCTTCGTCGTCGGCGACGGAGCCCTCGACCAATTGGATGACGGCGCGGGTCTCTTCGCCCCATTCCTCATTCGGGGCCCCGACGACGCAGCAGTCGGCAACCCAGTCGAGCTCGAGTAGAGCGGACTCGATCTGGGCGGGATAGAGGTTCACCCCGCCCGAGATGATGACGTCGGCGCGTCGGTCGCAAAGGAAGAGGTAGCCGTCCTCGTCGACATAGCCGATATCGCCCATCGTGAAATAGCCCGGGGCGACTCGCCCCTCGGCGGTTTTTTCCGGGTCGTCTTTGTACTCGAAGGGAGACTCCCCGAGGCCGAACGCGACAGTCCCCTCTTTGCCCGCGTCGAGTTTTCGTCCGTCGTCGTCGAGGATCGTCAATTCGACGCCGGGACGGGGTCGGCCGACCGAGCCCGGCTTCCGGAGCCATTCTTCGGCTCCGATCATCGCCCCGCCGCCCTCGGTCCCGCCGTAGAACTCGTAGAGGATGGGGCCCCACCACTGGATCATCGCGCGCTTGACTGGGATCGAGACGGGAGCCGAGCCGTGACAGACGAGCGAGAGCGAGGACAGGTCGTAGCGCCGCCGGACCTCCTCCGGGAGCCGCAATAAACGCACGAAATGGGTCGGGACGAGGAAGGTCGAGGTCGCCTGATAGGCCTCGACCGTCGCGAGAAAACGCTCTGGGTCGAATTTCTCCATCAAGACGACGTCGGCTCCGAGCAGCAACGCGCCATCACAATAGGTATTCGGCCCGGCATGGTAGAGCGGCGCCGACACGAGATGGACGCCATCGCGCGCGCCCTCGGGCATGAAGGCGGTCATCATGGCGGCTCCGGCGCCTGCCACCATCGTTGGCGGCGGGCCCTCGGCGACGTTCGTCCGCATGACGCCCTTGGGGCGTCCGGTGGTCCCCGACGTATAGAGCATGGTTTCGCCGGCGAGCGGAGCCTCATAGGGGTCGCCCGGCGTCGCCTCGACGTCGTGCCAGGGGCGGAAGCCAGGGACCTCGCCGCCGATTGCAAATCGGCGCTCCGGCTCGATCCCCTCTGCTGCACCCCGGGCGATCTCCGCGTATCGGGCGTCGACGACGAACACATCAGCCTCGCAGTTGGCGACCACGTAGGCGACTTCCTCCGAGGTCCAGCGGCCGGAGAGCGGGGTGAAGCGCCGGCCTGACCAGGTCGCCCCGCGGTAGGTCGAGAGCGCCTCGGGGGTATTGGCGGTGAGTGAGGCGACGGCGCCTCGGGGCTTCACGCCCGCGCGGTCGAGGGTCCTCGCGAAGCGGGCCGCGCCCGTTTCGACCTCGGCGTTCTTCACGAGATGAATGGCTGTGCTCACGTATTCTTCCGCTTCCTCGAGTCGAGTCGTTTGTGCCGGCCGCCCGTTCGACCCTGGCAAAGGACGATAGGGCAGGGACCCTGGGTGGGTCGCCCAGATCCAGGATGAAGGGGATTAGGCCCGCCCCGGCCAATTTGCTTGCCCCGGCCCGCGGGAATCGCTACTCACCCGTCCGGGAACGGTCATCTCCCGCGCCTTCTGGGCGCCTCGAGCCCGGCTCTCTTCCAGCGAGCTCAGATGATCGGCCCCGTTGGCCACCGCGGGCTCCCGTGGGACGACGCAGGTGCGCACGGGAGGGTTCGGATTCGAAGCCCGTCCCGGGCGGAACTCCGGCGCGTGGACGTCGGATCGACCCGGGCAGCAAGGATTTCGAGCAGGTGAAGGAACGGAGGGACCCGTCGAAAAATCGGGCCCTGGATGGGAATAGAATGCGGCGGGTCGATGACCCCGCGGCTCCGATCGAGCACGAAGTGCGGAGATCGGAGACCAATTCGAGAGGATGGAATCGACGATGAGTGAACTGATCGGACAACTGACGATGGTGTCTTTGGGCGCCAGTGTGCTCGGGCTGCTGATCGCGGTGTTCTTCTATTTCCGCGTGAAGGGGCTGCCCGAGGGCACCGACACCATGAACATGATCGCGCGCTACATCCGTGAGGGCTCGATGGCCTTCCTGGTGCGCGAGTACAAGGTGCTGGCGGTGTACTCGCTCGCCGTCTTCGCATTCCTCTTCTTTGCGTTCCAGGGGCAGGGGACAGGCCTGCTCGCAGGACTCTGCTTCCTCTTCGGTGCGTTCCTCTCGCTCTTCTCGGGCTTCGTGGGGATGAAGGCCGCGACCTTCGCCAACGTGCGGACCTGCCAGGCTGCTCGCGAAGGCTCCAAGCCCGATGCGCTGCTCACGGCGCTCGACGGTGGAGCCGTGATGGGGCTCTTCGTCGCGGCGACCGCGATTCTCGGCCTGGGCGGCCTCTACTACTTCTTTGCGGGGGATGAGCACCTCGCGACCGTCCTTCACAGCTTCGCCGTGGGCGCCTCCTCGATCGCGCTCTTCTCGCGCATCGGCGGCGGGATCTACACGAAAGCCGCCGACGTCGGCTCCGACATCGCCGGCAAGGTCGTCGAGGGGATCCCGGAGGATGATCCGCGGAACCCGGGTGGGATCGCCGACAACGTGGGTGATAACGTGGGCGACGTCGCCGGGATGGGCGCCGACATCTACGAGTCTCTCGTAGCCGCGGTCGTTGCTGCCATGGCGATCGCGCTCACGGCCAAGTCCGAATACATCATGGGCATCTTCACCGGGGGGCAAACGGCGGAAGCCGCTCGCGACCTCGCGGTGACCCTTCCCATTTTCCTTGCGGGCGTCGGCCTCCTGGTCTCGATCGTCTGCATCTTCATCGCGCGGGCACTTCGCCAGAACGCACCCGCGATGGTGCTGCGGGCTGCCCTCATCGTTCCCTCGGTCATCATCGGGATCGTGGCCTTCGTTGTCATGCCCATGCTCGGCGTCAGCCAGGCTGTGACCTACGCGCTCGCGGCGGGGGCCATCGGTGGGGCTCTGATCGGGCTGATTACCGAGTTCTACACGGCCTGGGGTCCGGTCGAGCGGATCGCCGAGTCGACGAAGACGGGCGCCGGGACGGGGATCATTTCAGGTCTCGCGGTCGGAATGGAGTCGACCGTCGTGTCGCTCTTCATCGTCGCGGTCGTCGGCTTCATCGCCGATGCGGTGATGCCGGAGGGCATGGGTCTGTTCGGGATCGCGATGGGCGCTGTTGGGATGCTCGCTGGGACGGCGATCGTGATGACGGTCGACGCCTACGGTCCGATCTCTGATAACGCGGGTGGCATCTCTGAGATGAGCGGCCTTGGCAAGGAGGTCCGAGACATCACGGACGAGCTCGATTCGGTCGGCAACACGACGGCCGCGATCGGTAAGGGCTTCGCCATCGGTTCGGCGACGCTCACGGTGCTCGCGCTCTTCAGCGCCTTCATCCTGGAAGTGAACCACGTGCGTGTGTCCGAAGGGGTGCCGGTCCTGGTTCTCAAGCTCGACGAATCGCGTATTCTCGTCGGTCTGCTGCTCGGCGCTTGTTTGCCCTACGCGGTCGGTGCTTCGACGATGATCGCGGTCGGCAAGGCCGCCCAGGCGATCATCCAGGAGATCATTCGCCAGTTCAACGAGATCCCGGGCCTCCGTGAAGGCAAGGCGGAACCGGACGGAACCGCCATCGTTGACATCGCGACGAAGGCCGCGCTCAGCCAGATGGTGCTGCCCGGCTGTGTCGCGATCCTGGCTCCGGTTGGGATCGGCTTCACGCTCGGTCCGGCAGCGCTCGCGGGGATGCTCGCCGGCGCGGTGGCCGTGGGCGCATCGCTCTCGCTCTTCATGGCGAACGCGGGCGGCGCCTGGGACAACGCCAAGAAGTACATCGAAGCGGGCGGCCTCGAAGGCCATCCGAAGGGGTCGGACGCCCACAAGGCGGCGGTCGTGGGTGACACGGTCGGTGATCCCTTCAAGGATACGTCGGGCCCTGGCGTGGCCATCCTGATCAAGGTGATGAGTGTCGTGAGTCTGCTGATTGCTCCGCTGATCGCGACGATCGGATGACGCCGAGCCGCCGCTAGGCGGCCCGCGGTTAGCGTTCGAGAACGCCCCGACCACACCCTGGTCGGGGCGTTCTGCGTTCGGGCCCAAGAACCTAACGCTCCGGGATCTGAATGTTAGTTCAGGTCGTTGCGTGGGGATTTGCTCGGGGTGCGATGGGCCCATTACTGACTTCGTGTCAGTCGACGACGGGTCAAAAGCCGGCTCTGTTGGCTCTCATGGAGGGCAGCCGGATTTTTCTCGGAGACTTTCTCTTTTTCTTCCGAATTCGCGAGAAATCTGTTCTTCTGACCTAACACGGGAGGCGGAAACCGGGAACGGTCTAGGGAATGATTTTCCGATCCTTGCAAAGCCAAAACGACAAGAGGAGCATTTGACATGATGGAGCGAAATGGCAAACGAGGCTGGTGTATCGGGTTGATGTTGGCGATTGCCTTGATGGGCGTGCCGGGGACCGCAGCGGCTCAACCAAAGGGATGCGCGGCGGATTTCAACGGGGATGGATTCGCGACGACCGCCGATTGGCCCCTTTTCCTCGCGCTGTGGACGGCAGGGAATACGCGTGCGGATCTCAACGCGGATAACGTGGTTGATTTCTACGACGCGTTGACGTTCAGAGGCTATTTCCTGATGACGCTCTGCCCTTGGAATGCGGACTATCAATACAATCGCTCGATCGATCCGGTCGACGCCGCATTTTTCAGTTCGCTTTATGTCGCGGGGAATTTGAGAGCCGACATGAACGGGGACGGATTCGTGACCCCCCTGGATTATTCGACATTTCTCACGGTCTACAATTTGACGTATTGATCGGAGGCGCGGGGTGAGTGGCACGCGAGGAGCGGAGATGCCTGGGGCCTGAACCCGAGGCCAGCAGACCATGGGGCGGTTCCGCACGCCGCCCCATGGTCTTTCGGCCTTCGTGCCCTTCTCCTTCAACGATTGGGACGCGGGTAGGTCGGCGGGCCGATCGAGGGTCGCGGGAAGGGCCCCCGGTGGAATTGCTTGGCGGTCTTGCGTCGGATCACCTGCCACCCCTCCCCGACGCGGACCACGTCGTCCTGATATCGGAGCGCCAACATCAAGTCGTCGATCGGAGATCCCTCTTCCTCCATGTGCCAACCCAGGCACCAGGATTCCACGTGCCCCCGGTCGCCATCGACGGACACGTATTGATTTCCACAGAAGTGGAAGGTGGCGGCCCATTGGGTGAGTCCCTCTTCGATGCCCTCGAGATAGGGCTCGAGCGCGCCGTCCTCGAGGGTCCCCTCGACGCGACAGTCCGGGTGGAAGACGGAGCGGACGACCTCGAAATCGGGTGTGTCGACGCCATAGAAGTAGCGCTGGATCAGCTGGCGGATCAGTTCCTGATCGCGGAGCCAATGCGTGGTCGCCTCGAGGTTTGTGGCCGAGGGGGCGGGGGTTTGGAGAGGGAACATGTCTTTTCCTCCTGCTCGGTGGATTCCAGAAGAGCCTGGGGTTCGGTGGGTCGAGGCTACACAAGGGGGGAGGGAGCGCCTATGCTAGCCGCCGCCTGATGGCCCTGGCAGCGCGTTTCCGTTCGCTTCCGCGGTCCGTCCGTCCATCCGTCCGTCCATGGCTCACCCTTCTCCTGCCCGATACCCGATAGAGAGGGGGTGGCGCCCACGCAGGCCATAGGAGCAGCAGCGACATGGATCTCAACGCAACGTCTTCCCTCGTGACGGGAGGTGCCTCGGGCATCGGCCTCGCCACCGCCCGCCGGCTCGCTGCACTGGGCGTTCGCGTCTGCATCGCCGACATGAATGAGGATAAGGGGGCAGCAGTGGCCGAGGAGCTTGGCGGGGTCTTCGTCAAGACGGACGTGGCGGACGAGGCGCAGGCCCAGGCTGCCGTGGACGCAGCCGCCTCGCTGGGTCCGCTGCGGAGCGTCCTCAACGCTGCGGGGATTGGCAGCGCGGCCCGAACGGTCGACCGCGAGGGGAAGCCCTTCGAGCTGAAAACCTTCGAATTCGTGATCCGCGTGAATCTGATCGGCTCCTTCAACGTGCTTCGCCTGGCGGCTTCGGCGATGTCGAAGACGGAGCCGACGGACGCCGACGGTCAGCGCGGCTCGATCGTGAACCTCGCGTCGGTGGCGGCCTTCGACGGGCAGATTGGACAAGCCGCGTACTCGGCGTCGAAGGGCGGAGTCGTTGGCATGACGCTCCCCGTCGCTCGAGACCTCGCGGCGATCGGCGTCCGCGTCAACACCATCGCGCCCGGCCTGGTCGATACGCCGATCTACGGAGAGGGAGAGGGCTCGGAAAAGTTCAAGGCGCATCTCGGGCAGAGCGTGCTCTTTCCGAAGCGGCTCGGAGTGGGGGACGAACTCGCCTCGATGGTGATCGAGCTCTTTCAGAATGACTACATGAATGGAGAGACGATTCGGGTCGATGGCGGCATTCGGATGCCGCCGAAATAGTCCGCTCACCCGAGCCCTTCCGAACGGGCGAGTGGGGGCGGCGCTCAGGCCCAGTCGAGTTTGCCGAGAAAAGCGTCTGCGGGGAGCAGGGGGCCATGTCGTCGCGGGTCGTGCCAGGGCGTCAGGGCCTTTGCCAGGCGCAGCTTGGCCATCCTGCTCTGGTGGCGCTCGACGCGCATGATCTTGGCCCGCTCTTCGGGGGTGACCCTCAGCCGCCCGGCATCCTCGTCCTGGTCGCGCATGAGCTTGGCGGCGCGCGAACCAAACTCATGTAGATGGCGGGCCTGGAAGAAAAAGAGCTCGAGGCGTCGCCGATAGTTCCCGCCGAGTGCGCGGAAGACCTCGAAGGCCACACAGCGGTGCTCGTATTCCTCGGCCAGATGCCAACCCCAGAGGCCCTGGACCGCGGGATCCGCACCGATCATTCCGTCGGCAGCATCGTGGAAAAAGAGCTGAGCAGAGATCATCCCCGTCGTTTCGAATCCGGCAGCGTACCCGAGATTCCACTCGAGGGATTCCTCACGCAGCATCCGGGCGAAATCGGCTTCGAGCTCCGCCTCGAGCTCCTCGAGGCCCTCGTAGCGTTCGCGCAGGAGCGCATTGTATGCGCGGTGGATCTTGAAGTGGTTGGCTTCTTGGCCGTTGAACAGGTCGATCTCGCGGGAGAGTTCTGGGCGCGTGTCTCCGAGTCGATCCTTGGCTTGCCGCATGACGCGGATCAAATAGGGCTCGAGGTAGGGCAGGGTGAGGGAGCCGCCGTTGAGCTGGTAGCCGAAACCGGGGTTGCCGGGCATCCAGTTGCGGGGCGTCGAGTGGTAGTCGAACTCCGGCTTGCGCACGATCATCTCGATTTGGGCTCTCGCCATCTTGTCTCCCCGGTGCGACACGCTCGGAATATCCCTCTCGGCGGAAGGTAGTCCCTCCCTCGAGGCCAGAGCAACGGACGGGGTTCCTCGGTCGCTTGGGCGGCCTCTCGGGCGTGCATTGCGGCCGGGAAGCACTAGGCTGCTCGGAGGAGGGGGTTGGGATGGCCGGATCGACGGATGAGCGCTGGCCGCTCGAGGGGCTTCGCGTCGTCGATCTGACGCTGGGGCTGCCCGGGGCCTACGCTTCGAAGCTACTGGCGGACGCAGGCGCGGACGTGGTGTCTGTCGAGCCGCCGCGCGGCGATCCGCTGCGCTCGCGAGGACTGGTCGAGGGCTCCTTCGACGAAGCGGGGGATGGACTGCTCTTTCGCTATCTCCGGACGAGTCAGCGCGCGGTCGTCCTCGACCTCGAGACGCCCGCGGGTGCCCGCGCCCTCCGCGATCTCTACACCGGTTCGGATCTCGTGCTCGAGGGGCGGCCGTCCGGCGAACTCGATGCACGGGGACTCGGTGAGTCCGAGCTCGCCCGTCTGGCGCCGCGCGCTAGCTGGATCTCGATCTCGGCCTTCGGACGGGATGGCGTTTGGAGCGATCGGCCGGCCAACGATTTCACCCTCCAGGCCTGGTGCGGATCGACGGCGGCGCGTGGGCGAAGCGGGTTGCCACCCATCCACGCGGGAGGCGAGGTCGGAGACTGGCTCTCGGGGACGTGTCTCGCCCTCGCGGCCCTCGCGGCCCTGCGAAAGGGAGACCGGGACGGCGCCGGAGAGCGCGTCGACGTGTCTCAGCTCGAGGCGATCATGCCGACGCTGACCAACGCAGGCAGTCTCTGGGGGTTCTTCTCCGACGTCTGGGAGCTGCCCGCGACGGAGGATGTCCCTTCGATCGAGCCGACCGCCGATGGCTGGATCGGCTTCTGTGTTTTTACGGCGCAGCAGTGGCAGGACTTCGCGGTCTTGATCGAGCGCCCCGAACTCGGGTTGGACCCGGAGCTCAACCACATGATGACCCGGGTGCAGCGCGCAGAGGAGTTGCTGCCCCTGGTCCGGGGCTACACCCGGCGCTTCACGACGGCGGAGCTACTCGAGCGCGCGGAGCTGCTGCGTGTGCCGGCCGCGCCGATCGGCAATGGCCGACTGTTGCCCGAGATCGATCACCTGAGAGCGAGGGGCGTCTTCGTGGCGAATCCGCGTGGCGGTTTCCAGCAACCCCGCGTGCCCTATCAATCGGATGGCTGGTCACCGAGGCCCTTCGAACCGGCTCCGACGCTGGCTGAAGCGGTGGCCTGTTCGGAGCAAACGGTCGCGTGGCGGGGTCCGCCTCGCGTGCGTCGTTCGAGCGCGCCGCGCCCGGCCGCCCGGCCGCTCGAAGGCGTGCGGGTACTCGATCTCACGGCGTTTTGGGCAGGCCCCTACGGTAGCTACATGTTGGCGGGCCTTGGCGCGGACGTGATCCACGTCGAGTCGATTCAACGGCCGGACGGGATGCGCTTCGGCACGATGGCGACGCCCGATGTCGAAGCGTGGTGGGAGCGGGGGCCGACCTTCCACTCGGCCAATGCGGGTAAACGGTCGCTGACGCTCGACTTGACGAGTAAAGAGGGCGTGGAGGCGTTGCTCGCGCTCGCGGCCAAGAGCGACGTCGTGATCGAGAACTTCTCGCCACGGGTGATGGACAATTTCGGCCTGGACGCGGAGCGTTTCGCTCGGGTCAACCCGAGGCTCGTCTTCGTGCGGATGCCGGCCTTCGGCCTCGACGGGCCCTGGCGCGAACGGGTGGGCTTTGCCCAGACCATGGAGCAGGTCTCGGGCCTGGCCTGGATGACCTCCTATGGGCCTTCCGCGGGCGCTCAGGCCGGTCCGCTCACGCCACGTGCCTGTGCGGACCCCTTGGCTGGGCTGCATGCGGCATTCGCCACGCTCTTGGCGCTCGAGCATCGCGACCGCACAGGGCAGGGCTGCGCGATCGAATCCGTGATGGTCGAGACCGTGCTGTCCGTGACTGCCGAGGGCGTGATGGAGTTCGGCGCCAGTGGGACGCTCCTGGAGGGCGATGGCAACCGCTCTCCCCACTTTGTGCCGCAGGATCTCTATGAGGGCGCGGATCGGGACGGATTGGGAGGACCGGTTCGCGTCGCGCTCAGTGTCGAGAACGAGCAACAATGGATGGCGCTCGCGGAGCTGATCGGTCGACGTGATTGGGCACAAGATCCGGCCTTCGCGTCGGTCGCGGGACGCCGCAATCGACAGGAGGAGATCGACGCGGAGATTCAGCGTTGGGCGGCATCCCGCCCGGCCGCGGAGTCGGTCGATGGGTTGCTTGCCAGGGGGATCCCGGCCGCGGTCGTGATGCCCACGCGCCTCGGGACCACGCTCCCGCCGATCGTCGAACGCGACTTCGTCCAGCGTGTCCCTCACGCCATCGCGGGGGAGGTCCCCACTCCAACCCATCCCTTCCGCTTCGGGAGCTTGCCGGGGAGAGCGCTCCCGCGGGCTGCGCCACTGCTCGGAG
>Ga0315316_10002254_pt1 | contig 13819 bp, 15 predicted proteins | sample M160m3416metaG_FD_203702 | JGI IMG/M metagenome (GOLD analysis project Ga0315316, IMG submission 203702) | Ammonia-oxidizing marine archaeal communities from Monterey Bay, California, United States - M1 60m 3416 | ecosystem: Environmental > Aquatic > Marine > Intertidal zone | place: USA...
AACTCCAGACAATTGCTCCTGCTAATCCTCCTATAATCATGTAAACTGTAATGTCATCTGGACTGACAATTCCTTTTGCTATGGTTGTTGCAACTGCAACTCCAAAAATGAATGGTCCAATAAAATTCGCAATCGCTGACATTGCAACTGCATGAATTGGTTTTAAAACCCGTGTGCCAATTACTGTGGCTACAGAGTTTGCTGAATCATTAAAACCGTTCACAAAGTCAAATATCAAAGCGATAACAATTCCTATAATCGCTATTTCTATCATATCTTTCGCCTAGGTATATTTTAAAACAATATCTTCAATTACATCTGCAACATCTACACATCTGTCTGATGCAGTTTCCATTGTTTCGTAGATATCTTTTAGTTTGATGATGTGTATTGCATCATTACTTTCAAAAAGTTCTGAGATTGCATCTCGGTACAAATCATCAATTGTATGTTCAATTGCACTTGTATTTCTACAATGTTCGATCATTGATTTAGGATTTTTTACATTGCCAAGTTTTGATACCATATATTCAACTTCTTTTGTTGCGTTAATCAACTCTTTTGCCATTTCTAATGTATGTGGTGGGGCAGTAGTGATTTTGTAACTTGCAAATCTTGCAGCAATTCCATCCATGAAATCAATAATGTCGTCAATCTTTGATGCCACTCTTTGCATGTCTTCTCTATCTAATGGAGTGATGAATGTCTTGTTTAATTCTGAAAATATATCTCGTGTTAACACATCTGCCTCAGTTTCAACCTCTGATACATGTTTGATCTTCTCTTTATTGGTTGGGTCTTGCAATAATTCGTATACTGCCTGTGATGCCTCAACTGACTTTTTTGCTAAACCCTCTAAAATTACTAAAAGCTCTTTTTCATTTGATTTTACCCAAGAAAACCATTGTCCCATGATTAATCAAACTGAATTTGGAAGTTAACCATGATCAACATATTCTATATGGCAACTATATAGCAAATCTCAAATTGTGATCGTGATTACTTATTTTGAATATTTTTTCTAAAATAATTCTCTATAATGATGACATGATGTCTGCAAGATTATCTGATGCAGTTTCCATTACATCTGGATGATATTCTGTTATTAGATTTGCAATTCTTTGTTTTTCTACAATAAAGTAATTTTTCTTCAAATCAACTTTTTTGTAACTAACAATTTCATCATTTACTAATTTTGATAGATAAAATGAAACTGTAGCACTTGCCTTTCCTACTTTTGAGACAATTTCTTGAAATTCTAATCTATCATTTTCTAACAGTGTTACAAGAATTGCTTTTGGTGTGGTTTGTCTTAGACGAGATACGACCTTTGATTCCTCTTCGGTCATATCATTAATGAAGAATCTTGAGACTCGTGTTGTTCTTTTAGTTTTGATTACTCCATTATTTTCTAATTTTCTAACGTAATAGCTCAAAACTCCATTTGAGAGGTTTATCTTTTGCATAACTTCTCTGAATCTAATTCCAGGATTCTTTTTTATCTCTGAAATGATTAATTCTTCTCTAGATTCCATGTTTGCCAATTTCAATCTCTCCTAAATATAGCTAATGCTAGTAGTCCTATCATACCAAGCATCATTAAATGTGCAATTTCTGATGGTGATTCTAAAATATTGTAAACATGAGTTTTTGTAGCATCCATTAATTGAATAAATTCTGCTCCAGTAAACACCATAAATGCAATTGTAGTTATGATCATCTTTTTTGTTCTCATCTTATAGTATGCATTTACACTAAGAATTGCTAAAAATACTGACAAAATTATGCCTGATGTATGTAGTAATAGATGCCAGATGTGTGCACCATGATAAACATGTGGCATTAATACTGGAACTGCTAGTGCTCCGACAGTTGTCAAAATTACAGCAATCAATAATTTAGGTTTACTTTCAGCAAATCTCTGATAACTGAACATAATGATTATAGGCTAATTTCTAATTTAAAGCGACATAGTACAACTATCGAAAATTTTCCTTCAAAATTATTCATTCACTGTGATCATACCTTCCATCCATGGGTGAAGTGTACAGTAATAATCATATTCTCCTGATTCATTAAACTTGTAAACGAAGTATTCATTTTGTCTTATCACATCTGTTGGGTGATGTAGATAACTTGGGTCTCCTTTAACTCTAATATTATGTTCATATTCATCCTGATTCACAAATAATATGGCCTCATTGGCACCAATTGTTTTCATATATGGAATAAAACATTCATCATTCTTTTCACATTCTTGTTTCCATGAACCATTTGTTATTTCAATAAGATGCTGTGCTTTTTCTTTCGTATTGCTGCTATATCTTGTTTCTAAAAACTCATCACTTGAATAAATTACAGATATTTTATCAATATTTTCTATTTTTAGATTATCGATTGTAAAATTTACATATACTACTCCGCAACCTGCTATTCCAATCAAAATCACTATTATCCAAAATCTCATCATTTACATTCATTATTCAATTTACACAGTCTATCTAGACTTATGTTCTCTACACATAGAATACTCAATGAATATTTTACATTCAATTAATTGTGAATGATCACTGAAATCTAGAAATCTAATCATGTTCAGTTGTATATTCTCAATACTATTGTTTGTTGGGTTTTTTCCATCTTCACTATCTGATTCTAGTAATGTTGAAGAGATCACCATAATGATTGAACCCCCTAATGAAGAATTCAAAGATACATCTAATGAAAAAGATGAAAACCAAAATGAAAATTCAAACAATGGTGGTGGAAATGGTCCCACATCCTTCATCACTGGGAGTAACTATGCATTAAATGGACTTCCAATTTTAATTAACACTCCAGAAGGTGTCATACTAAATGAACAATTAACAGATCAACGTGATTTGGAAAAATTAGAAGAAATACATGGAAAAAAATTCTGGGAACGTGTTGATCAATTAACATATGATCATTATGGTCTTGCTAATGCAATGTTTGATCCCATGACAAAAAATACCTTTTTTGCAAATAGTGGAAAATATTCCAAAAACATCAACTCAAATTTTGAATATTATATTTTAGAAAGAGGATATGATCCTAGAGAACCTGATAAAGTTCCAAACAATCTCTTCACTCCCACAAAATATGACTTAGCAAGAGCGGTGATGCAAAAAATTCAAGACGATAATGCAAATGATTTGAATATTGATACATTAAACGAATTAAATCTTACAGTGTTATCTCCTAACGCATTTCAAATGACTGAAGAACACCAAAATATGATCTATCATGCTGATGTTGAAAATAGAGCCTTATCAATTTTACAAGACGTACTACCTACTGTTTCATCTGGTTCTAACTCTGATGATCAAAATTCACAAAATAATGATGGCATGTCAAATCAAAATCATCGTCCATTAACTTCAATGCCTGGAAATAATGATTCACTTTCTCCTCAACCTTCTGTAACTCCTAAAATAACAGAAGAAATATTTCAAAACACTGAACATATCAAAAATACAATTGGACAAGAAAGTTTTGAACCAAATTATGAAAATAAAAATGAATTAATTCTACCTCTTACGGAAATTTTATTATCATTATTACTATCAGTTTCTACAATAATTATTATCTTTATAATTAGAAAGTTAACTAAGAAGAAAAAAGAATTCACACTTGCATCAGGTGGTATCACTTCAATTGATTATTTGGATGAAACACAGAAACTACTTGATTCTGCAAATATCTTATATAATTCTAATAAAGTTAAAGATGCTTATGAAAAATTTAGTCAATCAATTAGATTCTTTTATTCATATCACTATAATTTGAAACGTGAAGTTACCACATTTGAAATTCTAGATAAAATTAAAAAAACAAATAAATCTGAATACAATACAATTTTTGATTGCCTTGCGTTATGTGGTATAATTGAATTCGCAAAACATAATGAAAATAAAAATGACTTTCAAAACTACATGAAATCATTCTCAAAAATCATAAAATATACTGGTAAAACTAATGCTATTTTAGGTGCTAAATCTTGACCAAAATTTATCTTACATTACTTTTTTCAATTCTACTTGCATTCTCATTACCACTCGCGTTTGGTGATGAATCTGTTGAAACATCTTGTACTGAAAATTGTTCAAACGTTAATGTTACAAAAAACTCTCTTGATATTGAAAGGCCGAAATTCTATAAAATTATTAATCCTGATGTTCACATTAACTTCACAAATAGTACTCATTGGGAAGGACTTTCCTCGGCAAGTGATTTTTGGAAAATTAAAGATGGCGAAGGATATTTCTTGTTAAACTCAAACACAAAACAACTTAATTCTGCAACTTTTGATCTAAACTCTCAATTAGAATCAGATATTGGTGAGGATTGGGTATTGCGCTATAAATTAAAAATAGATAATTATGAACAAGGCACTAAATCAAAATGGTCTGAATTACTTGTAGGCGTGTTTAGTGAATCTGTCAATGGACTTACTCATCAATGGGGGTTAGGTTCTGCATTTCTAAATGGGGCTAATTCAAAATACACTAATCTGATGTATGGTTATGGAACATACAATGAATGGCACTGCTGTCCTATGAAGGGGCAATTGGAAGATCCAAATTCACTACCTGGAAAAAATAAAATTTGGTGGATAGAATATGTAAAAGAACAAAATACTTTCACTGTTAGGCTTTTTGCAGATAGTGATTTTCAAAATCTAATTGAAGAAAAAAGTGTTTCTGGTTGGGAAGTTGACGGTTTAAGATATCTAAAAATTTTTCCTTTAGTTGAAGATAATTCTGTTGATGGATTTGTTTATGGCAGAATAGATGATATTAAATTTTATAATCATGAAACCACAGTTTATCAGCCTGACAAAAAGCCAATTCCTGAATCTTTGAAACCTAAAACAATGGATGAAATGTTAAAAGAAGCGTATGGCTCTGATTATTTAGAACAACCTAAATCTGATCAAGTCTATACATCATCCATTCCTGAATGGTTTAAAGAAATAGTCTCTTTATGGGCAAATGATAAAATTACTAATAACGAATTTTATTCTACAGTTAAACATCTTGTAATTAATGATAGAATGTTAGTAGAAGAATTATCCTCTGCATATGGAACAAAACTAGATACAACATACAAATCTCAAACTATTACAATTCCTAAAGATGAAAAATGCTCAACTTGCATAATTGAAAAATTTTTTATGATAAAATGGCAACATCCTGAAGGGTTACCTAGAACTGTAAGTGCCGTTATTGAAATTATCACTCCTGATGATGAAATAATTAAATTAATCACTACTTCTAAAGAAGGAATTACTCTTCGAATAACAAATGAATTCTCTCCAGGCATGTATAAGATATATGCCACATATGGTAATGTGAAATTTGAAATTCCACCTATTTTACTAACAAATGAAGAACCTCCAAAAATTCCATTTTGGATAAAATATAATTCGATTAAATGGCTAAATGGAGAATTAGAAGAAAATGAATTTGTCGATTCATTGATATTTCTTATTCAAAATGGAGAAATAACTTTTGATCATAGTATTTTTATTAAAAATGAACCTGAAATAACTATCACTCCTCAAGAAAAACTTGAAAAATTCTTTCCAACTCCTGAAAATTTGAAAGAAATATCTCCTGAAGTGCCTCCTCCACTCTGGGAATATATGGTGACTAGTGATGCATTGAGATTCATCAACATGGATTATGTTAGTGTTCAAAAAGTTCTTGAAGATCGGAGTAGAACTTTTGATCCTTTATACAAACAATATGATGTACCATTTACAATGATGCAAATCTATCAATTTGACTCGAATAATATTGCCAAAGAGTTCATTGAAGAACAAATTTGGGCTAATAATGTACTTTTCAAAGGTACTATTTCTGATGATGAATTAAGTTACAGTGATTACCAATATGATAGAATTTTTGATAATGCCGATATGAGTGGTACATCAAAAACAACTGGTGATTGCTTATACTACTCTACAACTCATGCGGGTGGCTCAAGTATGGATGAAACACACTTTCTTCAATGTGTTATAGATGAAAAAATAATCCAAATCTATGTGTATGAAGATTATCCTAATGTTGATAAAAACTTTGGATTTGATTTAATGGATATAATTTTAAAGAAAATTAATAATACTTCTAAAATTGAATCTGTAAAAAATATTCTTGAACTTGACAATGTTAAAGTCTCTCAACCATCAAGCTCTCAACCATCAAGCTCTCAACCATCAAGCTCTCAACCATCAAGCTCTCAACCATCAAGCTCTCAACCATCAAGCTCTCAACCATCAAAACCTACAACTGATCCTGAGATTTCAAGAAGTAAAATTGGTGTTCATGACTTTGTTTGTAAGAAAGATGATTTTGGAACTATAACAATGAGTGGTAAATTTGTTAATGCAGAAAGCTCATTTGAACAGGTCAAAGTTGATATCGCTATAGAATCATACGATGGTATGATCTTAGCGTATGGCTCTGACTATGTCTTGAAAGTAAATCCATATGAAACTAGAAGTATTGATGGTTATGTCTTTGTTGATGAACCATTTCATAAATGTCATGCAACTGTAGATTGGAATAATTCTCAATAATTGATAAAATTTTTACCAATAACACAAAACAATTTTAATTACTGTTGAACGAATATCTACTTATCATATAAGATCTGTTCTAAGTTGACCACATGCAGCTGATATTTCTGAACCTTTTTCAATTCGAATAGTACAATTTACTCCTGCTTCCGATAAAATCCGCTTAAATTCAAAAACTCTACTTTTTGATGGTCGTTTAAAATTTCCTGCAGTTGGATTTATAGGAATTAAATTAACGTGTGATCCATTTCCACGTAATAATTCTGCTAATTCATTTGCAATTTCACGTGAATCATTAACTTCATCTATTAATGCATATTCAAATGTAACACGTCGACCAGTCTTCTTAAAATAATTATGCCCTGCTTCAATAATCTCTTCAACCGAATTTGATGTTGCTGTAGGAACTAATTTCTTACGTAATTCATTATTTGGTGCATGCAGTGATATTGCAAGACCAATCTGTAGATTTTCTTCAGCTAATTTTTCTATTCCTGATTTAATTCCAATTGTTGAAATTGTAATATGTCTTTGACCTAACCCAAATCCTCTTGGGTCTGTTAAAATTTTTACAGCTCTAATCATTTCATCATAATTTGCCATTGGCTCCCCCATTCCCATAAAAACTAAATTTGTAATGTGTTCTTTACGTTGTTCAATAATCTCTTCAAAATGAATTACTTGTGATACAATATGCTCTGCTTTTAGATTTGTCTCAAAACCCATTTGTCCTGTTGCACAAAACGTACATCCCATTGCACATCCAATTTGTGTGGAGACACATACTGTTGATCTTGGCAGTCCTCCGATTTTTTCTGATTCATATTGCATGAGAACTGTCTCAACAGATTTATCATTAGTGAGATTAAGTAATACTTTTGTGGTATCTCCATCGTCACTTGTAATTCTATGAACTTCTTTTGCTAAACCTATTGTATATCCTGCCTCCATCAATTTTTCTATCATTTCTTTTGGAAGCTGTTTAATGTCTGCAATATTTTTAGGAAATTTATAATAAAGAGGCATTAGAATTTGATCTGCTCTGTATCTGTCATACCCCATATCAATTACCATCTTTTCCATCTCTTCTGGAAGTAATCTGTAGAGATCAGTCATATCACATCTAAATCTTCAATTGATATTATAATCTAACTTGTAATATTATGAAATAATTGTTAAATTTTTTATAATCGCCCAGTGAAAATTCTTCATATGATTACAGTTGATTGTCATGAAGTTGAATCAATTCAAAATGAACTACTAATCTATGTTGCAGATGATGTAGCAGCTATACCTAATATCAAATATCATGAATTTATCTTATCTCCGATAGAGGATGATGATATAATCGATACAAATGAGGTGGTCTTATCCATTAAGCGATTTTTGGATTCAATTGGAGAGCAACGAAATTTTGCCGTAATTTCTAGAGGTGATATAATATCCATTGAATCTATTTCTGGAAAAACTATTGAACGTAATGCAAAATCTTCAGAAGGTTTGTTTTCGTGTCCTCATTGCGGTCATGTTACCCCGTACGAAACCATCCATAATACTCATATGAAAATTCATTATTTCTGAAATAAGAAAGCCAATGGAGAGATTTGAACTCTCGACCTATTGATTACAAATCAATTGCTCTAACCAGGCTGAGCTACATTGGCACTGTATTTTTTTATAAAATGGCTGGTTTAAAATGTTAAGATACTCATAATTTAATAACTTCTAAACTCTGGTTTGATCATTGAAATTAAAATACGTTAATCCGAAGAAACTAAAAATCCTCATAGCTGTGTTTACAATAGTGGGAATTTGGGGAATTGCATTTGGATTATTTATGGGTGGGCAGAAGGCATCGATGAATTATTTTATGATTGTTGTTTTAGGTGTAGTAAATCTGTTTCTTGGGGCATTTATGACATATCTCTATTTAACACAAATTAAGAAAATTGATCCTAGAAAGGATTCAAAGTATAAACGAAAGAAATAACATTATCACGACCATTATGTTTGTAGCAAAATGCATTGCGTAAGAATGTTTTAAGCCCTTTTTATCGTAGATATACTTGAAGACAAATCCAATTGGTATCAATACTAGTGCCATGTGTATCTTTATTCCCATTCCAATATGGATCAATGCCCACACTAAAACCATTTTTTTTGATTTTCTAAAGTAAAGCTCTTCAAAATAATTAATATGTAAAAACATGTAAAGTAATAATGGCACAAATGGGATTATTCCAAGCATTCCTTGTTCTGCAAATGGTCCAAATGCAATGTTGTATCCAAGCCAACTCCAATTTAGTATTGGTATCTGATCAACATATTCAAATGCAAACAAGACGTATATTGTTAGGATGCCAAAAGCTATCGGCGCATATTTCATTGAACCAATTCCTACTTTTAGATCTCTGACCCGTTTTTTTGTATCCTTAATTAAAAGAAGGCTTGCTCCTACTGTTAATACATAATATCCTATGAGAAATGCATCTGAATCAAGAAATGAAATATCCAATGTAGTCAAAGTATATACTTCATAAATAACCTATTCTAATGAACTTCATGACTCTTGAGAAAGGTAATACGGCTGAAGATTTTGAATTACTTGGAAATGATGGCTCCCCTGTCATTCTAAGTTCATATAAAAATTCTAAAAATGTTGTTTTATGTTTTTATCCAAAAAATCATCTATTTGCATGTCCATCAAAGAAGGTTTTTGAGATGGCAAAAAGTGTAATCTCAGTTTATCCTAAAATTATTTCAACTGAAACTGTTGTATTTGCTATATCTGTAGATTCTGTTAATTCGCAGGCTGAATTTGTTAATGAATACCAAGTTCCATATGTACATCTTAGTGATCCTAAAAAAATTGCTTGCAAGAAATATGCTGGAACAAATATTGCCGGTCTTGCTAAGCGTAGTACATTTGTCATTGATAAAAATGGAATAATCCAAGATGTAATGAGAGAAATTAATGTTGCATCTCATGGTCAAGAAATTCTTGATTCATTAAAGAAAATCAAAGTATAAATTCTACAACAAAATTATTCGAAGAATGCTTAATCTAGTTGCTAAAGAATTATTTCTTACCCGAGGAATTGGAATTCATGAAGATAAGCTAACAAGCTTTGAATATGCATTACGTGATGCAGGTATATCTGGTACTAACATTGTTCTAATTTCTAGTATTTTTCCTCCAAAGGCAAAACTTATCCCTAGAAAAGATGGCTTGAAGAAGATTAAACCTGGACAAATTTTATTCACAATTTATTCGAGAAATCAAACAAATGAGCCACATAGAATGATCTCTGCATCTGTTGGACTAGCATTACCGAAAGATCGTTCTAGATATGGATACTTGTCTGAATATGATTCATTTGGACAAACTGAAAAACAAGCAGGTGATTATGCAGAAGATATTGCTGCACAAATGCTTGCATCATCCCTCGGTATACCATTTGATATTGATAAGAGCTGGGATGAAAAAAGACAACAATGGTCTATTTCTGGAAAAATATACAAGTCTCAAAACATTACGATGACTGCAAAAGGTGACAAATCTGGAAAATGGACTACAGTATTTTCTGCAGCATGTTTAATTCTCTAACGTTTTGGTTTGTATCCTTTTAGATAAAATATTGTCGCTCCAATTCCTGCTGCAATTATAATTCCCAGAATTGCATATTGTGAATTACTATCATCCTCATTAATGTCTCCTTTTGCAAAATTTTCTAATGATTCATATTTTTCATCTTCTTGTTGATTAATGTCTTCTACTGAATAAAATGACATCTCAGTTTGACCATCCCACTGCCCAATCTCTATTTTTAGCTCATTTTCTGAGATTACTTTGTCTTGACCGAATAGAAATTTCATGTCAATTTTATTTCCTGCAGGTGAACTAAAGAACCATCCTTTTTTTGAAATACCTTCAAGTGTTGTTAAATCTGTTATGGCATGGGTTGATATTGCATCTATTTTTGATTGTTCACTAGGAATTATTAGTACTTGAAGTACTGAGTTCAATGGAACATTTCTCCCATCAAATATGTCTGACCGTGAAATCTCATTTACTTTTAATTCTTCAAGTGGATTTATCCTTGAAATATCATTACTTACATTAGTAATTTCATTTGCAATCTTAAACATGAACAAATTTGAGTCACCAGTTTTCACCATGCTGACTGTTATTATGGATCCATCTATTCCTGCCATTTCTTTCGAAACATCATAAAAACCTCCTCCATTTCTAATTTCTTTAGGTAATAATTTTCCAGATAAATCTGCAAACAAAAAATCAGTATTTTGATTTGGCATTGTATATGTTGCTGACACTGCACCTCTTCCTGACACTACGCCTGATGTCTCTAGTAAAACATTCGAATCATCTACTGTGTGTATGAATGTGGAATGGAATTCTCCTTTAACTCCAAACATATCGTTTATTTCATCAATTAATTGATTTCCCATTTCTTTTGCAGAATCTTGAACCATTATAATTCCGCCATCACCCTTTAATTGTTGATAATTGAAAATAATCATTATGCATTGTTCTTCTGATGTAACTCCTATGACACATTCTTCTGCATTTGTAAAAACTACGCCTCTGATTTTTTCATTTTCATCAATTTTTTGAATTAATTCATTAGAAAATTTGATCTCTTCATTATTAGTGGTTTCAAATCCTATTGATGCAATTATTGAATTTGCAAATTTTTGATCATATAGTATTGTTGCGGTTTCTTGAAATGTTGCTTTTTCAAATGATTGTGCATCTACAAGTGGTACTGTTAGTAATATGCTGAAAATGACGCTAAAAATTAACAATAGCTTTCTCATGTAGATTAAAACTTTTGATATTTTATTTAGTTTGCTAATCATACTATAACGTTTAAATCACTAATCTATTTTTGCTTAATTGACATCGAATTCAAACCGTTGGGGAACACGCTGGCAGTCCGATGGCTCGGGCTGCCAGCCCCACATTTTAATTAATTATAACTTGGCTAGATCATCGACTTGTTTTTTGATATAATCAAATCCACTCTGCCAGAATTTTGATTTAGAAATATCAAGTCCATGTTCTTTTAGTAATTTTTCTGGTTTTTGTGAACCCCCTGCAGATAAAATATCTGTATATGTTGAGACAAAATCATCTCCTTCATTTTTGTATGTCTGGAATAACGAAACTGCAAGTAAATTACCAAATGAATATGAATAACAGTAAAATGGTGAATGGTAAAAATGTGGAATACAACTCCACTCTATTCCAAAATCATCTGAAATATCTATTGAATTCGCAAACTGTTCTTTCAAATTTTTTCTATAGATATTTGATATGTCGTCTACTGTTATGGAATTTGCAATTTGGTTATGTGCTTCAATTTCAAATAGAGTGAAAAATGACTGTCTTCCAATTGTTGCATAGAAATCATCAATTTTATCTGAGAGCATACTGGCCTTTTCACCATCTGATATCTGATTTGAAATATTATCATATAGTAATAATTCTGAATATGTAGATGCAGTTTCTGCAAGAGGTAATGGTGCATCTGAAACTAGAATTGATTTGTTTGAGGCTGCTATGCTATGAACTGCATGTCCAATTTCATGTGCTAATGTAAACACATCTCTTGATTTTCCTGTATAATTAATTAAAACAAATGGTGTGATGTATGGAAGCGGCGTACTACAAAATGCGCCATCTCTTTTTCCATGTCTTAATGAATAATCTATATGATTTTCATTAAAAACACGTGACGCGTATTCTGCAATTTTTGGGCTAAATCTATTAAGAGAATCTAAAACTAATTTTGTCCCTTGATCAAATGTATAATTTTTCTCTGATGCACTCTTTTTTGAAGGTGCATAAAGATCATATCTCCTGAGTTTTTTTACCCCTACACGTTTTGCTTTTTGTTGGAAATATTTTTGAAATACTGGTGCATTTTTTTTACATACTTCTAACATGACATCTATTGTTTTATCATCCACATCATTTGAAATATTTTGAATTGAAATTGGATTCTTAAATCCTCTCATATCCATTCCTTCATTCTTCCAATTTAGTACAATATTTTGATAAATCTGACCGATTACGCCTTTATTATCTTGGTATTTTGTTAATAGTGATTTGTAAGCGGCTTCTCTAACTTTTGGATTTTTATTTCTAACAAGTGTTGTAAGCTGTTCTCTTCCCATTGTCTTTTTTTTACCATTAACATTTACTGTATAGGTAAACGCATTTGTTATTTTATCATAAATTTTTACAAGTGCGGAAATTCCTGTAACATCCAGAGTATTGATAATTTTTTCTTCAGGCTCTGTTAATGCATATTTTGCAACTAGTCTCTTATATCGTAGATAATCTGATAGTTCTCCTACGTCTTTGATCAATCTCTTTGCATTTTTATCATCTACTTGCTTTTTCCACCATAAATCAAAAAATAGCATTTTATTCTCTATAGTGGACCCAAATTGTGAAATTCTATTTAGCAGTGCTGTTGCTTCATCTGATTGTGTATTTTCTGAAAACTTTAATCCTGCGTATCCTCCAACCTTGCTTGCTTTTTCTGTTATATCTTCAATTTCGTGTAGGAACTGTAAAAATTTCTTAGATGATATATTTGGTTTTAATTGGGATTTATTTTTTGCAAATTTTTCAGACTGTCTTTGTATCTCTTTAATTTTTTTATCAAATGTTTGCCTAGTTGGATTTTTGACTAAATCATCAAGATCCCATATGCCTTTTTTGTAATCTTGCACGATTTCTTTCAAAATGAACTGTTTCTATATCTTTTGAAAATTCATTTAACGTCTAAATAATGCCAATTCAAAAATAATCTTGGATCCGTCGTCTAGCCTGGTTTGGATGCTGCACTCACACTGCAGAGGTCGCGAGTTCAAGTCTCGCCGGATCCATTTACATTATATTTTGAAACAATTTGGTATTAACATGAAAACTGGTCTCTTCATAATTGTGGTATTAATTTCAGGATGTTTTGCAGGTTTGATACACGGTGGAATCAATCTTGTAATGGTTGAGCCATATCTTGATCAAGCGATTAGTATAGAAAACCAAACATTATTTGCAACAGGTGAAGAAGAAGACACTTCTGCATTTTGGGTTGAATACAATTCATATCGTGTTTGGCAAAAAAGCGGTCAAGTTTTAGCTGGCGCAATTCTTGGAACTTCAATTTCCGCATTGGTAGG